>ENA-ORXT01002271-ORXT01002271.1-marine-metagenome-genome-assembly--contig:-NODE-2271-length-23370-cov-3.861375_pt1 | contig 23370 bp, 21 predicted proteins | sample MGYA00237868_ERZ511482 | MGnify/ENA metagenome assembly ERZ511482
ACCGCTGCATCTTCCGTTGCTCCTAAATCTTTTAAAATTTGTGCCGCCTTATCTTTTCCCGTGAGTATCCCAAGAAGTATAAGTTCAAGTGAGATGAACTCATCTCCAAATTTCTTTAACTTCTTTTTTGCTCTGCTTAAAGATTGATTTGCATCATTCGTTAAATATTGTTTTTCAACTCCCTCTACTCTAGGATAACTCTTAATTGTTTCTTCTAACTTCTGGCGGAGCGCAACTAAATTGATCCCCATTTTTTGAAGAATGAAATCTGATAGTTTGTCATCAGTCTCCATAATTCCTCTTATCAGGTGCACTGTGTCTACTTGTTGCTGATCATAGCTCCCTGCGATTTGCTGTGATTTTAAAATAGCTTCTTGTGCCTTTATTGTAAAATTATCGTACGTCATTTCTGTATTTTCTATTTAGAAGAATAGTAGCAATTTCTTAGCCAAGGCAAAATACGTGTTATAAATAGATTATTTGACACATTAAACCTCTAAAAGACCGTCATATTGTCAGCACTTTCTCAGAAAATCTGTTTATTTAGGGCCTTGCTTTGTTAGTGAGGACATTACGGTTGACCACATTCTATAATATGGAAATCACATTATTGTTGTCTTTTATTGGCGCATCCTTTTTATTGACCATTATGCCTGGTCCTGATAACCTTTTTGTTCTTACTGAGAGTATTACGAAGGGGGGGAAGTTCGGCGTTGCGCCTTCTTGTGGGCTAAGTTCTGGTGTTCTGATTCACACGCTTGCAGCTGCGACCGGTTTATCTCTTGTCCTTCAAAACTCAGCAACAGCATTCTCTCTAATCAAATATGCTGGCGCATTCTATTTATTCTATCTCGCTTATTTGGCACTAAAGGAAAAAAGGGAATCTCTTGCGTTTAGTTCAGAAAAAACCGAATACAAATTTTGGGATTTATATAAACAAGGGTTTTTAATGAATGTACTCAATCCAAAAGTTTCTCTCTTTTTCATTGCTTTCTTACCGCAATTCATTAGTTCGAATGGAATGCATGTTACAATTCAAATGTTTGTCTTGGGATTTATTTTTATGGTGCAGGCTCTGATTATATTTTCCCTAATTGCTATCAGCGCATCTCGCATGACATCTTTTCTAAGAAATGATAAGTTTTGGTCAGCTACTAAATACACAAAAGTAATTGTGTTAGCTGGGTTAGGGTTTGGATTACTTCTATCAAAGAAAACATAAGTTTAGGTCCAGTTTATCGGTAATGGCACCTTACATTTTCTCATAAAGTCATACGATACAATTTCTTGTCTAGAAATTGCAACCAATCGGTCTTTCACAGTACTGTATATCTTAGTTTCTAATACGATCTTTTCTGTAAGTACCTCTTTTTTGATGGTCTCCAGTCTTACTGTGTCAGGAAAACGCACAGGTCTAATGTATTTACAGTCTAACCATGCTACTACTGCTCCAATATGTTCTTCATTTACAAGCATCCCATTATTCATTTTAATAAGAAAATCTACACGTGCGCTTTCTACCCATTTTAGATACATAACATTATTTACATGCATTGACGCGTCTATTTCTCCCCACTGTACTTCTATTGTTTTACTAGTTTTCATGCGTTTTGTTTTATATCGTTAATGGCGTTCCCAGGAATTCTGTTCCTCTATTTCCTTTAATATAAAGGTATAATTTTGGTATCGCAATTCGCTTATATTTCCAGACTCTATTCCTTCTTTTACAGCACACTTCGGTTCGTTTCTGTGTAGACAATCTGCAAACTTGCATCCGCTGGATGCTTTGAAAAATTCTTTGAAATTATGAGCAACATCTTTAGCATCCAGGTAATTAAAAGACAACGATTTTAGCCCAGGAGTATCTATAATATTACCACCTTCGGGAAGCTGAAACATTTCTGCAAATGTCGTTGTATGTTGTCCCTTACCCGTGTACTCTGACAAGGTTCCTGTCCTTTGGTCAAGTCCCGGTTCTATTACGTTTAACAGACTTGATTTTCCTACTCCACTTTGCCCACCAAGTAGAGTCGTTTTATCTTTCAACACATCTCTAATCTGCGTAATTCCCTTGTTCTCTAGAGCAGAACTAATAAAAACCGTATACCCTATTTTCTCATAAATCTCTTTCAGATATTGGAACTGCTCTAAGTCATCATCTGTGTATAAATCACCTTTATTGAATACGATATAAACAGGAATATTAAACGGCTCCGTCATCAATAGATACCTATCAATAAATCCTTGCTTTAGCCCTGGATTTCGCATCGTTACAATAAGAATTGTCTGATCTATATTGCTAGCTATAATATGTAGTAAGTGTTTCTTTCTTGGGGATTGTCTAATTACATAATTTGCTCTATCAAAAACTTCTGATATTACGCCCGTCTCTTCCTTTTCGGTTTTTTCATAAACAACATAATCACCAACCGCAATTGGGTTTGTAGCCTTGGTTACATGAAGACGCATTTTACCTACCGTGCGACAAGGAAGAAACGTGTTTTCTTCTGTAAGGACTTCATACCAACTGCCAGTAGATCTAAATACACGACCTTTTGGCATTAATTTACTTTAGTTGTTACAGAATGAATAGCTGCAGACATATCCATGATAAGTTCTGGGTCTTTTTCTATAGCGTTTCCAACCACTATTACATCTGCACCCGCTCTGCAATTTGCCTCTGCTTTTTCTGGTGTAGATATCCCACCACCTACTATGAGCGGTACAGAAATAACATCACTTACAGACTGAATCATCTTCTCCGGAACTGGTTTTTTTGCTCCACTTCCCGCATCCATATATATAAGCTTCATCCCCAACAGCTCTCCAGCAACTGCGGTGCAAACCGCAATGTCTTCTTTATTGTTAGGTATCGGTCTAGTATTGCTCATGTACGTAACGGTTGTATCAATTCCTCCATCGACGAGCATGTATCCTGTAGACATGATTTCTAACGGGCTTACCTTTAAGTAAGGCGCTGCTATTACATGATTTCCTATAAGTAATTCTGCGTTCCTTCCTGAAATAAGCGATAAGAAAAGTAAAGCGTCCGCTTTCCAACTGAGTTGGAAAGAATTTCCAGGAAAAAGAATCATTGGAATTTTACACTTCTGTTTAATCGACTTTAAAACTTCATCCAACATATCGTTTACGATCAAGCTTCCTCCTATGAAAAAATAATCTACGTTAGCATCAATAGCCAAATCCATTACGCGGTCTAGTTTGCCTAATCTAACTTTGTCTGGATCAAGGAGAACTGCAAATTTCTTCTCCCCACTCTTTTTAGCATTTAAAATGTCCTTATATAGGTCCATACGGCAAATATAATGAGAATATATAGGCTGTCCTTAGAAATCTTTCCCTAGTCCTATGTGAAGACGTCCTTTTTGGATCTCACGCGTCTCTATTCCCCAACCATAATCGAGTCGGACAAAGTATCCAAATAAAGTCGAGCGGATCCCTGTTCCATAAGACATAACGATAGGGTCTCTAAAGTATTGAATTGTAAGCTCTACAATGGGCGGAGTAGTTAAAGTAACAGTATTTAATGGGTTTTCATCACTATATGGGCTGCTTCCGTGCCATGCCATGCCAGCGTCAAAGAACCCAATAGTTTGCAGATTTTTGAGTATAGACCACCTGCTGTTTTCGAAACCTAACATTCTTCCTAATGACAATCTGAGTTCCGTGTTCGCTAAGGTGTATGTTGTTCCATTTCTAATATTCGTGTCAAAACCCCTCAAATTTGCAACTGGGGTTTGGAAGGCAAATTCTTTTGGAGGGATAGGAATATCTGCATTAAATTTTCTTAGCACATCGCTTTCTATGCCCCCAATATGATAGAGTATTCTCTCTGAACCAAAAGAAGTCCCTCCCGCCACACGAAGTGCCACAACAGCAAGATCGTTTAGGTTTATATAATGTCGCGCATCTAAACCAAATATTGTGGTAAAGCCTAAAGACGCATCAAAACTGAATCCATCTGCTACACGCAAATCAAATCTATTTATCGCTTCCGTAAAAAATTTATAGCGTGTCCCTTCTTTAAAATTAATTCCCCTATCTATTGTATTGTCGTATACATATTCTAGCTTTATTCCTATGCGCTTTTGGTTAAATTCTGGTGCATTTAACGAATTAATATCCGTAGACAATAGGTATTGTCTGTCTTGTCTTACTGTCCCAGTCGCTCGAATACTTTTGTATATATTAAACGGATACTTCAGCCTATATTGACCTAAAAGAATTCTATTTCTTAGTTTGTTTCCATCAAAAACGTTTTCCGTAACATCAAATGTTTCTGATTTTCTATACAGTGCAAATCTTTTATCAATAAGATTTTTATTGTCATCTACTGTTAAGAAAAATTCTGTTCCGTTGAATGCTGTTGGAACACGCATTCCTCCTTCGAAAATATAATCCTCAAATAAATCTTTTGTTCTCGTTTTTACCAGCAAACCCATAGGTGTAAATTGCAAGTCCCTGCCATCCCCGACGTAACTTTCTAGTCCCTCAAATAGAACATTGTTGTCTAACTTAAGTGTGATGTTATCCATCTTAAATTTTGTCCTTGTCGCTTTTGCTCTAGCAGTAACAAAATCCAATATGTACTTAGATTGTACCGTTTCTATTTCTGGTACCAACTGGTTATTTGGGGTTAACGTAGCATCGATATTTTCTTTTATTTCGTCAATATCATCAGGGTCAGAATATTTAGTTTGAAAGTTCCAAGATTTGGGTGATTCTGTAATACTGTTTTCCACTGGAAGAAATGGTATTTGTAATTCTCCACTCATCCGCTCTTTGTAAAATGCAGTTTTAGTCGCTCTTTGTTCTCTTTTCCAGTCTGCATCACTTTTGTATAACCTATAAGCCCCGTCAAAATAACTCATGAAGTAATGTTGCTCTCCTTGTTGACCGTATTTGATAATATTTCGATCGTAATTAGAAACACAAGAATAATAAGCTTGGTCAGAAAAGCTCCCTATATACTGATTCAGGATTCCGCTTTTGTTGCTTAGGAAACTGAACTTATTGGGATAAATATATTGTGGTTGTCTTTCGCTTGTGTTTTCTGTAATACTTAGACGTTTTAAAACATAGGGTTCTTCTTCCATATCTAGGAAATAAACATCAAAGTTGTCTATTGGCAGTATTGTATCAAGCTCTAAGCGTTTTAATTCCTCAGACTGGCGATTACTAGAAAACAAAACACCTTTTCTTTGATCATCCGATATGAATCGCGCGGCAAGATCATCATAATAGTCATCTGTGATCTTTTTCAAGACACGACCTTTTGTATTGTACATTATCAAGTCAGAAAAGCCATCAACATTTGCTGACATAATATAGTTAATATTGTCAAACACGTTCAGTGTATATATTCTTTGGAAGTTTTCTGGTAGTTTTTGCTCTATATATTCTTCTGTCCTAATGTTCCATTTACGGACAAACATCTTATCTTTTTTCTCAAAGACAAGTGAAATAAATTTACTGTTCGGATGCCAGCATAAAACAGGATAATTGTAATCTGTCGCTTGAAAATTGTTTTTATATCCTTGTTGGAATACCTTTTTTTCCTCCCCTGTTCGTACGTTTCTCAAAATTACCTTCGTTTTTCCGATCTCATTCGTGACATACAATAACATGGATTCATCTGGGCTAACCAACATTTCTGAAATCGGAACATATCCCTTCTTGTCTATTTGAATCTCGTTTTGTGTTTTAAGATTCACAAAACCTTCGTCCTTTTCATAGTGGGCTATATAATGGGAACTCCAATCTTCTAATATCGTCTCAAAGTCTTGATTTAGCACATATAAAAAACTGCTTTCTAAATTTCTATTTATTCGGGTCAAATAGAGGATATTGGCAATAGCCGATTTACCATAATGTTCGTCCAAATAGTAAAACAAAGAGTGGCCAGCGATTTTTGGGTGACGTTTACTACATCCTTTAAACTCTCTGAATTCTTCTTTTTGATAGAAAACGTCTCTGAGCTCATCATCTAGTTCATAATCCCATTGGCTACCAATATAGGAGATCAATCCTTCTCTGAACCAGTCAGGTAAATCAAGTAAAATTGCATTTTGAACAATCTCTTGGAGATTTGAACCTATGAGAATAGAATTAATATAAACAGAAGCAATTCCTTCTTTTATTTGACGCCTTAAGTGTTGGTGGTCGCCATCAAAATAAACAAACATTTTGTTGCCAACTATCTTAGTCTTTCCCGTGCTGTTAAGAAAGGTTTCTTCATATCCAATGTTACTTTGCTTTAGATCTGTTTCGTCTAAATAAACGATAACTTCAATCTTGTCATTGATTCTGTGCTCTAATAACTGCTGTATATTATCATGATCTAATTCCGCAAGTTGTATGACGGTGTGTGCTACATTTCTGCCCTTCCCATACCAATACACGTTAAAGTTCTCTGTCTCGTATTCATACCACTGGTTGAAGTCATCGTGGTATTGCACTCTGTTTTTTCCAAAATTTGTATTAATACTCTGTGCCTCTAATTGATAGGACAAAAAGAGCAGAGTACTAATAGCTAATACAATTTTCATAATTTCTTTCATCACTTTTTGCAGTAAATACAGTAAGATAACGGAAAAATTCGTTCTTTGCTAATCACAAATTTAAGATATAATGCACATTAAAAAGTTCACTTTTAATCCTTTCCAGGAAAACAGTTATGTTCTATACGACGAAACTAAGGAATGTATAATAGTAGACCCGGGTTGTGTGGATACTGCAGAAGAAAATATATTGTCTTCTTTTATCGAAAAAAACATGCTAAAGGTCGTTCTTTTGTTTAATACACATTGTCATATCGATCATATCCTAGGGAATGCCTTTGTTGCTGAAAAATATAATGTTTCTCTTGCCTCTCACAAAGGAGAAATCGGTTTTCTTGAAGCCGGTGAAAGGATGGGTAAAATGTATGGTATCCCTTATAAACCATCTCCTCCTATGACACTATTTTATGAAGGCGGAGATACACTTAAATTTGGCAACACGGAACTCGATGTCTTGTTTACACCGGGTCATTCTCCTGCTAGTATTTCATTATACACTCCTGGAATTCTTATAGGTGGAGATGTCTTGTTTGATAATAGTATTGGAAGGACAGACTTGCCTGGCGGTGATCATGATACATTGATTGCGAGTATTAAAGAAAAACTATTTGTTCTACCTGATGAGACAACTGTGTATTGTGGACATGGACCAGAAACGACGATTGGTAAAGAAAAAAAGTTTAACCCGTTCCTACAATAATCAATTCCACCAAACTGCATAGCCTTGTTTCTTAAGGTTCTCTGCAAGACTTTTTTCCATTTCTATTGCTTCACTCTTACTTTGCGGATTGTATGTGTTGTAGAGACTTGGTCTCAGGAATTTACCATATTTCTCCACATAAGAAGATGAAATCTTATAACCCTTCTTTGACCTGTAACCTTGTTTATGTTTAAGAAATCGTTCTTTGGGTGTTGTGCTTGTCATCCCTACATACAAGCATTCTTTCATTCCTCTAAACTGAGGATTCATCTCACGAAATTTCTTACGATCCGTCCAGACTTGCTTATCTAGTTCAACAACATAAACGCTATATTTCATTCTTTGAACTTTGTATGTTATAGGCACTATAAATTAAGCAAAAACAAAGCCAATCATTAGCTTATTAAGATCCTTTAAGATCACTCATCTTTTTTGATTTGGGCGCTCCCCTACGGGTCAGGCCGTCCACAGCTCGCTCTCTCGCTCGGCCCTGCGTTTCACTTGGTCTCTCCACTATCGTGGAGCCTGTTACCACCCTTAGCGCATGCGATATATTGTTTATTACATAGTTACATTCCAGCTTATAAATACTTCATTTCTATCCATTATTTTCTACACAAATACAACCAATCACAGGTTTCTTTAGATCCTTTCAGTTCGCTCACCTTTTTTGATTAATTTAGTAGAATGGAGCAACAACGTTGGTTTTTCTGTCTAGTACTAATTGTATTTTTGAGTATAAACGCGTATGCGCAAGACCTTATGATTAATGAGGTGCTTCCTTCGAATATCTCCGTTCTAGCGGATGAAGATGGAGATTTTAGTGACTGGATAGAGATCTTTAACCCAGGCAGTTCAGAGCTCGTTTTAAACGGATATAAAATAAGTGACCGCTCTGATTCCGATAGAGCATGGGAGTTTCCCGAAGTTAGTATTGCCTCTGAAGACTACATGGTATTGTGGGCATCAGGGAAAAACAAAACAGGAACTGAAGTACATCTGGATTTCAAACTTTCGCAAGGTGAAGTGATTTATCTTTTTGATACAGACGATATTCTAATAGATAGTCTTATTATCGGTGCTGTTTGTAGTGACGTTTCTTTTGGATTAGTAAATAACGACTTACGATATTTTACCCTAGCTACTCCTGGAACTGTAAATAGCCAAACCTCTTTCCTTGGTCTTTTGGAAAACGAAATTATTTTTTCGAATGATGGTGGTAGTGTTTCTCAATTTACTTTGGAGCTCAGCACAAGTAATGATGCTACTATACGTTACACACTAGACTCTACAGAACCTACTCAGAATTCTTCCGAATACGCAGGACCTATTTCTATTAATTCCACCACGGTTGTTCGTGCGCGTCTATTTAAAGATGAATTTCTGCCTTCTAAATCAACCTCCCGAACGTATTTGCTCAATACTCAACATACCCTACCCATTATAACTTTAGTCACAGAACCAGATAATTTTTTTGATGTAGAAAACGGAATTTATGCCTATGGTACTGACTATGTAAATCAACTCCCCTTCTTCGGAGCAAACTTTTGGGAAGATTGGGAGCGCCCGCTACATCTAAGTTTCTATAACAATAACCAACTTGAACTTGAAATCAACGGAGGCACTAGAATATACGGTGGGTGGTCTCGCGCAAACGATCAAAGATCTCTTTCGTTCTTTGCGCGTGGTCAATATGGTCCTTCACAAATTAATTATAAACTTTTCCCTGGGCAAGACTATGACCGTTTCCAGTCATTTGTTTTACGCAATTCTGGAAATGATTTCTTGCGATCCAATATGAGAGATATTACACTCACAAGTATTATGAAGGGAAGTGGTTTAGAGTTTCCTGACTATAGATCGGTCGCAACTTATTTAAATGGAGAGTATTGGGGTATGTATAATATGCGTGAGAAAATTAACGAACACTTTCTAGCAAGTAAGCAAGATGTAAATCCGGTAGACATAACATTATTGGAATTTTATGGTGCGTCTATTATTGGTGACAGCACATCTTATCTAAACCTTATAAATTATGTTGAATCAAATAGCTTAGTTTCCAATTTGAATTTTAGTGTTGTGGATGAACAAATCGATGTAGAAAATTACATAATTTATAACGTTGCTCAGATCTATTTCGACAATACAGATTGGCCAGGAAATAATGTAAAGTTTTGGAAAACAGAGAACACGAAATGGCGATGGATTTTATACGATACCGACTTCGGTTTTGGTATTTGGTCCCCTTTCGGCTACCTAAACAATACACTTGCTTTTGCTTTGGAAGATAGCGGCCCTGTTTGGCCTAATCCGCCTTGGTCTACTTTATTATTTAGAAAATGTGCTGAAAATCAAGGTTTTAGGCATCAATTCATCAATAGATTTGCTGACGAACTAAACTCTCGTTTTTTACCTATGCGCGTTACTCAGCATATTTCTAATATTCAAGCAATATTATCATCAGAGATTGTAAATCATTACCAAAGATGGGGTGGAAACCAAAATTCTTGGAATAATGAACTTGAAGGACTCCGTTTGTTTGCTAACAATAGACCTGCACGCGTAAAAGATTTTATCGTGAGTGAATTTAGCCTTCCAGATTACCATGAATTAAGACTAGAAATAAGTAATAATGCACACGGGTATGTTTACATAAATAATAGATTAAAGATTACACAATCTACGTGGACGGGTGACTACTTCGAAACTGTTCCTATAGAATTAATTGCCCTACCTCGTCCTGGTTTTGTGTTTTCTCATTGGGAAAATGATTTAAGTTCTACTGAGTCTAAAATAATTTTAGATGTCAATTCAGATAAAACATTGCGTGCAGTTTTTGAAGAAGTAGATCCCTCCATTCATTCCATAGTTATAAATGAAATCAATTACAATTCTGCAGATGATTTTGATAGTAAAGATTGGGTAGAATTACATAACAGATCAGACAATTATTTAGACTTGTCAGGATGGGTAATAAAAGATAGTCAAGATGATCAAGAGTTTGTTTTCCATGATGGCTTTCTACTTGCTGGCGATGATTATATAGTAGTCAGTAGAAATTTATCAGCGTTCCAAACTGTACATCCTGAAGTAATAAATGCAATCGGTGGCCTAAGTTTTGGCTTTTCTAGTGAAATGGACGATGTACGTCTCTATAATAGTGCAAATACATTAATAGATAGCGTAACGTACAGTTCTACAGATCCTTGGGATCTCTTAGCAAATGGAGAAGGCTACACTTTGGAGCTCAAAATGCCTGACTTAGACAACTCAATCCCTCAAAACTGGTCTCACATCCATGTAAACGGTAGTCCAGGAGTCACAAATCTTGTTATCTCGTCTGTTGAAAATGTAATTGATGGTCTAGATTTTAAATTGTTTCCCAATCCTATAAATAAAGAGTTACACATCACTTTGCAATTAGAAAAACCGCAAGAAATATTGCTAGAGTTATTGTCTGCTAACGGAGTCGTTTTACGCGAAATCTATTCTGGTTTAATATCTACTGGTCGTATATCCCTAAAAGAAAACTTAGGAGCTTTTCCTGCAGGTCTTTATTTAATACGCGTGAAAAACAAACAAGGTGTAAGTCAATTACATAAATTAATAAAGCAATAATTTTATTTTACCTATTTGTATTTCAGCAACTTAGATTGCACTACCTTATTATCTGCAAAAGAATCGTGAAACAAAAATAAAATACCGTCAGCACCTTTTTCTCCAGCTGTTTTTATCATTTCGTTTCTAAGCCTTTCTAAGTCAATGGTTGGGTTATTTTCGTTGTCTGATGAGAGTTGACCCATAACTCTATAATCTCTCTTGATATCCATCTCGTCATAGTATACATCTACGTTTTGAGTAGGCGCAGAAACGTCACCTAGATAATGCATACGAGGTGAACACGATGAAAGAAGGATAACAAACAATAAAAGTGTTAAGTTTTTCATTGAATATTGGTTTAGTTAGTTGATACATCTAAGCTAATAAAGTATACTCTTAATGTCTGTTAAAGCACATATAAGGGAATGTTAAGTATCAATATGCTTATATCGCGGCATCATGTTCTCAAGACATCTCAATAGTAATGTCCAATACTGAAGACAGAAAAAATCTTTTATGAAATTCTAAAAAAGGAGGAAGTCTATATATATTGTCGCTTTGCTTTCCAATAGATGTACAATTCGTTTCCACCAATAAAAACTGAAGCGATACAAAAAATACTTAACCAAATAATATCCATCGTATCAGAGAATTCTGGATAAAAACTATCTACCAAGAATATTTTTGCTGCAATAACACTACCTGCTATAAAATACAATAAGACACAAAAAGCTTTAAAATTTATCTTATCTACACTAAATTTTCGTTTATAAGTATGATACAAGAGATGACTTATTTTTTTCTCATCAGGATACATTCTGCGCAACTGTTTTAGAATAAATATTGCCTCTTCATACTTCCTGTTATTAAATAAGCTTGCAGATTTTTTAAATAATAATTCTTCGTAGGGGTCTATTGTTTCAATGTTAAGCACATTATTTTCTATTACCGTTTCTATCAAATTATCAACTCTTCTTAGAAACTCTGTGTAATTTCCAACTTCGAAATAAGAGACTACAAAGTAATAATCGAGGATAACTCTCTTTTCAAAAGGTAATAGGGAAATATCTTGCGTATTCCGTGTGTAAAAACGAATCTTTTCCTGATAAGAGGTTCTTTCTATAGTAAAGAAGTTCTCATAGGTGCGATATGCTCGGATTATTTCCTTTTCCATTAATTTCTCTTATCGTACCCCCAATATAGCTTGTTTCTAATTGTGTTCATATAGCTGTCGTCCTTGCTAACTAGTAAATTTGTGTTAAAATCACATTTTTTGATTCTAATTTCTTGATTTGCCTGTATTGTTTTGTGTCTAGAGTCCAAAGTGCACAAAAAGCTTTCGGATCTTCCCTCTATTTTAAAACTTAATTCCGTATTATCTGGTATAACAATAGGTCTAACGTTTAAGTTGTGAGGAGCTACTGGTACAACACCAAAGTTTCCTGATCCTGGAAAAATAATTGGTCCACCACAAGAAAGTGAATATCCAGTAGATCCCGTCGGAGTCGTAACAATAATCCCATCAGCCCAATAAGAATTTAGAAACTCTCCATCAAGGAAGGTATGAATAGTAACCATAGAGGATGTGTCTCTTTTATTAATGGTAAAATCATTTAAAGCAAAAGATACATCAGGAAACAATTCGTCCGGCTCTGTTAAAGCAATCATGCTTCGCTTTTGAGTATGGTACTTAGATGCCGCAAGATCTTGAATTGTTTCGTTTATTTTCGTTTTTTCAATCGAGGCCAAAAACCCAAGTCGTCCCAAATTTATTCCCAAGATTGGGGTTTCAATATCTCTAATGTGTGTCATTACAGCGAGTATTGTTCCATCGCCTCCTAGTGTTATACATGCATTAGGCTTTTCTCGAAGAAAGTCGTTGTAACCTGTAAATGTAGCGCACTCCTTCTTTGTATACAGTGCAAACTGCTTATAAAAGGGCTCAAACATCTTATAAGAAATACCGTTATTCTCCAGAGCCTCAATCGTTTCTGTAACATAAGGCGCGTCTTGTTCTTTTATATACTTACCAAAAATAAATACTTGCATTATTTCTTATCTCTAAAACGAACTTGAGCTATGGAGAAAATACCCCGTCTCACCAAGGTCATTAATACTGAATTCAAAGCTATATAGAAAATTATTAAAAAAGATTAAATCTAAGGCTACTCCATAGCCATAAAACCAGCGATTATTTATAGTATTTGTTTCCACGTATAATCGTTCATTTGCATAAGCAAAATCAAAATTTCCTCTTAGCGCCATTTTTATATTTACTTTTTCAAATTGTCTCGGTAAATACTTACTCGTCTTCGTGTCTTTATTTAAAAACTGGAACTTTAAGTTATTAAGTAGAATCATATAATCCGTACCGTCCATAACATAAAGTTCAAAACCACTCACAATATCAGAGTCCCATCCTAGTCCTGTATTGTTGGCAAAAGACACATCTCTTCTGGTTAAATTTGTTTTTGCTTTCGTTCTGTTTCCTAGAATAAATTTCGGGCTCAATTTTTTATAGTACTCCCAACCTCCAGTAATACTTAAGTTATTGTACTCATTAAATAGCCCAAATCCCTCTTTTTTCACATTCCCAAACAACAAGAATCCACTTTGTGGATAAAGTGAATAGATTCTTCTATCATACTGAAGATCTAACTCTAAAAAAAGAAAACGAATTTGAGTTCTTCCATTCAAAAAGTAATTCGGATTGAGTTGCTCTATTACAAATTCATTTACCGCATTTCTATGAAACTCTAACCTAAGTTCAGAAAATACATTATTCCCTGGTCTGTATGTTAAGCGTCCACCGGTTCTAAATCTCCTAAGCAAAACCCGCTCATCATCTGCTTTTCTAAACAGTGTTTTATTTTCTTGGGTGACATACCCCATCTCTTTATTGTCCGAATAAAATATCTGAAACCCTACGCCAATTGTTCTGTCCTCATTTAAATATGGAAACAAATAATCTATTTCATATTTGCGTGTATAACCTAATTGGAATTTTGCTTTAAGTCTGTCTCTGTATCCTGTTAAATTGTAGTGAGATAACTTTACACCATAATTAACCCTATCTAAGCTTCTGTTTTGCTCTTGCCACCAGACGTTGAAATTTCTATCTGCTAATTCAAAAATATACGTGGGATATAAATACCAATTTTCCTCTAATGCAACATCAATTTCTACCGTGTTATCCTCTGTATCCCAATTAGTTATGTTGATATCTGCCTTATTAAATAAACCGGTGCTGAGAAGACGGTTTTCGCTTACATTGAGAAGTTCCGGGAGATTAGACTGCTCAACTGTATCACCAACTTTAAATTCCATTTCGCGGATTAATACAGCTTCCTTTGTTTTGTCATTCCCTGAGAATTGTATGGAATGTATTTTTACTAAATCATTCTGACCATGCACTTGTTGATAGTCTACGACGAGAAATAAAAGAAGGATACAAGTTGCTTTTACAATACTATACATTGAGGTAAGTCATGAGTGAATCGTATCGATCTTTTAAGTCGTCAAAATATTCTGATTCTGTAAAGGATGCTTTAATCCGATAGTCATACCTCTCTAGCGCTTTTAATATCGCGCCAATTTCTTGTAAATTTACCTTGATTGTAACACAGACTAGGTTCTTGTTATCTTCTTGTGTTAGAAAGCTTGTTAATATCACACCACTTTCGTTTTCTACTATATTGCTAATTTCTGAAAGGCTGTATTGATTCTTTTCTATTTCCAAAACAACAATACTACCTGGTTCTTTAAAGGAAAAACTTGTTGCATAAAAAAGGACGAGATCCTCCATTGAAATTAAACCCAAATAGTTTTCTTCAGAATCGATCACCGGAATCACGGTAAGCTTGTTTTCTGCTAATTTTGCCATTATTTCAAAAACATGGTCTGTGTCTTTAACATATGCATGGGACAACGTAAGAGAATAGCTACCTATCGCCTCCTCTAAATTATGTTGCATAATGTTATCTTCAGATATAGTACCTAATAACTGTTCATTGTTAACTATGGGTAAATGTTTTAGGTGATACACATGCATCATAGTCAGCGACTCCTCTCCTGTATCTGAAGTTTTTAAGGGAGCAAAAGTATTTGAAATTAAGTTTTGTGCTATCACTGTATTTCTTTAAGTATTACTTATTTCCTCAATAATTTTTTCCGCTCAAGCGTGAATTCTGACTCTGATAAAAGTCCTCTTTTTCTCAGTTCTGCCAACTTGTTCAATTGCGATAAAAGTACATCGTCGTCTAGTAAATTAGCCTCCCGCTGAGGTGTTGCTTGTTGAGATGATTGCCTTCTTCTAAATCCGTTCTTTTTAAATTCATCAAAGTCTTCTTGTATACGCATGAATGCAAGTGCATCATCTGTGTTTACTCGTTCTAGGTTCTTCATACCTAGTTCTACGGCCTGTTGTAAATGATGATACGCTTTTTCCTTTTTTTCGTTTAGAGAATAAATTGAAGCAAGTGTGTAATGGGTATCTACATCTTGACTATTTATTTTTACTGCTTGTAGTAAGTCTTTCTCCGCCCCATCCAGTTCAAAGTTTTTGTATTTTTTTATTCCACTGGACTTGAACGGGTTTGCTTTTCGCTTTTGTTGTGGCCTAGGTTTTTGTCGACGCTCATCTTGCTGTCTATTTGCCTGCCGTCCTCTTCCTTGGCGTTGGGTCTGTCGTTGCGTTTGACGTTGCGCATTTGTTCCACGTCTTGAAGCAGCTCCATTATATTTTTGGTCAAACTCATTATTAGACATCATAAGTAAGCGAATACCTTCAAATATTCCCAACATTGCAGTGACAGGAAAGCGCATTGTGGCTGTAATAAACATTAGAACTATATAAAAAATACCGCCTCCAATATCACCTAGGTAAAATCTATGCAAACCAAATGATCCTCCAAAAAATGCCAGTACCGCTGCTAATAGTTTACTTTTTTTCCTCACATCAATGTAGTTTACATGTTAAGACTGCTATATCATCCACAAATCCCATCGTTCCTCTAAATTTATCGATCCTTTTAATTAATTCCTCGTTAAATTCCTTTGCTCCCTTGTTATGATTCTCGGCAACGAAATCTTCTATCTTTTCATCGTCGAAATACTCTCCACCTTCATTTTTTAGGTCCGTTAGACCGTCTGTAAATGACATAAGTAAGGCATTTTCTTTAAGGTCAAGGAGCTCTTCCGTGATTTCCGGCAGCTTATCAAACGCTCCTATAACAGTACAACCCTTATCCAACCTTATTTGTTCCTTGCCGTTTCTTAAGACTGGTGGATAATGACCTGCATTAATATACTTCAACGTCATCTTATTCGTATCTATCTCTGCTATAAAAAACGTGATAAACTTATCGCCTTTTGTTATTCTATACACTGCCTGGTTCAAGGCAAATACGAACGTTTCTAAATCTCTATATTGATAAATTAAACTTTGGAGCATTGCTTGAAAGTTTGCCATAAGCAAAGCAGCAGCAACTCCTTTTCCTGAAATATCTGCTATACAAGCAGCAAAACGACTTTCACTAAATTGGATATAATCTAAATAATCACCTCCTATGTTTGAGTGTGGTTTATAAATACTATCTAGTGTATACTTATCTCCTGAGGGAAGTACCTCTGGAATCAATTTCTTTTGTACTTCCTCTGCTAACTCCATTTCACGATTTAAACGTTCTTGGTGGAGTTGTCTTTTGAATAGACGTTTGTTTTCAATCGCAACAGCAATAATGTTCGTTATAGTTGTAATAAATTGAATTTTATTATAGAGATCGTCTCTATCCTTAATACCGCCTATGAGAGAATACGCAATCGGATTTTTTTTATGATAAACTGGAATAATAATATCAAACGCGTCTAACTCTTTTTGCTCTCCTTTCTTAATCGTGTGCAGCCTGTTATATTTTAATATAAACGGTATAAGTTGTTTTGATTTTTTAGAGTCATATTTTATCTCACTTACACAACTCCACTCCTTCTCCTGTTTGATAAATAATGCCATGCTGGTAATTCCCATTTCCCAACTTAAAAAGGATCTATACATATTGTATAAACCTACGTGTGAAACATTATCATTGATAGCTTGCGTAATAGTAAGAAGACTCTTAATCTGTAACTCCTTCAGGTTAAGTTCTTTCTCTAGTTTCTCTAATAATACAAGTTCTCTACTCAATGGCTTTTCTTTATATCTAATACATCCCGTAAACTGTTTCCCGCTAAATTAAACGCTAAAACTAAGAACATAATTACAATTGCAGGAATTACTGCTAGAAAGACTTTGCCTCCTAATACATAGCCGTAATTCTCATTCAACATATTGCCTAAAGAAGGCGTTGGTGGTTGTACTCCAAAGCCTAAATAACTTAACCCAGCTTCTATTAGAATTGCGATAGCAAAGTTTGCAGCACAAACGACGGTTAAAGGTCCTATGAGATTTCTTAATATATGTTTATATAATATACGATTCGTACCATAACCTAAGGTACTTGCAGCTTTAATAAAATCCTTGTTTCTAATCTCTAATACCTGTCCCCTTACTAGTCTTGCCACTTCTACCCATAGTGTAAGACCTACTGCTAGATATATGACATTAATACTCCTACCTAAAGCAATGACAATTGCAAATACAAGTAACACAGTAGGTATAGACCACACAGTATTGATAATCCACATTACAATATCATCAACCCATTCTCCTTTATATCCTGATAGTAATCCCAAAACAAGTCCAATACATAAAGAAATAATTACAGCAAGTAATCCAACAAATAATGAGACCCGCATCCCCAGAATTATTCTACTAAACATATCCCTTCCGTATCTATCCGTTCCAAAAATAAATTTCTTCTTATCTAGATTTTCATTTCTTAATTGGTTCAATATTGCCCCCTTTTCTATTTCTATTTGTTCGTCATTACTTAGTATAATTTTTACTTTATTAGCATCACTTTCTATTAACTCTGAGACAGGAAATACGACTTCCCAAGGTTTTAAAAACTTTGTTCTTCCTTGTAAATCTTCTAAGGTAATTTCTTCTTTTGTAATCTCAATAGATGTATACGGTAGAAACTCGTAAGTTGCATCTTTACCAACGAATAATTGTTTTAGCCATGTCGATTTAGGGAAATCTATATTTCTTCTGATCTTTAAAACATTGACAGAGTAGCCAGGGTTTTTAAGGGCCAATATTGGTATTTGCTCATTGGCATCTTTCGTGTTATCAGGTATGATAGCACTAGCAAATACTGCCAAAAAGCTAGCCAGCACTATAGTTCCGATACCAAGAACTGCTGCTTTTCTTTTTAATAGACGCTTGACTATTTCTGATGTTTCCAAAATTAGTTTTTAAGTTTTGGGTTGTTCTGGTGTCTTTGCTTATCTCTTTCTTCTTTTTTAATCAAAGATTTATTTAATGCAGTTTCTAGATCTATACCAGTTTGATTACATAAACATAATAAGACAAAAAAGATATCGGCCATCTCCTCTTCCATCCTTAATTTGATCTCATTTTCGCTTACTTGTTTTTTAAAAGATTGCTCACCAAATTTTCTAGAAAATAGTCTTGATAACTCACCTACCTCTTCCATTAAGATTGCAAGATTTGTAAGTTCGTCAAAGTATCTCACTCCATTTGTATTAATCCAATCGTCGACGGTTTTTTGTGCTTCTACTAGTGTCATTATTCTTTATTGTGCGAATCAATTAATATCGTTACTGGACCATCATTTACTAGAGCGACCTTCATATCAGCCCCAAATATTCCTTTTTCTACCTTTCTGTTCGATATGTGAGTGAGTTTCTGTAAAAACTGTTCATATAACGGTATAGCAATTTCTGGCTTAGCTGATCGTAAATAGGAGGGTCGGTTTCCTTTTTTTGTACTTGCAAAAAGAGTGAATTGTGAGATGACCAAGAAATCACCTTGTATATCTTTAATAGATAGATTCATCTTATTATTCTCGTCTGAGAATATTCTTAAATGACTAATCTTATTTACTAGCCAATCTATATCATCTTCTGAGTCATTTTCTTCAATGCCTAATAATACCATGAACCCTGCATTGATTTCGCCTTCTATCTTATTATTTATAGTGACAGATGCCTTGGAAACTCGTTGAATTACTGTGCGCATAACTTGTTAATATGTTGTTGTAAAGAAGAGAGTTACTCACATGAACTAACACCATCATAATGAGATTTTTAATATATGTTATTTACTAATATAATATCCCCTTTTTCATTCACTATGAAACTCGCTAAATCTATTTGTTTTTAATAACAAAATAGTAAAACACAATTCACATCTTGTATGTTAATAATTTGAGATACAGATAATTAACTCTACAGATAGCATGTACAAGTGATTAGTAATTGTTTATAGTTAAAAATATTAGTGAATCTATAAAGAGTTATAAACGAACTAACAGCCCTTATTATAAATGATTACTTCTTTTATATAAATAAACTAATTAATTCTTAATAAGGAAAGTGAATATCTATTCAATTGAAAAAATGAAATCATTTGTAGTTTTGAGCCGATGTTAGCAAGCTACGACAAATGGGTTAGGCGATGGTTGATCTTGGGATGCGTTCTCGTTTTCTTCCAAGTGGTGATTGGGGGAATTACCCGTATCAGTGGATCGGGTTTGTCGATTACAAAGTGGGAAATTGTCACTGGTACTCTGCCCCCATTTAACGATAAGGATTGGAATGTTGAATTTGATTTGTACAAGGATACACCACAGTATAAAAAAATCAATGATGGAATGTCGTTGTCTGAGTTTAAATTCATTTATTTCTGGGAGTTTTTTCATAGACTTTGGGCAAGAGGTATGGGTTTTGCTTTTTTATTTCCATTTCTATTTTTCCTATTTAGAAAGTGCATTGACGGCCGGTTAGTTCGACTATTAGGAATGGTTATAATAGCTGCTGTATTAGCAGCGAGTATGGGTTGGATAATGGTTGCTAGTGGCTTAATAGATAGACCATGGGTTAATGCTTATAAGCTAGCTATACATTTGTCTGTGGCGTTTCTTACCTATGGTATTTTATTGTGGACAACCTTTGTATCGTTTTGGCCAAATGAAACTTTAGCTTCAAATATAAGTGTAGGTTTTATGAAGTGGGTAAGAGTGTTCTTTGGAATATTATTAGTGCAACTGTTTTTTGGTGGAGTCATGTCAGGCATGCGTGCAGGAATTGTTTTCCCAACTTGGCCAGATATAATGGGAAGTTATATTCCTTTGGATATTTTTACAGGAGAGAACTGGAATATTGAGACGTTTAATAATTACGATAAGAATACATTTGTTCCCGCACTGATTCATTTTATTCACAGAGGGCTGGCATATATTTTATTTGGATTAGGTATCTTCCTTTTTCTGAAATCAAAAAAGGAGAATCAAAAAGGCCTGAAATATCCGATGCTTATTTTTATTGCTTTCCTCTTCTCGCAAGTCATTTTGGGAATACTTACAGTCATAAATTGCATAGGGTCTATTCCATTATTACTAGGTGTTCTACATCAGGCATTTGCCTTACTCTTACTTAGTATAGTCTTGTATTTATTGTTCATCACATCTAAGAAAAGAGTATTGACTTAAATACGTACTTTCGTATCATGTTAATTGAAGAAGGATCACACCGATATATAGAAACAGACCCTAGTAAATTTCCTCTTTTACTTCTACATGGTCTCTTTGGTAATCTTAGTAACTTTGAGGGTATAATCGACTCGTTTTCAGAGGATTATAATATTGTACTTCCCATTCTCCCTATCTTTGAAATGCCTTTGAGAAAGGTAACTGTCAGGGGATTAGTTGGTTACATAGATGAGTTTGTAAAATTCAAAGCTTACTCTAAATTTCACATTTTGGGGAATTCATTAGGTGGGCATATAGCACAGCTCTTTACTTTAGATAATCAAGAGAAGGTGGAGACAATGACTTTGACTGGTAGTTCAGGCTTGTTCGAACATGCGTTTGGCAGTGGTTTTGTGAAAAGGAATAACTACGAGTATATAAAGAAGCGCGCTGAGTCTACCTTTTATGATCCAGCAATTGCTTCGAAGGAAATGATAGATGAAGTTTTTGAGAGTGTCAACGATAGGTCCAAAGCGTTACGTCTTTTAAGCACGGCAAAGTCTGCTATAAGAGAAAACCTAGAAAGCAGGCTACATGCTATAACTTGTCCTACTTTGCTTATTTGGGGTAAACAAGATACTATTACTCCCCCATTTGTTGCTGAGAAGTTTAATGAGTTGATTGCTAATTCTGAACTACACTTCATCGATAAGTGTGGTCATGCTCCTATGATGGAGAAGCCGGATGAGTTTAATGAGATTTTAAAGGGGTTTCTAAAGGCGCATTAAAGCGCACGGTTTTAGAATCATGAAAGCTTGCCTACTGACGTAGAAACAATTTTTCTTTACGAATGACGTATTCCATTTCTCTTGATAAAAATTAAAAAAAATCAAATGAAAAATATTTTAGTTTTGATAATCATTTCAATATCGTACTTAGCATGTTTTGAAGACAGTACCATTGAAGCTAATTCATTTAAAGACCTTTCCACAGATTTGAGAAATAATTCTAAATCATCAATGGCAAAATCGGTTTTTAATCATGATTTTAAGAGAGATTTTAAAGTTAAATCTAGCTCAGCAAAATTTGAAGCAAGCAGTGATGTTTTAAATGCAATAATAACTTCTAGCAACACAGGCGCAATGGGTGGTAATTATTCAGATATTAAGTCCAAACTAAATATTTGGTCACCAAATATCGATGAAAAATCTTCAGCTGTTCAAAATATTTCATTGAGATATTTGAGAGATTACTTTTTACAAAGATCGGACGAATCTTCAATAAATGAAACTTCATTTCTGTTCAAAATATTAATCCAACATAAATCAGTTGATCTTGATGTTCTTGGTGATGCATATATCAAACTATTACCTACATTCTCAAATGAAGAGCAGATTCAATATTACAACTACATAGAAACTCTACACGATGAAGAAGTTAAGTATGTTGCTCAAAAATTTGATGAATATAAAAATGGTTATTTGAATTCTGATGAGCAAGACACAAAAAATAAACTCTTAATGTATGGCAAAGACCTTGAAAGAAGATCAAAAGCTTGTAAGTATGTTAGAGACATCACGGGTATTGATCTAGAGTAAATAGTTAATCTAATAAATTAGTAATTTGAAAGATTACGATGATTTTGATACTTGCCTACAATTCTTACAATAGGAGATAAAAATAGTGTAGATCATTTTTCAAGACTTGCATATTTTTCATCTTCCCTAAAAACATTCAGAGACTTCTTGGTTGGTATAGATCTGTAGTGAAATCACATCTCAAAAAATGTGTAATGACAGGGTATCTATAGATTTTCAGACTTTATGAGTAGACTCCTTTTCGCTCTTTTTTGAATATTATATCTAAAGCAATAGAGTCAACTATTAATTCAAATTTGCTTGGTCCACTTTCAATTTGGGTTATCTTGTATACCCATTTTGCCAATTAGGTCTTCACCGATATTAAATTCAAATTATTTTCGACCTCATCTATTAAATCAATCCATTTTATTATCCAAGTTCTGTACATATTAAATCAAGATTCATTCTAAGCTATTTTTGTCCACCTCCTTTTATAAAGTAAGGGTCTAGTTGATATTTCCGTCAAAATAATGAAATTTAGTTGCTCAGTGTTATTTGTTCTACACTTGGCATACTCATAACAAAACCTTAAGATGCCATATTCTCTTTATCACTTTTGTTAAGAGACGTCGTTAAACGTGTGCTGAGTTTTTCTTGTGACCTTAGTTAGACAGGTGAGCAAGAAGACGGCACTTAGCTGACCGTTAGATGCCAGCTGAATTCTATATGTTCATGTTATACGCAGTTAGACTTGCTAAGTAGTCATGCTAGTTAATTGAAACGTGAGCCTGAAATATTTTTGAAGATTAAGAATCTTAAGGAGTTTTACAAAACGTAAAAAGATTTCTAAATGGTTTACTACTTTGGTTAAATGGTATATTGAAACTTCCATATTTTTGTATTAGTTAAATTGAAGAATTATGAAATTTCCATTCTTATTTTTAATATCAATGATTACGAATTCAATGTTGTACTCCCAAGTAGATGTAGTTAGAGATAGCCTAGATTCACCAATTGATATGGCATTTATCAATGACGATGTTTATGTAGCGCTTCAGGGGCAAAATCCAACTACTGGTAAAATCATAACTTTTAGTGTCATTGATCAATCGAATAGCTACACCACACTAATTGATAGTTTGCCATATCCAAGATCAATAGCAATAATGGATAGTGTTGTTTATGTAGGTTTTCCGTCTTCAATTAAAACTTTATATTTAAAAAAATTTTTTTTTTTTCTTATTTATTTTTTTTTTCAAGCAGAAGACGGCATACGAGATCGAAACGTGACTGGAGTTCAGACGTGTGCTCTTCCGATC
>ENA-ORXT01002272-ORXT01002272.1-marine-metagenome-genome-assembly--contig:-NODE-2272-length-23367-cov-4.421211_pt1 | contig 23367 bp, 22 predicted proteins | sample MGYA00237868_ERZ511482 | MGnify/ENA metagenome assembly ERZ511482
TTCTTGATTATCTGGACAGAAATTTTGAATTGTATAAACAGCCGCAACAAGATGAACCCTATGAGACATTGTAAATACTTCAACAAGTGATTGTTTTATTTCGTAAGCAAGATCTAATTCATCAGGATCAATACTCGCTGACACATTTGGTCCTATATTCCGTTGAGTTAGCACTTCATTACTATGATCTAGAGCATCAGTAGACCCCAAATATTTGACTATAGAGTAAACTCGTTGCTTTTTCTCAACGTCATCTATTCGTATTGAAGCGCCGTGAGCAATTAGTACATCAATAAACAAAGCTACTTGTTCATTAAGAGGAAAAGCTAAACTATGGACAAGGCTAATTTGTTCTATGCTCAGTTCTCCACTCTTAGCTAAGAAGCCTTTATAGAGTTTTATTGCTTCATTTTTACCAGCCAGCCATTTTGGAAGATCCGCTCCATAAGCCTCTGCGAATATCCTACTTAAAAGCTCGCTTTTCACTTGCGGCCAGGTCTCACTTGTAGCATCACATATTGAGCCTAATAATTTTTGTGATTCCACTATATATGCTAAATATGTCTCACCATAATCGATAAGGGCAGCCACGGCTTTTTGTTCAAAGACCTGCAATTCAGAACCTGAGACATCAGCTCTATCAGACTCAAAACACTTTTTGTAATCTTGTACTGCTTTTTTAAAAAGATTCCATGCATCTGAAGTTGCAATTTCTTTTTTTCCCGCCATGGGTCTCTATTCTACTAGGTCATAGAATCAAATTGACTTAGCAGGCTACTCTTAAGCTTCGATGAGTTCACAACCGTGTTCAAGCTCAGCCATCAATGATTTGTAATCATCAGCCAAATTAGGCACTTCTTCGACAACTGGAATTTCCCAAGCTTCGGCGTACCTTACCGCAGATATCCCAGCACCAACTATGAGCTTTAGACAACTCAAACATGGCTGATAACTTGAATAAAGCCAAGAACCCTCAAGCGCTATTCCTTTGCGTGCAGCAGCAGAAATTGCATTCTGTTCTGCATGCAAGCAGCTACATAAATCGTGATCTCTACCATGAGCAAACTGTTTAGAAGCAAGACACCTATAACATTTACCATCAAGGCAAGTTTCTTTACCAGGTCTTTCATTTGGAGCTTCAACAAGTACCTCTTCGCCAAGCACTATCCGACAACCCACAAGCTTTTTTATACAACTACCTTCAGTAGCTATAAATTGGAGTTCTTCTACAATATTTGTTTCCACAGTTTCCTATCGACAGACGCATTGGATAATGAAACTTAGCACAAGAATTTTTCCTTAAACACAGCGTTTCAATATTGCAACATTAGCTGAAACAATTACTGATTGTTGGGACGGTTTCGCAAATCCAAAGTTGTTGGAAAATCGTGATCAATCTCAGCGTCACTCACAATTGTTGGCGAATAATTAGAGACAATTGGCTCCACCCGGGGTCCAGACTTATCAACTTGCTCTCTAATAACTGGCAAGTTAAGCGCATACTCTTTTTCGATAATTGATTCTTGAGATAAAGAGCCTTGCTGGACTAAAGTTGACTCATCAAATCTGCTTTGACGGCGAGATTCAGCTTCTAAGGAATTTACAGGCAGAACCTCATAGTTTCTGCCACCAGGATGAGAAACATGATATTTTGCACCGCCAACTACTTTATCATTCCAACGATCAACAATTTCAAACGACAACGGAGTGTGAACGCCAATTGTTGGATGCAATGCAGAAGGTGGATGCCATGCCCGATACTTTACTCCAGCAACGAACTCACCCGGCCTGCCAGTGCTACGTAAAGGAAGTGCATGACCATTAACTAAAATACTATGACGCTCTTCAATTAAACCTGACGTTTTTACTTGAAGCCGTTCCATGGAAGAGTCCACGTATCTAGACGTACCCGATTCCTCAATTTCTTCGCCAAGAACAAGCCAAGGCTCAATTGCCGCTCTAAGTTCCATAGAAACATCACCAGAAAGAATTGTTCCAAACCTAGGGAATCTGAAAGCAAAAAACGGTTCAAACCATGTTGGATCAAACCTAAATCCATGATTTGCAAGATCTTCACAAACCATAGAAATATCTTCGCCTAAATAATGTGGAAGCAGAAAACGGTCATGCAGATCAGTGCCCCAACGAACCAAAGGCTGTTTGTAGGACTCTTTAGAAATACGTGCAACTATTGCTCGCACAAGCAGATAGCTGACCATAGACATCTGGAAATGTGGGGGCATTTCAAATGCCCGGAGTTCCAGAAGGCCAAGCCGCCCACGTGCATGTTCAGGTGAATACAATTTATCTATGCATAACTCAGCACGATGAGTATTGCCAGTTAGGTCGGTCAAAATATGGCGCAAGGCACGATCTGCTAGCCAAGGGCTCGGATTTTTTGACCTCTCAACTTCTCCCAGAGCTATCTCTAATTCATGTAAACTTTCAAGTCTTGCCTCATCGACTCTTGGAGCTTGGCTGGTTGGGCCAACAAACAAACCAGAAAACAGGTAAGACAAGCTGGGATGGTTCTGCCAATATCGAATTATTCCACATAACAAAGTTGGATCATTTAACAGAGGGCTTTCTTGTGGCGTAGGCCCTCCAATAGTAATATGGTTGCCTCCTCCAGTTCCGGTATGTCTTCCATCTAAATGAAACTTCTCTGTTGCAAGCCCAATTGATGAAGCAATATCATAGAGAGTTTTACTAAGTTTGTTCAGCTCCCGGAAACTTGAAGTTGGGTGAATATTAACTTCTATGACTCCTGGGTCAGGTGTGACACTTAGCTTTTCAATCCTTACATCATTTACTATTGAGTATCCTTCGAGAACTACTGCAATGTTGGATCTTCTTGCAGTTCTTTCAATCGCTCCTAAAAGATCAATCACATATTCAATCCGAGTTAATGGTGGCAGGAAAACATGTGTAACCCCATCTCTCACCTCACAACATACAGCTTTTCTTACAATAATTGGATCTGAAGCAATAGACCCTTCTGAGATTTTGGCTTCTTCTAAAGTGGGAACAATTTCTCCAGGGTCTCGTTCTGGTGTCTCCTCTAATTTTACTTTTTTAGATTTTGGCAACGTGTCAAGAGGAAGTCTCATTCCCATGGGAGAACTTCCTGGGATAAGAAAAACTTGAGATCGTTTTACCGGCCAAGTACTAGTCAACCACTTCGTGCCACTATCTTGACGATCTATGTTTATTGCGTACCCCGCTGGTTCAGACAAATCTGATTCAAGATCATCAACCATGCTTTTACGCAACGAACTATTAGAAAGATCTTCCTTTGCCGGGTCGATATCGACAGGCATAGACGCTTCACGCCAAAGACCATATAAAGGATCTTCGTAACAGGTTTTAATCATTTGATTATCCACTTTTAATTCGCTGGCGAGATTCTCGGTGAACCTTCTGCATGTAGAATTATCGTGACCAAGATTAACTTGTGGATCAGCGAGCAAAGAGGGATCGTTCCAAAGACTCAACCCATCTTTGCGCCAAGATAACGCCATTTCCCAACGAGGCAAAGGTTCCCCCGGATACCATTTCCCCTGCGTGTATTGAATAATTCCACCAGTTGAAAATTCTGACAACAAACTTCGGGCTAATTTATTTGCCTTAATTCTTTTGTCTTTCCCATCAGCTTCGGTATTCCATTGCTCAGACTCTAAATCTGTAGCTGAAACAAAAGTCGGTTCGCCTCCTGTAGTCAGTTTAATTCCCTGCTCCAGCAGAGAATCATCGACAACATCACCAAGCTTTATAATCTGATCCCATTGTTTGTCTCTGTAAGGGCGGGTAGACCTAGGGGCGTCTTCGATTCGTGTAACGGTGTTTGAGTATTCAAAATTTGTTGCTTCGCTACTTGTAGATCCAGTTATAGGTGCAGCACTTTGAGGTTCAGGTGTTGCAACAAGAGGAATATGCCCTTCTCCTGCTGCCAAACCAGAAGTAGGATCAAACCCAACCCAGCCAGCTCCTGGTAGATAAACCTCAGTCCATGCATGCAGATCTGTAAAATCTTGTTTCGGGCCAGCTGGTCCAGTTACTGGTTTAACGTCAGGCACCAGTTGGACTAGGTAACCAGAAACAAACCTAGCGGCAAACCCAAGGTGGCGCAGCGTTTCAACTAAAAACCATGCAGAGTCACGACAGGAACCTGAAGATTTACTGAGAGTGGTTTGGCTACTTTGAACACCTGGCTCGTATCGAATTTCATAATCAATTAATTTGGATAGCTGCTGGGTAACGGAAATTAGATAATCAACAGTTCGCTCACCATTTGGGATACAGGAACGCTGCCAATCTTCTAGTTCCCCCGACCAAATCTCTGCACTTTGCATATAAGGTGACAGTTCTCGTTTCAATGTTTCTGAATAAACAAATGGAACTTCTTCAGCTTCAGGTTCCAAGAAAAAATCGAATGGGTTAATTGCAACTAATTCTGCAACCAGATTCACATTCACTTCAAACGAGTTAACGGGTTCAGGGAAAACAATCCTGGCCAGATGGTTACCAAAGGGATCTTGCTGCCAATTAATAAAATGATCTGCTGGCTCTATATCTAAAGAATATGATTGAATGGGAGTACGGGTATGAGGAGCTGGGCGTAAACGAATCACTTGAGGAGACATAACCGTTGGCTCATCATAATAATATTTAGTTTTGTGGTTCAAAGAGACCGTGATACTCATAGTTGCGTCCAAATTACGTACACCTAAGAGTAGTAAGAGATGAACGCTACCTGTGTGATACTAACCCAAACTGGGGTATGTTAATAAAAACATACATTATGACAGCTAAGCTCCGTGCAACGGTCCGAGCGAAGCGGAAATACTGGGGTATGTTAATAAGAACATACATTATGAAGCTAAGCTCCGTGCAACGGTCCGAGCGAAGCGGAAATACTGAGGTATGTTAATAAGAACATACCTAGAAAACGCTTAATCCTGAACGGGCAACGAATGAAGACAATGCTGCTCTTCCAGCAAGAGAGTTTCCAGTAGAATCTAGACCAGGTGACCATACACAAATCGATACCGAATCTGGCACAATCCCAACGATTCCCCCGCCCACACCTGATTTACACGGAATTCCTATTTCAAATGCAAACGCACCAGCTGCATCATATGTCCCTGACATCAGCATCAAAGCGTTGATACGGCGAGTATCTTCAGCTGAAATAACTTTTTTGCCCGCTTTAGGGTCAACTCCATCATTAGCCAAATAACGTGTCGCTCGTGCCAACTGTTTAGCAGTCATCGCTATTGAACACTGTTTGAAATAAAGGTCGAGGACTCGATTAACATCATTTTCTAGATTCCCAAAACTTTTTAGAAAGTTAACTAATGCTTTATTTTTAAATCCTGTTGCAGCTTCACTTGCGGCAACTTCGGGGTCATAATCGATTGATTCGCCACAAAGGTTGCTTAATAGTTTCAGAAGTGAAGTAATTGGATCTTCATTTTGAATCGCTGAACACAAAATATCAGCAATTACAATCGCTCCAGCATTGATAAATGGATTCCTAGGAACACCATTTTCGCGTTCAAGAAGAACAATTGAATTAAATGGATCCCCCGAAGGTTCTCGACCTACACGGTTCCAAACTTTGGAACCTAAACCACTCCCGAGAGCATAAGAAAGAGTAAAAAGTTTAGATATCGATTGAATAGAAAATTTTTCTTCAAAATCTCCAGCTGCTGCTTCAACATCTTCAAGGTCTGCGGTTGCAATAGCCAGTTTTGAAATTGGCACATTCTCTAAAGCTGGAATGTAACTCGCAACTTTACCTTTAGTCAGGAAAGGGCTTACGTCTCCTAGTACCTCAATCAGAAGTCGCCTTTGTGCTACTTCTGTTGGATCCTCAGCAATCACTTTTGTTACCCCTAACGATAAAGATTCGTTCAATCTACCACTTCGTAATCATATACGATGCGCAGCAGATTAGGAACCACCTAAAGGTTGCAACAAATTAAGTCGGTTAAACTTGTAAGATTGATTGTGGATTTATCTGGAATTTGGAAAGCAGCTGTTGTAGACGAAGAAATTAACAGGGTGGGAACAGATAGCTCTTTTAATGACCAAGCCTGGACAGATATAGCAATACCCGGCCATTGGGGGTCAGTAAATGAATTCTCTGAAACTGGCGGACCAATCATGTTTAGGAAATCATTCAGTCATTCAGATATTAATAACCAAAAACGGTCTTGGTTGAAATTACAAGGTGTAATGAGCGAATCAGAAGTCTGGCTCGACAGTACATACGTTGGTGAAACAGCCGGATATTTTGTTCCACATTCATTTGAAGTTACAGATCTGTTAGAAGAAAAACGAGAACACCTTCTCGCTATAGAAGTCAGTTGCCCCAAGACAGACAACAACAAACCTAAACGCTCCATGACAGGTTCAATACAAAATGGGCCGCTTGCTCCCCCAGGTTCTCCTGGTGGAATAACTGGTTCGATACAGATTATTGAAACTGGAAATACTGCGATTAAATATTCACGCTTGAATTGCGTTTCTGCTAATTCTAAAAATGCAAAATTGAATGTCAGGTTTGTTCTCAATTGTAAAGAAGCTGACGAAGTAGAATTACAGACTGTACTCAAAGCGCCAGATGGTTCAGAACTAAAACGCATCGACGAACCACACTCACTAGCCTCAGGCGAAAACAGAATAGAGTGGCTGATTGATATTGACAATCCCGAACTTTGGTGGCCTGCTTCATTAGGCGACCAACCGTTATACGAGGTTGAAGTCGACATAATTGACAGTAAGGCATAAGCGATAATCGATCCTGGAGGACTGGACTTAGAGAGATAAGGCAAGAGAAGTTTGTCTGGTGGATCAACGATAAAAAAATCTTTTTAAAGGGCATCGCTGTTGGCCCAAAAAATAAACTTCAAGATGTCACCACAAATGAAGGTTACAGCAGCGACATAATTGAAGCTAAGAAACTTGGGCTGGATATGGTGCGCATTTACGGCCATGTCGGTGAAGAGGCAACTTATGAAACCGCCGATGAACTTGGGATAATTATTTGGCAAGATTTACCCTTAATTGGTGAATATGCTACTGGCAGCAAAAAAGCAATAAAGAAGATGGCAAGAGCTGCGGTTGATTTATTGACACATCATCCTTCTATAGGGATTTGGTGCTGCCATGACGAACCAAATGGTTCAATCATCAAACCAAGCAAATCTGAATCATCTAAAAAGAATACTTTGTCATTCGGGTTTGAAACAGCACGGCGTTTACTTCCAAGTTGGAACAAATCTATATTGGATCCAGTAATTAAAAGAGAAATTCAAAGCGCTGACCCATCTCGACCTGTTATTAGCAGGTCGGGCGATCTACCGACACCTATTACGGTTGAAAGGTCAGACACAAATTTATGGCTCGGGTGGAAAGCGGCTACTTATAAGAACTTAACTAACTTAACCAAAAAATGGCCTCGACTATTTGAATTCCCGGGAGGCATTGGGTCACAATCAGTTATTGATCAGTATTGGGAGATACATGAACCTACTTGGGAGACTGCTCAAAAAGAATCTTTCAAAAAGTACTTACCGCGTCGAGCATATGCAAATGGAAAAACATGGGCTAAAGCAACACGCATATACCAAGCTGATCTTATAAAATTCCATGTTGAGTCATTTCGAAAATTAATGTTTAAACCTTGTGGAGGTTTTTGCATTTATGCTTTAAGAGATACAGAACCATCAGGCGGTTTCGGTGTATTAGATTTTGAGGGGAAACCTAAAGACGCATACCCGGTATTAGCAAACGCTTGCCAACCGATTTCAGTTATTCTAGAAACTCCCCCAAGGACTTTAGTGGCTGGACAAAAACTTCCCCTTGCCTTGCATGCTGTAAGCGATCTTCAAAAAGATTTTGATGCAAAGGTACAAGTAAATATTTCTGCTGGAACATGGGGGTTTCAGAAGTTGTGGGTTGGCAGAGTTCAAGCAAATTCTTGCACCTTTATTGCAAATTTTGAATTAGAAGTTCCTGCATTATTGGGTCAGGTAAACATTGGTGTTGAATTAGTTTGTGATCATCTAAAGGTAACTAATAGTTATTCTTCTTCGATTATTCCGATAGAGGAAAGCTAACTAAATAGAACTTGTGAGTAATTTTAGTTACAAGTATCAGATCCTGAGTCAAGTACTTTGTTATTGATGTCAATAAATTTCCAAGAATAAGAATCTTGATTCAAAGATAATTCTAGAATTCCGTGTGAATTTGTTATGAGTTTTCGTGAAACACTTAACACATCGGAACTGTCTGGTTGACGTAAAGCTATGCCACCTGTACCTACCGTAAACTGTCTGAAACCTTTGTTATCTTCTTTACGGTCAGGGTTTAGTTTTGCTAGACGTTCATAATGGTGGGCGTGTCCACTTATGTATAGGTCGGTTTTTCCGTTATATATTAATCGAGTTAAGGCATCTAAATTATCTGCATCTGCGTATGGCCCCCACGATGACCATCTTGGATCGTGGATTACTACGGCTCTGCACATATCGGGTTTCGCTGTAATTTGCTGTTTAACCCATTCATATTGTGGGTTTCCGGGGTTACATCCACCGACTTTCCAGCACGACGAGTTCAGGAAAAGAATCTGCCAATTACCTTTAGTCTGCGAGTAATATCCTTTATCTATTGATCCAGCAGAGCTACCAAAATAGTCAAAATATGGTTTAGCTTTATCAGAGTAATACTCGTGATTTCCGACAACGGGGCTAATTTTTGACTTGTGTGTTCCCACTTTTGAATCAAAACACTGAAAGTCTGCTTTTGATCCATCTGGATATGCAAAATCTCCTAAGCCCCATATTGGGTAAGAGTATTTATCTAAAAGATCTGACACTTCTCCTGCTGAGTCATTTTTACAACTAGCCATATCTCCAACCGCTATTACCTTAAATGAGGATGCGGGTTGTTTTGTTGTCCCAATATTTTTTTGAGTAGTGTTAGAATTTTTGCTAGTCGAAGGTTTTGTAGACGTTTCAGATTTTTTTAGTTCTTCATTTTTTGATGAGCTGGTACTTTTTTTGGTTTCATCATCGTTTGTTGTTTTAGAGTCTTCAGTTTTTTCTTCATCAACACTTGAGGTTACTGTTGTAAGAGACTTTGGCTGTAAATCTGTACTATGTTCTACACTTTTGGTTTGTTCTGTTCTTGGCTCAGATTTTGAAGTTAACACTTCTGAATCTGAACACGAGACGATTATGAGGCCAAATATGACGGGCAAAAAGAGTCTAAAAATAGATTTCACTGGTTTATTCTACACCTAGCTTGCCCAAGCTTGTCCAGTTAATTCACTCTTTTCTTAACAGAGGGAAAATTTGGCATTCTCTTAGGGATTTGTCCATAAAGAATGAGAATACGCGTTCACTCATTCCAAATCCTACTGCCGGGGGCATTCCATATTCTAATGCTTCTACGAAGTCGTAGTTGGCTTCTTGGGCTTCGTCATCGCCTGAGTCACGCATTTGTTGTTGGGCTTCAAATCGTTCAAGCTGGTCTACTGGATCATTCAACTCTGAATAGCCGTTGCCAAGTTCACTTCCCCCTATTAGAACATGGAATCGCTCTACTGTTGTGTCAGAGTCTGGGGAGCGTTTAGCTAATGGTGAAAGCTCGTATAGTTCGTTGACTAAGAAACCTGGACCTGTGATTTCTCTGCGACAAACTTTCCAAATACGATCTATTAGTTTTGGTCTAGAAACTGCTGGGCCTTCGTGGTCGGCTCCTGATTTATCTACAAATTGTTGTAAGTTCTCGTCACTATCTGTATTGATGTCTACCCCTGCTATTTCTTTTATAGTTTCACAGAAGTCATAGCGTTTCCATTCTGCACCGAGGTCAACTTTGTGAGTTTTTCCGAATCGATTCATTTCAAATGTTAAGGTTCCAAAGGTTTCTTGTGCGATGTGTTTGAACAGTTCTTCAACTAGATCCATTCCTAGCCCATAGTTTGCATATGCCCAGTAGAACTCCATCTGATCATAATCGTTTGCATGTTCTCTACTTTGATTTTCGTTTCGGAATTGTCGACCTATTTCAAAAACTTTTTCTAATCCACCTACAAGAAGTTTTTTCTGCCAAAGCTCACCGGTTGATATTCTTAGTTTTACTTCTGCGTCTAAGAAGTTGTGATGTGTAACAAAAGGTTTGGCGTCTCCTCCCCCGGTAGTGTGTTCAAGGATTGGGGTTTGAACTTCGATAAATCCTTTGTCTTCTAAGAATCTTCTGGTTGATTTCCAGAAGATTGCTTTTTTGTAGATCATTTCTTGAACTTCTCTGTTCTGAAGAATGTCTAAATATCGTTTACGTAAAAGTACGTCTTCGTTTTTTAGTCCAGCGTGTTTTTCTGGTAAAGCTCTTAATGATTTTGTTATTATTCTGAATCGTTTTGCGAGAACTGTTGGCTCGCCCACTTTGGTGACTATTCGTTCACCTTCTATGTATACGAAGTCGCCTACGTCTAGGTTCTTTAATATGAATTTGTATGCTGGCTCTGGTAGATCTGGTTCTTCTACAGCTTTTTTTGAAAGCATGAATTGTATTTCGCCGCTTTCATCGTGGAGATGCCCAAATGTTACGTTGCCCATTGTTCGACTCGACATAACTCGTCCGGCTATAGATACTTGGGTTCCTTCTGCTGCTTCGAGGGCTTCGGTTGCTGATATTTTTTCGAAAGGCCCGGCAGTGTATGGGTCCATGCCCACTTCTTTAAGATTCTTGGCTTTTTCAATTCGCACTTGACGAATAGATTCGATTACAGATGAATCGTTTACATCTACTATTTCTTCGACATTTGCGGTTTCTTCATTATTTTGCTCTTGAGACACGATCTACAGCATACTCATAAAGTATCTTTATGTATTCAAATTAATAAATTACGCAGTGATTAATCAATTTATGCTACGGAAGTATCTAAGTTGCTATCACTGCTTGTCTGATTATGAAAGCGGTGATTAGTTATTAGGGCTGGCGTTATACTAAAAAATGTTATCTGATTTTGTATGGTTCACGAATATCTGGAAGGCCAGGATCAAAATCTCTGGTATTTCTTGTTACTAGAATTGTTCCCTCATTTTTTGCTGTGGCATATATTATTGCATCTGGCAATCTGATTTTAAGTAATTTTCTAATAGAAACTGCTTTTTCTGCAACATTAGAGTCAATTGGTTTTATTTGAAAAGATTCTAGATATGAACGTAAGGTTTTTTCATCAGATTCTTGTTTAGCTCCTGCAAGAACTTCCATCCAGGTAACAATACTTATCAATCGTTTGTCATAAAGTTCGATTTCTTCAGAAGCTTTGGTTTCCCCGTTGAGGTAATCAATTAATATATTTGTGTCCAGGACAGCTTTCATAATCTATTTGTCAATCCCATTCGTTTCTGATTGATTCTTCAAACTCTAAGGAATCTACTGGGTCTTGCTTCCACAACCCGAATGCAGAAACATCTATACTGCTAAATTGTTCAAGGTAGCAGTCGATGGCCTCTCGAATCAGTGCAGCCCTTGAGCTCTTCTTAGATTCAGAAAGTTCAGCTAATGCATCTACTTGTTCTTCTGTTAAGGTCACAATAGTCCTCATGTGATATATGATATCAATATATGACATATATGTCAATAATGGTTTGAAAAGTCGCTAAATTTGCTAGCTTTTTGAAATTTTTAAATGATCGTTGCCTTGTTTATGCCAATGAAGAAACTCGGAGTCCTCGTTCTAGGATGTCTCTGTCTCCAAGTCTCCAGCGCAGTTGGCGCTCTAAACCAGATATTGGGTAAAGGTTTTGCGGGGCTCTTGATTCTTTGAACGATTCGCTCGCATATCTTGGAATTATTACAGAAATTAGGTCGGCACGCTTTTTTGCATCTTTTATTTTATCGATATTGTCTGTTGGCAGTTCTAGTCTTACGATTCCACTAGCTTGTGGCCCCCCAGGGTTTGGCAGTCGAAGAAACCAAGACCATCGGTCAAAGCGTCCTTCAATTCTGAATATTGGTGTTCTTTGACCGTCACCTAGTTGAGGGATGCAAGATAATAGTTCATCAGACAAGTATTGAACGTGCTGTGTTTTCACATAACCAACTCCTCCTTGAACATCTCTCTGATTAAGAGGACCGTCAAATACGACGAGCTCTTCTTTTTCATAGTCTTGCGATACTAAATCTTCTAGTCTTGACATGTGACTGTGAACGCTCATGTTTAAAGATTCACTTGAATCATCTTGGGTTGGTTTAACTTTGTAAGTTTCACCCAAATTAGCTAGATGTAATGGTTCTATTATTTCAGCACTTGTGTGGATTGCACGCTCTACCAATGTTGTTTCTATCACTGCTTCGGTTGTGGTGCTTCGAACCGAACCAGCAGCTACTGTTGCGCACACTCCCCTATAGTTTTTGGCATCGTCGGTTAACCAAACGTGGGCGTCGAACCTGCGTACACCGTCTATGAAGACAACGGACTCTGGCTGAGTCTTAGCTTTTTTGGGAGTTACTGGTTTCCATTTATCTTCAGCAAATTCTACTTCTAAGTCAACGCTTTCTGAAGCAGTATCTAACTGGCTTACTTCTACTGGGGTTCCATATGTTGGATCCCAGCTTTCAACAACAAACTTCATAAAGAGATCTTTCCTCTACGGCATAGATCCTGCGACTCTGCTTCGCAAAGCGCAGGATGACAGAACAAACAAAGCGCAGGATGACAGAACAAACAAAGCGCAGGATGACAGAACAAACAAAGCGCAGGATGACGGAATAACTGAGCAACCACAAACTTCATAGTTTAAACCTCTACCTTTTCTATTGAGGACGAACTAGGCCCTTTTGTTACTTCAAATCTGACGGGTAATCTTTCCGCTAGTTCTCTAACATGTGTTACTACGCCAACCATACGCCCTGTTGAAGATAGCTCTTCTATAGCTGAAGCCGCAACATCTAATGTTTCTGTGTCTAGGGTGCCAAAACCTTCGTCTAAGAATATTGCTCCAAGCGAAATTGAATTGTTAGATGTTAGTTCGATTATCGAATCGGATAAGGCAAGAGCTAAGGCAAGTGAGGCTAAAAATGTTTCACCACCAGATAAGGTTCTGACATCTCTTGTTTCACCAGCGTTGTTGTGATCAATTATCAAGAAATTACGATCAGATACATCTAGAGAATACTGCCCGTCAGAAAGATTCATCAGCTTTTCGCTTGCTCGTTGTGATATTTCAAATAGCGCTTCTTCAAGTAGCCAACCTTCAAATCCTGAAGCTGAAAGGTGTTTGCCTAACACATCGAACTTTTTTGAATCTACATCTAGATTTGCAATCAGTTCGGTTAAGCGTTTGTACTCTGATTCTTGATGTTCTATTTCGGCGATATCTTTCTTGAGTTCAGTTTCTTCATCTTTCGCTGCTGCAATCTGGTCAGCAGGATCATGAGATTGAAGGTTTACGGTGGCAGCTAGTTCTGAGATTTCATTAACCGCTTTGCCACGTTTTTCTGCCAAAGTTTTTCCTTTAATGGCTAGTTTCTCTCGATTGATATCATGTTCTTTGATTTGAGTTGTAACCCACTTTTGAAGCACACCCCAGTCAGCGTTTAGGCCACCAGTTGTTACTTCAGGTGGTTTAAGGTGAGAAACCGAGTCACGCAGTTTGTGAAATGCTTGTAGATATCGAGCTTCATCTTTTTCGATTTTAGCGATACTTTCTTGAACATCTGAGATAGATAATTCTTGTTCTCTAATCTGTTTATCAACTTCGGTTACTTCTAATTGTATCTCCTTGACTTGTTCAATTTTTTTCTTTAATAACGGCAGGTCATCGATTTCTGTGATCTTGGTTTCAAGATTAGATATCGCTGTAGCAGTTCTTTCAATTTCTTGGGTTAGTGAAGCGGTTCGGCCTTTTGCTGTTGCGAGTTTTTCAGTCAGATCTGTAAATTGGTTACGGTTAGATTGGATTTGGGTTTCAAGTTTTGAAACCGCTGTCTTTGATACCTTTTTAGGTAAGGCTGTTACTTCTTGTTCACATACGGGACAATCTTCACCCTTTACAAGTTTTTCGCGCCATAGGGATGCATCCATATGGCTTTGTAAATCTGATAGCTCAGAAATGGATTTATCAAGAGCGCTTTTAGATTCATTGGTTTTTGCTTCAAGCTCTTCGAGAGATTTCTTTTCTTTAGCTAATTGAGTTTGGTCACTCTTTAGGTTTTTTGATTGCACTTTTAGTTCGTTGTGGATTTCTAATGCTTGTTCTAAATCTAGAAGGCTTTGTTCTGGTAAATCTTTGGTCTTTGACTCTCTGTCTTTGCGAAGATCAACTAGCTTTAAGTTCGCAGCCGCTAACTCTTGTCTGAACTTATCAATTTCCAGTGACTGTATTTGTTCTGCTATGTCATTTTCGGCGATCAGATTCAATAAGGCTATGTCTGCATCAAAGGTTTTTACTTCGTCTCTTATAGGGTCGAGTTCTTCATCAATTTTATTTAGACCACCAATTAGTTTCTCGGCTTTCTTCTCAAATACTCCTAAGTCTTTGAGCTTCTTTAAAACATTTTTTTTGTATTCTGAATCTGAAGATTTGTAACGCTCTTGCTCTGAAGCATATATTTCTATTTTTTGTTTTGATTTTTTAACACGTTCTCGCGCCTTGACTCCAATTTTTGAAAATATCTCCAACCCTAGTAACCGTCTGATGAGCTTTTGTCGATCAGCGGGATCATCTTTTAAGAATTTTGCGAACTCACCTTGAGGCAATACAACTGTTCTTGTAAATTGTTCAAAATTTAGACCTAGTAGAGTTTCAACTGACGCATCAAGTTCTTTCACACTGCCAGCTATAACTTGAGTCTCATCGGCAGATAAAAGTTTTTCTAACCGTGCTTCTTTAGTTGCAGCTCGCAGCTTCTTAGCATTCTCGGACTTTTGACGGCGAATTATTCTTGTCGCTGTGTATGTTTGACCTGCTACTTCGAATTCCAAACTTACTTTTGCTTCGTTTGTTAGCTGATGGATTACGGGAGCTACAAGGTTAACTTTGTCATACCGGGCGACTGATCCATATAAGGCAAACGTTATTGCGTCGATTATTGTAGATTTGCCTGCGCCTGTTAGTCCGACAAAGGCAACGAGGTCTATGCCAGTAAAATCGACTACGGTTTTTTGTTTAAAGGCTCCAAATCCTTCTAACTCGATTCTTATTGGCCTCATTTGGAATCCTCAAATAGTCCAAGTGTGGCTTGCATAGCTTCAGATTTTGAAATGTCTATCGCATCGGTTTCTCGTTCAGCTTCTTCTACCTCGTCATAGAGTTCAATAAATGCTGACACCAAAGATTCGTCTAAAATCTCTTTCTCCCCCAAGTAGTCTTTAAACAAGTCTTGATGGCTACGGTCGTCTTTCATTCTTGTCTTTTTGGTTGAAACCTGCTTTGTGGTTTCTATTTTTACATCAACGACTCGTTCGCCTAATAGCTCTTTTACTTCATCGGCGATACCAACCCGATATGGTTCATCTAGTTTTACTTTTATCCAATCAGTGTCTGAAATGTGTTCAGCCTGTCCCGCAACTGTGGCCATGTTCCCGGTTATTGTTACTAGTCTGTTCCCAGATTTTAGAGTCACGGGGTTTACTTTTGCAGGCAGGCCGGGGGCAACGTCAATAATATTGACCTGTTTAACATCATCTGATTCACCAAAGTCCATCTGCAAAGGTGAGCCACAGTAGTGGATAGCAGTTTGGCCTTGAACTTTTTGTGGCCTGTGAAGATGCCCTAAAGCTACATAGTTTGCGGCAACTGGGAATGCTAAAGAACCTATCGAGTACTCATCTGCGATATGGGCGGCACGTTCGCCACCTCCGGCTATAGAGCCGCTAACAAAAGCGTGAGCCATAACAATGTTTATTGTGTCGTCTTCAAACCCTTTACACATTACATCTATGACTTGGGCCATTCTGTGTGTATAGGTTTGAGCGTTTTGAAAAGCTTCATTACTCATTAACGATTCAGTTTTTACTATGGAGCGTTGTGAGACAAATGGAAGCATAACCAATTTACAAACTTGGTTATCTGGGCCTTCGAAAGTTGCGACACCACCATCCTGAGGAGATTTGGGTTCTGTCACCATTGTCACTCTGCCTAGTTGAAGCAATGGGGCGATGGCTTGTAGACGACGGGCATTATCGTGATTACCTGCAATTACGGCAACAGGTGCAACTTCGGCCATATCTAGCAAAGCTTTATAAACTATTTTTTCTGATTCTGCTGTTGGAGCCGCCGTTTCAAATAAGTCACCGGCTACGAGAATAAGATCAACCAAATTCTCTGAAGCTATTGAGGCGATTTCTTCTAAAACCGCTATATGTTCGCCAGCCCTGCTGTGGCCACGTATTTTTTTTCCAACATGCCAATCAGAAGTATGAAGCAGTTTCACAAACAGTCCTTAAGTAAGATAAATATCTGTGTCTAATACTAGTAGCCAACCCTGACATTTTCGCCAAGAATATTTATCAAATAGCTGAACCGAATGGGGACCTTCTCATCTTATTGAAAACCTAGCCGCTATATCGTGGAGCTATCTACTGAACCTTTAGTTCGCTAAATAGATACTTGAAATTTTATTTTTTACTTTGGTGCTAGCTTAAGGGTGTGGCCCGAATGAGTCTATAATTATTGTGTCTTCTTCTGTTGTGCTCCAAGTCCACCATATTCGCCATGCGCTGGGTGTGTTCTGTTCTACATATGACTGCCAAATATTTCTTTGAGAATCATATTTTTTGGTTTGCAACGATGGGTAGAAAGGGTCTTTAGTTAGTTGTTTTATAGTTTTGTCGATCTTAGTTTTCTTATCTGGGTATTTCTTAAGCAGTTTTTTAGCTTTCGAAAGAAAAGACTCATTCAATAGTATTTTAGGCATGACCTATTATACCCAGAATTAACAAATGTTACAATGTGCAATCCAGGTATTGCGACATTGCGGGGTTTAGGGTATAGTTTAAATATGGAGACACAAAACCTTATACGTCCAGATAACCGCAACCGTATAGCCCTAACCGGATACATAGACTCAGACAAATACTATGAGGTTGTTCTCAACAACCATGGTGTCGTAACTCTAACGCCTGTTATGGCAACACTTTCAGCTGAACAACTAGAAGACCTCAAAAAGAACCCCAAAGGGTTTGTAGAACTTCTCGAGAGAGCCGAACAATCAAACAGAGGTGAAGTTAAAACTGTTCCTATCGAAAACATCTTCGAGTAAATCTTTCAGTCTTGCGTTTGGAACAGCCAAAAGGAACAGCTCTTCAAACCAACTCACAGTTTCAAACCTTCAAGTGGGTCTTCAGCTGATTCAGCCAAATTAAGAGAAGCTTCAGCTGGCCTAGTAGCCCACGAAGGAAATGGAAACTCAACGAGTAGTGGTACAGGCAAACGAGGTTGAGCAATATACATAGAACCAGGTTTTAAAATAGTTGCACGTTGACGTTGAACACCTGGCAAGAAACCATATTCATCGCGCCTAGCTTCTGCAGGATCTAACCTACCTACAACTCTGATAGCCGAGTTGGCCACTACCCTACGTTCAACTTCTGAGGCAGTCTGCTGGGCACCAATAAGAATAATCCCTAATGATCTTCCACGTTCAGCAACATCAAGAAGAATTTCTTTAATAGGACTCGACGAATCTCTCGGAGCGTACTTATTTAACTCATCCAACACCACTAGTTGCAAAGGCTTAGCTGAACCACTTTTTTCTTTAGCTTCAAAAGCTTGACGAAGTACAACACCAACAACGAACCGTTTTGCCCTGTCATGCAAAGTATGAATATCGATTACTGTCACTTGATGACTATCAAGATCTAACGAATTTTGTGAAGCATTACCAATATCGGAACGAATTAGATGCTCAACATGTCGCCTAGCAGAAGCTAATCTACGAACAAAAGCGTTAATTGTTCCAGATCCAACAGCACGACCAGCCCAACGCTGATCAGCACTAGCTTCAGGATCGTCGGGAATAAGTTTTGCCTCAATAGCATCAACAAGTTCGCTAAAGGTTTTAATAGTTTTGCCATCTAGGTTAACTGCCCCATCACCAACAACTGGCAGCTGAGAAAGCTGTGCTGTTACAGCCTGAACAACAATTGTGTACTGCTGTCGTTCGTCTTCAGCATCAGCAAATAAGAAAGGTAAAAGTTGTTGCTTACAGAAACTTGCAAGTGTCCAATAAAAAGGGCTGACACCAAGACTTCTAGAACCAGTATTTGGTGTAGCATTAGGGTCACCTTTTTTAGGTGGAGCCTGAATACCAACATCTTTAAAAGGTCCAGGTTTTAATCCAAGATTTTTATAACGCCCAGCTTGATCTTTTTTAAGTTGTGAATTGTCGTTATCTAAGAAAAGAAGATCTTCACCTTTCACATTAAATATCAGCGCTTTTGTGTTTGCTGCTTCAGAACCTAAAGCACCTGAATTAAACATTGAGTAAAGCAGAAAAGTGGCGAAGCTTGTTTTTGTAGCAACACCAGAAATACCAGAAATATTAATGTGTGCTCCCTTAGTTCCATCTATAAAATCAAGGTCTAAGAATACAGGCTCACCATTACGAGAAAGTCCAGCTGGCAAACGCCGCTCAACCGAATCAAAAGATAAGGCAGTATCTCGTTCACCGTCAACGGCAATACGAACTTCCGCCCCAGGCAAAGGGGGAACCAAAATTTCAGGTTCGAACCTTGTTGGCTGGATTAAAGCAGCTTCGGAAACATCAGCAGGCAAAACACCATCTGCGATTAAAAAAACATCGCTCTGAAATTTAGCACCCTCATGACGTGCTCTAAGTTGAGTAACCATGCCAAATATGCGCACAGTTTCGCCACTGGGCATTATGCGATCTAAAACAACAACATCGTCAAGTTGCAAAGCTTGACCTTTAGCTACTGCTACCCAAAACTCTAAAGGAGTAGCATCGTCTATACCTATAACGCGACCTACGGTCTGCGGAACTGATTTTTTGGCCATATCTAAACACTAACCGATGACACCGACATTTTGGCAATATATGTTCAGTCTTACTAAATTCAGCATTTTCTAACTCGTCCTTAGAAGCAGGCGTTCAATCCGAGAAGCAAAATGAGAAAATAAAGTTCCTTGGAGGTGGTTGCGGATCTGGAGTAGGACAAACTAATAAACTTGCAGTCATTAGACAAGTCTCAACTGGAACATTATTAGTGTTTAAGGTAAAGAATATGCAAGAACTTAGCCAATATCTTGGCATGTATATTCCAAGGACAAAAAATCAAACCAGCTCGATAAATAACACAGAACAGCAAGATCAAGAGTCTTTTTCTGATTACCAACAAAATGCATCTGAAGAAGAACTGAAACCTAAATCAAAACTTGGTCGAATCGGCGATGTTATCGTTGGAGTGATAGAAGTAGTCGCATTTCTATCTTTCGTTATTTGGATTATTGCCACGATTATAAAATTCTTTTCATAAAGGTCGATGGCATTTTGCTTCCTAAATAAATTCAAAATATATAATCAGAAGCAGGTTGTTCGGATCTAAAGCAAATCAAAGAATAAGCTACCATCTAACAAAATACTTACATGACATACTTGTTGAAGCAGGTGTTGAACTCTACAGACTGAAGATTATGGCCGATGTAAAGTTACCAGACACGATTGAAGAAGCTATAAGTGAAGCAAGAAAAACCAATCGGTTCATCATTGATCCAATCCCAGAAGCTGAATTTGATCTAACTCAAGAACAAGATGATGAGTTGTGGCGTCAGCTTCTATCAATCGATAATCTCACTCACTTGAACGTACAAAATTTTGGTTTAAGTGGTTCAATACCGGTTGAAATTGGAAATCTAGAAAACCTTGTAGAACTTGTAGTAAGCGGAAATAAAAACCTCTCCGGAAACCTCCCAGATACCATATCAGACTGTTCGAAGCTAAGACTAGTCGTTCTCAATAACACAAGAGTTCAGGTAACTGAAACCCTAAAAAATGCTCTCGGAGCAAGATTAATGGCCACACATACCCAAGCGGGCGTCACATACGCTCAACCTCTAACACCTCAACCAGAGCATCGTACTGTACAAATTTAGAGATATTGAAGATTTCAATTTCTATACACATTCAAGTCAACATCACCCTCGATGCCGTCTACTCTTGATTTGCCAGAGAATTGCCACACAAACCAGTCGCTCTCTGAAGGTTTTAACAATATGCTTCGACGCCATCTAGGTCGATCCAGAATCTCAGAATCTAGAAAATCGAAACCTTCAAGAATATAAAGAACCGATGCTTCATTTTTCTCGGCTTCAACAATTTCTAGAAAGATCTCTAGTTCCTGCTCAATAACATCATTACTCGGTGGATCAGCACAGTTACCACCTAATTCAATATCAACAGCTAAAGGCAAACCATCGCCTTGTTCCTCTACCTTACTGACGGTATTCAAAAAGTTCTTAGCTTGAGTTTCACCATCACGACACAGAGTAAAAAAATGATAGGCACCGACCTTTATATTTGCATCAACTGCGTTATTCCAGTTCTCAACAAATTTTGGATCAACCCAATCTCCACCTTCAGTTGACTTGATATATGCAAACTCTATTTCATCATCGGCAACCTGTTCCCAATCAATCTCGCCTTGATGATGTGAAACATCAATTCCGTAGGTTTGACCAGCATCCAGACCAGGACGATAGTTAGGAAACCACACATATCTGCCAATTAATGCAATAGTTGGCAAACCAATTACAGCCAGCGCAACCAAGGTCACTAATTTTCTTGATCGCCTCACAGATAATCTCCGATGTTCTACTCAAAAAAATCCTCTATCTTGTTCATGTCCAGATACAGGAATTTTCTTTCATGGGAGCAGCCAGAACCAAATCAGCACCCTATAACATTCAAACCAATTGTTCGCGCTACCTGAGCTTGACGTATATCAAATGTCAAAATCGTCGTTAAAGAACCAGCTCTTGTAGCAGCAGCTAGGTGAATTGAATCTAAAGATCTACAAAGCGTTTGTTCTGCAATTCTCGCTGCTTCATTGCAAGTTGTTTCATCTAAACTAACTAAAGCAAATGCATCTAAATCAAGCGAAAATTGTTTTTTTGCTTTTGCAAGCTCTTCTTTATTCAACAATCGGGCTAGATTTCTTCGAACTTCAACCTCAACCAATCGGGAAGCTACCAAAACTGGATCAGTTCTCATCAAACTTACAGCTGCATCCGAGTCGTGCTCTTTTATGTATCTTTTCAACAAAACACTGCTATCAACGTATAGTGTCATTGCCGGTCTTCGTCCAATACTGCAAGCACTGAACCTGTGACTACAAATTGACTTTCAAGTTCTGGAAGTTCTCTTAGCTTAGGAGGGTCAATCCATCCTTGTTCGATTCCTCTTTCAAGTGAATTTATAGATTCATATGAAACTAGCCTTGCTACAGGCTTTCCTCTATCGGTAACTGTAATTGATTTTCCACCTGCAGCCTGACTAAGATATTCAGAAAGCTTTGCTTTTAGTTCTCGGACACCGACATTCATGTAGTTACATTAGCACAAAATTGTAGTCACGTCAACACCTGTATAACTGGCTAGGACACGACGACAATAAGAAATATCCACTTACAGCGCTGATTCAGCAGCCTCAACAGTATTGCGTAAAAGCAGGGCAACGGTGGTTGGCCCCACTCCCCCTAAACGAGGGGTTATCCACGAAGCCACTTCACCAACTGATTCATCAACATCAGGAAGAAGTTTTTTGCCTTCCCAGGAAATACCGCCACTAACAACAATCGCTCCAGGCTTAACCATATCTTTAGTGATAATACTGGGTTTACCAACAGCGCCAATAACAACGTCAGCTTCTTTTGTGTACTGAGAAATATCAGCCACTTTTGAATGCACAACTGTAACAGCGGCATCAATCCCCCGACTAGCAAGCAACAACGAAAGCGGCCGACCTAAAGTTGGGCCACGGCCAACAACAACCACATTCTTACCTGTTAAATCAAGATTGTAATGGTCTAACATAGCTAGAATTCCAGCAGGAGTACATGGCAGTGGAGCTGGCTCTTGAAGAACAAGTTTGCCAAGATTCACAGGATGAAGCCCGTCAGCATCTTTTGAAGGATCCATCTTCCCCATAGCCTCATTAAAATTGAAACGCTTAGGCAAAGGGTGCTGAATAATATAGGCATCGATCTCTGGATTCAAATTGAATTCATTTACGATCTTTAAAAGAACGTCTTGACTGGAAGTCTCAGAAACGTTCGCATGAAAAGATTGAATCCCAACCGCTTCACAAGCCTCATGTTTTTTCTTCACATAGCTAGCACTCGGACCATCGCCACCAACAAGGATCGTACCTAGACCTGGTGTAACTCCCTTATCGATTAACTTTTCTGTACGCTGCTTTACATCAGCCATTAATGCTTCAGCTACTACTGTTCCTTCTAAAAATTCTGCCATAACAAGACTCTACCTTATTGATAAAGCAAAGGTAGCTTGGAATAAAAAATATATGTAATCAAAAATATACATTAAAAACGAGAGCAGTTTATTTGTGAAGCCGTCTTCGCATCTCAACGACGCTTAGCGCCCGATTACAGTCGCAACCAACTAAGCCTTATTTATATATCAAACTTCCGCAATGATTTCTAGCTTTCTTCAAACAGGCTTATCCCCTAATAAGTACCTAGGACCAGCACCGAATTTATTTGCAAGATCTCCAGCATTATAAAGTTCGCAAGCGTTCATAGAAAGACATCCACACCCGATACAACCATCAAGTTTTTTCTCTAGTTGCTGCAATGCCTGTATTCTGTTTTGCAGGTCATTAGAAAAACTTTTTGCAAGCCTCTGCCAATCTTTCTTTGTTGGAGTTCTCGCAGATGGCAGCTTACCTAACTGTTCTGTTATCTCATTCAGGGTGTACCCGAGTTTTTGACAGACAGTAATGAAAGAAACTCTCCGGACGACTGAACGTTCAAACATTCGGTTCCCAGACTCTGCACGGGTTGCGGGAATCAGACCTTTTTCTTCATAGAAGCGGATAGCGGAAACAGCCAATCCAGTTCTTTTTGCTATTTCTCCAATTGTTAACAGATCAGATTTTGATGGGAAGCTCATTTATTTTGCTTTCCGCAGTTTAGTAACATCGATGTAAACAGCTCCGGAAGATTCAGCATTATTTTTATAAATATTCAAATTCATGTTGATCTCAAGTTTACTTGAGGTTGTACGGTTTTATTCATGACAAAAACATTTATTGAACATGTAAACATAACAGTAACCAATCCAGCTGTAACGGCTAAAATGTTAG
>ENA-ORXT01002273-ORXT01002273.1-marine-metagenome-genome-assembly--contig:-NODE-2273-length-23366-cov-4.578041_pt1 | contig 23366 bp, 26 predicted proteins | sample MGYA00237868_ERZ511482 | MGnify/ENA metagenome assembly ERZ511482
TCTCTCTCTGCTAGTTATGCTTCTAAGTTGCAGGAGTGGTTTTCCTTATATTGATGACCCTAAAGGACTTTACCTGGACATAACCAATTTTGGCCATTGAGGCAATGATGATGTTGACGTGCAGTTTTTCACACTTGAGTATCTTCCTTATATTATGGGGTTAATACGTAAGTCTTTTGAAAGGCAGGTGGGTGATTAACCCACTTAGTCCTGCGAGCTCAATAAGAACGAAGATTGTTTCCTGTTATACTTCTGATGCTGAAATTGTAAGCACTAAAATCAAATGCGTGTACGAACATTTTTTTATTTCCTAAATGTTTGTTTTACATCAGCTAATGTTGTTTTTTTGAATCCCTGTCTCGGATTTGAATAACGTGCCCTAATTGGCTGTGACTTTAATAAATGTTGGTACATATGTTGGTATGTTTTTATTTCAGTTAGTCATATAGTTATAATAAACAATTACTTGTATTGGCTTTATGGTTCCTTCTGGGCACATAAGAATATTATTTAAGCCTCTGCAGTTAATAACTGTAGGGGCTTTTTTAATGGGGCGATGTCAGTGTGAGTAGCACCACAATAAGCATTGCAATTTGATCAAAATCAAGTCACTATTGATGTTCAAAAAACAGGCGTTAAAGTTAGACCCCCTTTAGCAGTATTTTGTTTAATCTTCCAAATCTTACAAAATGACTCGCAAACTAAAATTCACTCTATTGATGTTCCTCTCTGCCGGACTGGGCCTGTGCTGGTATCCTCTTTTGCAGTTAGGCACGATGCAAATCGAGAATTCGCAGCTATTGTTCTATTCCTTTGCCGCTGCATCGGTTCTTACGGTTAGTTTTATGGCACTCCAAGTTGAGCAGTGGCGTAAAAGAGCGCTTGAGTTATTAATTTTTGCGCTCATTGGCGGTGTCTCTAATGTTTCTCTGCATTATTCACTGCTGCAAGGTGACCCGATAGTTGCGCTCAGCTTATTTTGCGTTGCAATCATCGTGTCTCTGTTCTTAGAGAGAGTCGTGAAAGCTAAGGCGCTTGCTATCAGTGAGTTCTTGGTCATTCTGTCATTATTTATGGTGGTTGCGTTGACATTGCTTGCTAAACTACCGTTGAAAATAGAGTGGAGTTTGCTCTTAGCGGTTATCTCTGGGTTGGGGTTTCATGGGCTTTACGTCTTTAATAATCAAGCCCCCACTGCAATACCCATTATGAGCCGAGCCGCTGCTTTTTTTATTGCCAGTACGTGGTTAGTGGGGATGGTGCTGATTTTTTCCCCTCGCTCTGGGAGTTTTCCTCAAGAAAATGCAGCGCTGTTTAGTGCATTATATGGTGCCGTTATTCTTTTACCCATCATGATGTCAGTGATGTTTGTATTAGCACAAAATAGCTTGGCGCTTTTATTGCTTTGGGTAACGTTAATACTAAGCTGTAATTTAATTGGTGGGGCGTATGCAGGAACATCCACACTCTATGAACTATGGCTTCCTACATTTTTTCTTTTGCTAGCCTTGGGTATTCAGTTAACGCTAATAAAGGGCCAAGAGGCGAAGAAGTTTAGTAAAAAAGACGATTTAGCGGATTAATTCTGAAAAGACTTAACCGATATGTTTAATTAATGTTCAGTATGATGCTATCATAATTTTACCAGACTATTTTTTATCCATTTTGTTCTGACTGGATAATTGAACCATCCTATACTATACGGCCTGATTCTATGTTTCTAACGCCTGTTGTTAACATTATTCAAACAATTGTTAATAAAAAAGCACCTGCAAAAGAAAAAAGTATTGCAGTTAAAAACTGGGGTGAGGTTGAAGCTGCCTATGAAAACGAACAGCTTATTTCTGGGTATTTAGAGTATAAGGTACAAAAAGGCTATGTCATTAGGTTTGGTGAAGTGCTTGGGTTTTCACCGCGTTATCAGTTCGATCTGTGTGAGTATGTTGAAGTCCCTGAGTTGTTTTTTAATTCACTAATAGATTTTAAGATATTAAAACTAGATATCGATCGTTGCCAATTGATCGTTTCGCGCATTGAAGCGGTTCAACAGTGCCGTTTTAGCGAGCTTATAGATTTAGAAAAAGGCGACGTCCTAAGCGGAAAAGTTACTGCGGTCATGGATGAACTGATCACCGTCGATTTAATGGATGGACTGACCTGCTTAGTGTCAAGGGGTGAGATGAGTTGGGAGGCTTTTAATCATCCTTCAGAGATAGTTGAGGAGGGTGACGAAGTACAAGTTAAATTGTTAAGAGTCCTTCCAAATAAAGCTTATATCACGGCAAGTTTAAAGCAGCTCGACGACAGCTGCTGGGATAGCTTCACGGCAAATCACAAGATTGGGAGCGAAGTTAATGTCGCGGTAAGTAGTGTGGCTGATTTTGGCTATTTTGTGCTTTATGGCGATAAGTTACCTGGAATCCTTCATTGGTCAGAATTGAGCTGGCGACCAAAAAACAAACAAAAAGTAATGGACTATAAGTGCGGTGATCAATTGAAGGTAAAAGTCAGTGCGCTTGATTTTGATAAAAAACAAGTGTCGTTTAGCCTAAAGGCCATGAAGAAAAACCCTGTCGAGCAGGTGTTTGAAGACGTCAAGGTTGGCGATTTGGTAACTGGTGTCATCAAGTCGCGCACAGACTTTGGTTTATTTATCGAAATAGTTGATAATTTTAACGGCCTGTTGCACTTCTCTAACCTTTCTTGGTTTACTAACTCAAAGAATAATTTAGTGAATTTTAAGGTAGGTTCAAGTTTAGAGTGTAAGGTTATTGAGATCGATGAAGCTAGCGAGCGGGTCGGCTTAGGGTTGAAGCAAATGACCGATAACCCGTTCCATCATCACCCTTCTAAGCAAAGTCTGGCAAAACCATTAGCGTTTCCAAGACCGGTAAGGGTGGCTGTCAGTTCTTTCTTTCAGGCAAACTGTCATAATCAAATTGTCTCTCAACTCACTGAAATTCAATACAAGATGCGCCAGCATGTCGACTTGAAAATTGAGAATATTTTCTTTGATGAGGAAGTGGCAGAGTTACCGGACATACTGATTGTATTGTTAAGTGAAGATTATTTTAAGTCAGAAAATTCTGCGCTATTGACTAACCTGCTTTCACAGTCAAAGGGAACAGAGCCTGTGTTAATTCCAATTGTCGCAGAAGCGATAGATCATTGCGGTGAAAACTTCTTAACGCAGATGGCCTGCCTTCCTGCCGATAAGCAACCGCTACAGCAGTGGCGGGTTAAGAGTGCCTTTTGGTTAAGTATTAACAAGTCATTGGTAAAATGTATCCGTTACGCTGCGGGTCTTAAGTGAGCAACTACTGATAAATGTCAGTCCGATAGACGAAGGGAATCTGCAGTTTCGCCTATTTTACTAATACTAACGGTTCAGTCTTTAGGATGGGTGAGCTTGGCTGCAGGAGGCTTAGTGTGTGATAATTGTCATGAACTTCAATTATTGGGCTTGTTTCAGGCGATAATAAAAACAATGTGAGCCCCCACTAAATAAAATGAGATACCCCCTATGAGCCACCAAAAAATTCGCAAAGCAGTTATACCGGTTGCTGGTCTCGGTACGCGCATGCTACCGGCCACCAAAGCTATTCCTAAAGAAATGTTACCAATCGTTGATAAACCGATGATTCAGTACATTGTGGATGAGTGTATTGCTGCAGGTATTAAGGAAATTGTCCTGGTGACTCATTCTAGTAAGAATTCGATTGAGAACCATTTTGATACGAGCTATGAGCTTGAGGCAACGCTTGAAAAACGTGTTAAGCGCCAGTTGTTAGACGAAGTTCGCTCGATTTGCCCTGCGGATGTGACCATTATGCAGGTTCGCCAAGGCGTTGCAAAAGGCTTAGGTCATGCGGTGCTCTGCGCTGAGCCACTTATTGGCAATGAGCCGTTTGTAGTGGTTTTGCCAGATGTAATTATTGATGATTTTCATAGTAATCCCGAGAAAGATAACTTAGCTGAAATGATTCGCTTGTTTGAGCGTGATGGTGAAAGCCAGATTATGGTTGAGCCTGTCCCAATGGAGCTGGTAAGCGGATATGGCGTTGCAGATGTTAATGGTCACGAGCTAGCACCAGGCACCTCGGCACCCATGACTAAAGTTGTTGAAAAACCACCGGTAGATGAGGCACCGTCTAATCTTGCAGTGGTAGGACGTTACGTTCTTTGCAGTAAGATCTGGGAGCTGCTCAAACATACACCGGTAGGTGCCGGTGATGAGATTCAACTAACCGATGCGATCGCGATGCTAATGAAGCAAGAAACGGTCAATGCATTTAACATTACTGGCAAGAGTCATGACTGTGGTTCAAAGTTGAGCTATATGGTGGCTAATGTCGAGTATGGACTACGTCATGCCGGCATCGGTGAGCGTTTTCGTAAGGCACTGTCAGAAATAAAACTGTAACGTTCTTTTTTTATGCAAATTGCGTGGGCATAATACTCAGATAATATTAAAAAGTTGACTGATTATGCCCACGGATTTTCGCCTGCAACAGCTTACACGCTGGATTAACCACCTAAAACCCAATGCACGCTTAGAAGTTGCTTCAGCCGACGCAAGCTTCCGGCGGTATTTTCGTGTTGTTGATGAAACACACACATGGATTGCAATGGACGCCCCGCCTGATAAAGAAGCATTAGGCCCCTTTATTGATGTAGGTGAGCGTTTAGTTGCGGCATCGGTTAATGCGCCTGTTATTTATCATCAAGACCTTACACAAGGCTTTTTGTTGATGGATGATTTGGGTAGCACCCCTTACTTATCTCAACTAAGCACCGACACTGCCGATGCTCTGTACCACGATGCACTTAGTGCACTCGTCAAAATTCAAACCGCTGATACGACCGATTTACCGAGGTACAATGCTCAACTATTAAAAGATGAGCTGATGCTGATGCCTGAGTGGTTTTTGCAGCAGCATTTAGGGGTTGAGTTGACTGATAATGAAAAAAGCAGTTTGGAGTCTGTTTTTTCACGGCTTATCGATAGTGCCATTGAGCAGCCGCAGGTGTTTGTGCATCGAGACTATCATTCGCGCAATTTGATGATTACCGAGAAAGATAACCCTGGGGTTATTGACTATCAAGATGCGGTGCTGGGACCCATTTGTTACGACTTAGCGTCTATTTTAAGAGACTGTTACATTGCTTGGCCTGAAAAGCGGGTCGCGTCATGGGTGGAAGGGTTTCGGTTAACGCTAATTGAAAACGGCACGCTAGAGGCTGGTATCACTCAAGAGGCGTTTAAGCGATGGTTTGATCTGATTGGCCTGCAGCGGCATATAAAAGTGTTAGGCATTTTTGCCAGACTTTGCCATCGGGATGGCAAAAAAGCTTATTTAGATGACTTGCCACTAACGCTTAATTACGTGTTATCAGTCGCTGGCCGTTATGAGGAGACGGCTTTCTTAGTGAAACTGTTTGATCGCTATGATATTCAAACTCGCATCGGGACGATAGAGGCTTAAGGTATGAAAGCGATGATATTGGCGGCAGGCCTAGGCTCGCGGATGCGCCCTTTAACTGATCACCTGCCGAAGCCTTTGCTTTGTGTCGGTGGCAAGCCTCTGATTGTTTGGCATTTAGAGCGACTTAAGCGCAACGGCTTTAGTGAGATCATTATCAATATCGCTTGGCGTGGTAATAAAATCCCTGAGATGCTAGGTAGTGGTGAGCAATTTGGGGTATCAATTCAATATTCTGATGAGCAAGATGAAGGACTGTTAGAAACGGGTGGCGGCATCATCAAAGCATTGCCTTTATTAGGCCCTGAGCCTTTTTTAGCGCTAAACGGGGACATTTGGTGCGACTATGAGTTTACGACCCGCTCTCCGCTGTCGGGTGGGGACCTAGGTCATTTGTTATTAGTTGATAACCCGCAGCACAACGTAACGGGTGACTTTCTACTGGATGCAGGCCGCGTCGTTGACTGCAAGGTCAGTCAGGAAAAGCTGACCTACAGTGGTATTGCTTATTTTCATCCTGACTTGTTTAAACACTGTATCTACGGAAAACAGTCGTTAGTTCCCATACTGCGTGGAGCGATGGGGGATGGGCTTATCAGTGGTGAGCACCACTGTGGGGTGTGGCAAGATATTGGCACGCCAGAGCGTTTATCTGAGTTAGATGCTGCGTTAAAAAATCACCCCAATGGTTTTAAATAAATACAACCATTGGGGTAGGTTTTAAAACTGCTGAACTAAGCCTTCGGCTTGCAAGTCAGCATGATAAGAAGACCGTACCATCGGCCCACTGGCAACGTGGGTGAAGCCCATCTCATAACCAATAACCTCTAGCTGCTTGAACTCATCCGGTGTAACAAAGCGTTCTACGGCTAGATGGTCCAAACTAGGTTGGAGATATTGACCGAGGGTTAGCATATTGCAGCCGTGATCTAACAAATCCTGCATGACTACTTGGACTTCCTCTAAACTTTCACCTAAGCCTAACATCAGGCCCGATTTAGTGGGAATGTCAGGGTACATGCCTTTGAATTTTTTGATCAGATCAAGCGACCATTGGTAGTCCGAGCCTGGACGGGCTTTTTTGTATAAGCGTGGCACCGTTTCTAGATTATGATTAAATACGTCCGGTGGTGAATGGCTCATGATTTCTAAAGCAACATCCATACGGCCCCTGAAGTCAGGCGTCAGTATTTCGATATTAATACCCGGGTTTAATTCGCGAGTCTTCCTGATGCATTCAACAAAGTGACCTGCACCGCCATCTCTTAAGTCGTCTCGATCAACGGACGTAATAACCACATAGCGCAGTCCCATGGCATGAATCGTTTCAGCCATGTTGGTAGGTTCATCCTGATCTAATGGGTCAGGACGACCGTGAGCCACGTCACAAAAAGGGCAGCGTCTGGTGCAAATGGCTCCCATGATCATGAAAGTTGCGGTGCCTTTGGTAAAACACTCGCCCAAATTTGGACAGGCGGCTTCTTCGCACACCGTGTTTAATTTCTGATCACGCAGTATGCTCTTGAGCCGTTTAACTTCAGGTGTCGTCGGTGCCTTTGCCCGAATCCAAGAAGGTTTTCGTTTGATCTCAGTACTTGGAACCACTTTAATTGGGATGCGTGCTACCTTCTCTGCACCGCGTAATTTGACGCCTTGTGTCACCTTCAACGTACTATCGCTCATGAGTCTGCCTTTAGAACAGTGTTTTAGTTGCGCTAGTATAACAAGATTTGGTTTCAGTCTTGTGGTTATACACACTCGGCGTAATAGATTTTCTATAGACGACCTTACTAAATCTAAAAAGGCCGCGGCACATAACAAAGGCAGCTTAAAAAAGCTGCCTTATGCTTACTTCATCGTTTTTAAGGTTAAGTCAGATTAGTGTTTACGAATCATGCTAACAATCGAGCCACGACGGTTCAGCGCATCGGTTAATGCGCAATCTGCCTTTTCCACTTCGCTGTGGTGGCCGTGGCCGTGGTGAGAAACAGATTGCTGGGTGTACTGCTTTATTGGTGAGTGATTTTGGTGGCGAGACGTGTGCATTACGGTTGTCACTGGGCTTGCCGCTCTGTTAAGCGCATCGGTTAACGCACAATCAGCTCTTTGAGCGTCGGTGTGATGATAATGATCGCCATGTTTTACATTGGCAACAGGCATCATCGCGGCAGGTTGTCTTACCGGAGTTCCTTGGTGGAACGTTTTTTGGGTCGAGATAATTGTCGTTACCGGACCTGCCGCACGATTGAGCGAGTCGGTTAATTCACAATCAATCACCTGGGCCTGCGTATGATGACCATGCCCTGCATGATGTGCGCTTTGCTTAATACGCTGCACAGGCTGACGTTTAGGCTGCATATTGGGTACACTAGGCTGCACTTTAGGTTGCATGCGTTGAACGTAGTTAGGTAACTTTCTAGGGGTAGTCGCCAGTGGCTCCACGTTTCTAATGCGTGGCTGCGTGGAAGGTGCCTGAACGTAGACAGGCTTTCTATAGCTTAGCGGCGTGGTGACGCTGCTGCTTCCTGCCGGGGTATTTTCAAGTGCTGCGGCTTCAGCGTCTGCATAGCCACGACGGTATCCTGCATCCAAGCAATCTTTGCAGTTTGCCATGCGAGGCTTAGGCGTTTGAGTGGCTCGGTCTTCTGATCCATCAGATCCAGCATTAACGCTAGTGGCAAAAACAGTCATGAAACTGATAAATAAAGTAGTGCTTAAAATTTTCATAGTGACGTTTCCGGTCGATTATTAGTTTGTTTATTAAGCCTAATGGCATAACAGTGACATTGATTGTTACAATACGATGTGACCGCATAAGTTTGTTATGCAAAAACGAACCGAATTAACATTTCCTAAGATGAATGGTCAAAAATGACCTTCAGGTGAAACTATGTCAGACAAAAATGAAACCACTCATTTCGGCTATGAAAACGTCGCCGTTGAAGAGAAAGTAACGAAGGTTGGTGAAGTATTTCATTCGGTCGCAGGCAAATACGACATTATGAATGACCTTATGTCAGGTGGTGTGCACCGCCTGTGGAAGCGCTACACCATTAACAAGTCGGGCGTAAAAAAAGGCGACAGCGTGCTTGATTTGGCCGGGGGGACCGGTGATCTTGCGGCAAAATTTACCCGAATCGTTGGGCCGACAGGACGTGTCATCTTATCTGACATCAACTCCTCCATGTTAGCGCAGGGGCGCGAGCGTTTAACTAACATGGGAATTGCTGGAAACATTGACTATGTTCAGGCCGATGCGGAAGACTTGCCGTTTGACGATAACCAGTTTGATTTGGTAACGATGGCATTTGGTTTACGTAATGTAACCAATAAAGATAACGCGTTACGTTCAATCTTTAGGACAATTAAGCCCGGTGGTAAATTGATGGTACTAGAGTTTTCTAAACCCGTCGTGCCAGGGCTAAATACGCTTTACGATCAATATTCGTTTAAGGTGTTGCCGCTGGTGGGAAAAATTGTGGCAAATGATGCCGACAGCTACCGCTACTTGGCAGAGTCTATTCGCATGCATCCTGATCAGGAAACGTTAAAAGACATGATGCAAGCAGCAGGTTTTGAAAAAGTGAGCTATCACAATATGACCGGTGGCATTGTCGCGTTACACACAGGCTATAAGTTCTGATGGAGCTCCCTGTTACGTTATTAGCGATGATCGAAAAGGCCCTTAATACGTATTTACAGCTGGATGGTGACGCCTTTGCAAAAAGCGCTTCGCTGCAACATAAAATCGTTCAGCTGCACATCACCGGTTTAGATATTGACCTTTATAGTTTGATTGGTCTCGATGATATTCAGGTATTAGGTGAGTATGCAGGCACCCCCGATGCAACTATCTCAGGTTCTTTGGCAGGGTTGGTCAGGCTAAGTCAAAGCGATGACAGCGCAAGCACTATGCTTGAGAGTGACGTGGAAATATCAGGTGAACTGCGCGTTGCAGAAGGGTTTAGCCGGCTGCTTTCTGAGGCTTCGATTGATTGGGAAGAGTTGCTCTCAAAAGTGGTGGGCGACATACCTGCGTATCAAGTGGGCAGTGCTGTGCGACAAGGCAACGAATGGGCCGCTGAGACAGCAGATGCGATGAAACTCAACATGGCCGAATACCTTAGCGAAGAAAGCCGTGTGGTGCCTGCAAAAGCTGAAGTGAACGGATACATGGAGGCGGTTGATGAGCTACGAATGGCGACAGACCGCCTAGAGGCGCGGATCAAATTGCTAGTGTCCAAACAAGCTGGAGAGTCGACCGCTCAATGAAACTGATTTCTCAACTGGGGCGGCTACTGCTAATTACCCGAGTCATGATTCGCTATGGACTGGATGATCTTGCACTTTCAACGCCTCGTTTAAGCTTCTTACGAGCGGTTTATAGGTTCGCACCGTGGAAGTGGAAGTCGCGTGAGGCGATGGATCCCGCCATCGCTGTTCGCCATGCACTAGAAGATTTAGGACCTGTTTTTGTAAAGTTTGGACAGATTCTATCAACCCGCCGTGACATGCTTCCTGAAAGTTACGCAGATGAACTCGCCAAGCTGCAAGACGATGTACCACCGTTTCCCACGGAGCAAGCGATTGGCCTAATTGAAAGTAGCCTTGGGCAAACCATCGAGGCGGTTTTTAAACGTTTTGATAAAGCGCCTCTAGCGGCAGCATCCATCGCTCAGGTGTATTCAGCGAGCTTGCACAATGGCTCTGAGGTCATTGTTAAAGTCGTACGACCCGAAATTGAAAAAGTGATACAGCAAGATATTAACCTGTTGTATTTGTTAGCAAAACTGCTACACAACCTGAGCAGTACGGGCAAACGGCTGCGCCCCGTTGAGGTGGTGGCAGAGTACGAAAAAACTATTTTCGATGAGTTAGATTTACAGCGCGAAGCGGCCAATGCTAACCAGTTGCGGCGAAATTTTGAAGGCTCCCCTGATCTTTACATTCCTAAGGTGTATTGGGACTACTGCGCGCCTAATGTGCTGGTGATGGAGCGTATTTACGGTTTAAACGGTGGGGATATTGCGGGTCTAAGAGCGATTGATGCGAACATGAAAGTACTCGCGGAGCGTGGCGTGGATATCTTTTTTACGCAGGTGTTTAAGCACAACTTCTTTCATGCCGACATGCACCCGGGTAACGTGTTTGTTGATGTCACGAATCCTGAGGACCCTCGTTATATTTCAATAGACTTTGGTATCGTGGGGTCTTTGAGTATGCAAGATCAGCGCTACCTTGCTGAAAATCTGCACGCGTTTTTTAACCGCGATTATAAAAAAGTGGCTGAAGTGCATATCGAGTCGGGCTGGGTGCCAAGCGGTACTAGCGTGGTCGAGTTTGAAGCGGCAATTCGTACCGTCTGTGAGCCAATATTTCAGCTTACCTTTAAAGATATCTCCTACGGAAAATTGCTATTGCGATTGTTTCAAACGGCGCGTCGCTTTGATATGGAAGTGCAGCCTCAGCTAGTGTTGCTACAAAAAACACTGCTAAATATCGAGGGAATGGGGCGAGAGGTGTACCCCGATCTGGACCTATGGGTGACGGCAAAGCCATTCTTAGAGCGTTGGATGGATGAGCAGGTCGGGATACGGTCACTAATCAACGGGATGCAAAAAAACTTCCCTAAGTTTATGGAGCAGGCCCCGGGTATGCCGGTTGCGCTTAATGAGGCGATTTTACATGTCGCCCATCAAGGTCGGCAAAACCATCAGTTACGGCTGGAGGAAACAAAGCAGCTGGCGCAGAGCATTCAACGCTCCAATCAGCAGGTGATTGTCAGTATTATCGGTGCAACGTTGTTAGTCGCTGGCGTGTTAAATAACGGCCTGTCAGAGCAGTCAGGTTTGGACTTATTCAGCGGTGTGGTCGGGTGTTTCGGGCTGCTATTGCTGGGATATGCTCTGCTCAAACGCCAATAGAGTAACTATTGACGTTTGAGGTCTTTTATAATATCGACAGGTTATGACAGGTGTGCTTTGAGGAAGGTTTGCGTTCTTTCCCATGCCAACGCAGCGTCTGCCTCGTCATATCGTGCACCGGTAGGGTTGGCAAACGCGTGATTAGCGTTGTACCAGTAGGTAAGGATTTGTTTGTCTTTACCAGCCTCTGCGGCGGCATTTAAAAAGCCATTGACCATTTCTTTGTTAATGCTTTTATCCTGCGTACCAAAATGTCCAAGCACTGGGCTGTTTAAGGTGGCCAACTGCTCTGCTGTTTTATTCACGCGGCCGTAATAAATAACCGTGGCGTCAACTTGGTTAGCCAGTGAGGCGTTAAGCGACCAGCCACCTCCAAAACACCAGCCTAAGGTTGCAACCTTACCGGTACTGCGTTCATGGTTTTTTAACCAGTCTATCCAGCCGGTCAAAATGTCGGTACCAGACTCTGGGGTGACTGTTTTCATTAAAGACATGGCCCCTTGTGGGTCAGTGGCCGACTCACCGCCGTACATATCAACCGCCACCGCGATGTAACCGAGCTTGGCAAATTCCGCCGCCATCACTTTAATATTAGTGTTTAAGCCCCACCACTCATGGATCAACAAAATAGTGGGTGCCTTTTTTTGCATTGGAAATGCAACAGAGGCTGTTACAGACTTACCCGCTGGGGTATTGATCGTGATATTTTTCATGCCACTGGTGGCTGCGCTAGCCAGTTCTGGAAACGCTAAAATAGACGCAAGCGGCAAGCCTGCCATTCCTTTTAAAAACTGGCGGCGCTGTTCTGTGTCTACCTTAATTTCAGGAAGATGATCGTAGTTGATGCAACCGTCTAAATCACACATGGTCTTTCCCCTTTGGATGAAAAATAATCAAACTATAAAACATTCAGTGTACTCATTACGCTTAAAAAGACTACGAAGATTCATGGTTTACTACTAAAATTTAATGTTGGTTTAAGATCATATAAATGAACGTATCCCATCCCAAAGAAGCTTAAGGCCTGTCACAAACAAGAATAAATAGGTCAGTCGATAAAACAGTTTTTCTGAAATGCGTTTGTGTAGCTTAATTCCCAAAAACACCCCGATAAAAGCGATGGGCAACAAGACTAAAGAGGTCCATAAATTATCGCTATTTAACTGGCCCAGCCAAAAATAGGGGATTAGCTTGATGTAATTAATGAGCGTAAACAGCAGTACACAAGTGCCCTGAAATACCGACTTATTAAGGCGAAGCGGTAATAAATACGCATTCATTGGTGGGCCGCCGGCATGTGCAACAAAGCTGGTAAACCCTGACAGGCTGCTCCAAAACCACCCCCAATAGGTGTGTGGCTTTCTTTTGATAATATCGCGCTTGAACCAGTAGTTCAGCGTAAAGCCTACGGCCAATAAGCCCAACAAAAGGCGTATAGCACCGGCGTTAAAATAATGAAAACTTAAGCCGCCTAATAATATGCCCAGAGCCGCTGCAGGCATCATCGATTTTACGAGCTGGATATCCCACTGTTTCCAGTAGGCTTTAACACTGACTAAATCCATGATGCACAGTATCGGTAACACAATGGCGGCGGCCAGTATTGGGTCGACAGATAAGCTAATAATCGGGACCGCTACAATCGCTAAACCACCGCCAAAACCACCTTTTGAGATGCCAACGATCAGTATGGCCACGGTAGCTAATAAATAAAAGTACGGATCATTAATCATGTATTAGGCGATCAGTTGCTTGAAAAAACGTGATTATGGCGTTTATAGGTGTCGGGATCTATAGCGCTATTTGTATTGTCAATTATCAACGGTAGGTAAGCCTTTAGATGCCTGTTACAATGCGGCCGTTTGCACTCATACACCGGTTAAGACAGGAAGCTATGCGAATTATTTTGGCCCCCATGGAAGGCGTTATCGACTATGAAATGCGCGACATCTTAACCCGTATCGGGGGGTATGATCGCTGTGTAACAGAGTTTGTGCGTATTACAGATAACCTACTGCCAAATCGGGTTTACCAACGCTTCTCGCCGGAACTTGCCAATGGGGGAATGACGCCGGCTGGAGTGCCTGTTTATCTACAGCTGTTAGGGGGAAACCCTCGCTCAATGGCACTTAACGCGGCGCGAGCGCAAAGGCTGGAGCCACCGGGAATTGATATTAATTTTGGCTGTCCTTCAAAAACGGTGAATAAAAGCGATGGTGGATCGGTATTACTTAAAGAACCTGGACGTATTGGTGTAATTGTTAGGGCGGTGCGCGATGCGGTTGACCCTAAAATCCCAGTAACGGCAAAAATACGGTTAGGGTTTAGCCACCATGACTTTCTAGAAGAAGTTGTTGATAACATCGTGGCCGCGGGGGCAGATGAGGTCTGCATTCACGCTAGAACGCGCGAAGACGGCTATAAACCCCCAGCGTATTGGTCAGCGGTAAAAAAAGTTACGGACAAAGTAAGCATTCCCGTGATTATTAATGGGGAGATTTGGACACCACAAGATGCACGCAGGGCCCGTGAAGAAAGCGGCTGCACCGACATTATGTTGGGACGCAGTGCGATGCGCTGTCCTGACTTGGCACTGATTATTAAAGCTGATCAGGCAGCTAGTCACCATTCGGTCATGCTCTGGCCGGAGGTGTTAGAGATGATGCTACGCTATTTGCATCACTCAGAAAATCGACACCCAAACTTTGTCAGTAATCGTTCAAAGCAGTGGCTGGTCTTTTTGCAAAAACGCTATCCTGAGGCGGCTGAGTTGTTTCAGCGCATTAAGCGTTTAAAAGTGGCGGATGAGGTTTTCACTGAAATCACAGCCTATCTGAAAACAGTAGAATAAACCCTGACATCGTTTACTATAACGTATCGAAAATAATAAAAATTCCGAGTGTTATAGCGCTCTCTGTTCCCCAGCAGTGATGCAAAATTCACAAAACCGTAGTCCGGGTAGCCTTTCGCGTAGATCAATTATGTGGTTTAAATGCGAGCCTGGTTGGTGGGTCAATTATGAAATGCTTATTAGCCGATGACAACCGTGTCAATCAAATCATCGGGGCCAAAATCTTAGAAAAATATGGATTTATTGTGACAGTCGTATCCAACGGTCAGGAGGCGATACATCAGCTTCAGGCGATTCGTTTTGACATTGTGTTTATGGATTGTCAGATGCCAACACTTGACGGCTACGAGGCGACCAAAGCGGTTCGCAGGCTGCCTAGAGACCACTTCAATTACAACGTCCCCATCTTAGCTTTGACAGGGCATGGCTCAGATCGCAATTATAATGAGTGCATATTGTCGGGCATGAACGCCCGACTCAGCAAACCAATCGATGAGTTAGAGCTCAAAGAAATGCTTTATAAATTAACACCACAGCTAGAGCTTAGGGCACAACGCTACGTTGAGGCACTGCGCCAATCTAACACCCCTGCCAAGGCAAAGCTTAGTCTTTAGCTTTCTTTATCTTCGCGTAGGCATCTAGGGCGCGTTGGCGACTAGCCGACAAATCGACAATCGGTTCAGGGTAGGTAAGCGTTGACTGCTTAGCCTCTGATAACAACCAAGGTTCGTGAATTTCTTTATCGCTTAATGCTTTAAGTTCAGGTACCCAATGGCGAATGTATTGGGCTTGTTTATCAAATTTCTCTGACTGCCTAACAGGGTTAAATATTCTAAAATAGGGCGCGGCATCTGCACCGCAGCCAGAAGCCCACTGCCAACCCATGCCGTTACTAGCAAAGTCTGCGTCGACCAAGGTATCGCGAAACCAAGCTTCTCCTTCTTGCCAGCTAATCAACAAGTTCTTGGTTAAAAACGAGGCAACGATCATGCGCACGCGGTTGTGCATCCAGCCGGTGTGCCAAAGTTCACGCATCCCTGCATCAATAATGGGAAAACCTGTTTGTCCTTGCTGCCACTTAGCTAACGGCTCTTTTATGTCTTCGCGCCATGGAAAGGCATTGAACTGAGCAAACATCGGTTGCTCTTGCGTATCAGGAAAGTGGTACATAATGGAATAAGCAAATTCACGCCAAATGATCTCTTTAACAAATGTTTCTGTGCCTTGATCCATTTCAGCTGATGGGCGCTCAGCTAACGTTTGCCAGATGATTTGTCTCGGGCTAATTTCACCAAAGTGAAGGTGCGGTGATAGCTGTGACGTACCAGCGACCGCGGGCAAATCCCGTTTGTCTTTATAGTCCTCTGCACCTGAGCGCTCAAGAAATTCTGTCAGGTTAGTTTGCGCAGCCGCTTCGCCTATTTTCCAGTTATTGAGCATTTGCTTTGCCCAAGGTCTGGTCGGAAGTAACGCTAAATCAGCAACCGTTAGGGATGAGGGAATAGCGTCCGGTAACGCCGGTATCGACTGTGGCGCCTCATAGGGCACTTTGTCCAAGCCTGCGGCGCGCACCATTTTCCAATAGGGTGTGTACACGCGATAAGGCGTTTGGTCTTTTTTTAGTATTTGCCAAGGTTCATAAAAGAGTGAAGCATTTTCACTAATGGCATCAATATCCTGCTTTTTTAACGCAGCTTTTATTGCGCTATCTCTCGCGATGGCCTGCGGCTCATAACATCGACTCCACAATACAGCATCGACGTTAAGTGTTGAGCAAAGGGTAGTAACAATATCTGCCGCGGGGCCTTTATAAACCGCTAAATCGCTGCGATGTGCGCGTAGGCTTTGTTGCAAGGATAAGAGGCTATGGTGTAGCCAAGCGCGGCTTGCCTCCCCAAGTTTTCTAGGTAGCTCATCATTGTCATCGATATAAATGGGCAGGACGGTTTCATACTCAGTACAGGCTTTAAGAAAGGCGGGGTTGTCGCTGAGTCGTAGGTCTTGTCGGAACCAAAAAATTGCTATTGTCATCGCATAAAAAAAGCCCATCCATTGGATGAGCTTCTCCTTAAGTGTGGGAAGTCTACTATTTCTTTGAGCGGTAGTCCGTGTGGCAACCCTTACAGGTCTTACCAACGTCACCAAATGCCGCCTTCGCTTTATCTAAGTCGCCGCTTTTAGACACTTCAGCTAACGTTGCCGATGCCGTTTGGAATTCTTTCACTTTCTCAGCAAAATCGGCTTTATTTTCCCAGATATCTTTCTTAGCGCGCGACTTCTTGTGCGTGCCTTCTGTTGTAAAACCGTTAACTGACAGTTGGCTTAGCATGGCTACCGCTTCTGCGTTTTTAGCAAAAGTGTCCGCATCATAGTCGACTTTGCCTTTAACCATCGCAGCCATTGCACCGAAGTGCTGACCAACCATTTTAAAGGTGCTTTGGCGATATTCCATCGCATCTTTCAATTGATCTTTGCTCGCGCCGTGGCTGCCAGCAAACGCAAAGGTGCTCGCAGCGACTGCAGCGCATAGGGTAACAGTCGTGATCAGTGTACTTTTAGAAGAAATTTTCATATCGACCTCTTTTTTTTAGTAGGGAAATTAACATCGTAATCGGTCAGACTAATGATATTCTGATAACGACGTTTTGCTACACGCACTAGATTACCATTTAATTACGATTTGTATGCAATCTATTGCAACTGGAGCAAGATTTAGTGTTTTTTTATAACCCCTTGGAGGTGATTAGTGAGTGACCGTTTAACCGATGAAGCCATTCAACAGGGGCTTGCTGAACTGCCGGGTTGGGTTGTAAAAGAGGGCAAGTTGCACAAGGTGTTTACGTTTAAAAACTTTGTCCAAGCATTTGGGTTTATGACGCAGGCGGCCATTATTGCTGAAAAACAAGACCACCATCCTGAGTGGTTTAACGTGTATAACAAGGTCGAAGTAGATTTAGTATCCCATGACACTAAAGGGATAACACCAAGAGATTTAAAGCTGGCGCGCTCGATGGATGTTATTGCGAAGGCGCTTTGATATGAAGTTGAAAATAATGGGGTTGGTTTAAAAGAGTTGATCAGGTTTTTAGTGAATCCGGTGCATGATGTATTCGGCATAATACAAGGGCATGACAATATTGGTTTTTTCCAAAGCCGTTGATCCTTGTGTTCCGGTTAGTTTGATCGTTTTGTGTGGGCTGCATTTTACAATATAAGACTGTAGCGACTTAGCGCGCGTTCGGTTACCGCTTTTTACCTCGATGGGTACGATTTGACCGGAATCATTGCTGATAATAAACTCTATTTCTGCCCTAGCATCCCCCCAAGAATAACTTGGCTCAATCCCCACGGCTGCAAACTCTTGCTGGATAAAATTTTCTGCAATGTAACCTTTGTATTCATACCCTTGTTGCTTGATCTCCTTGTAACCGGTGCCCAGCATTTGATTTAGCAAGCCCACATCGAACAAGAACAGTTTGACTCGGTTGTTTTTTTGATAAGCCGCTAAAGGAGATTTTGGTGTTCCTTCAACAGGGTAGTTTTGCAAGCTTAAGCGGCATCGGTGCAGCCAAGAAATAGCACTTTCAAAATCTGCATACCGTGACTTTCGTTCATACACGCCTTTAAACTTAAAGCGCTTCACCGAATCATCAAATACAGAGGACAGCTGAGAAGGAATGTTGGTGAACAATGACTCAATTAGCTGGGCATCTAATTTTCCAGAGTATTTTCCAAAGTCGCGCTTGTAGCCTTCTATTAAGTTAGCCTGTACGTTTGAAACCGCTTCTACTCGATCTAAAATATTGCCTTGAGCTAAGCTAAACCAAGTTAAAACGGCTTCTGGCATTCCGCCTGTAAAGTAATAATCCGTTAACTTATCAAACAGTTTTGAATGAGCTGCGGCTGAGTTAATTTGGTCTTCAAATGTGTTGATTAAAATGGACTCACCTGATGCCCACAAAAACTCACGAAAAGTGAGCGGACGTAGATAGTGCTGCTCAACTTTGTCAACAGGGAATGAGCTTAGCAGGCCGATGTTTGAACCACTGGCCGCCACATAGTAGTCAGGCGTTTTTTCTGCAAAGTATTTAAGTGACGTGACGGCTCTTGGGCATTCGCCAATCTCATCGAGAATGAGAAGGTCTGTTTTAGGGTTAAATGCTTGGTTCGTTAATAGCTCGATGTTGATGATGATAGCTTCTGGGCTAAGCGAATTTTCAAAAGCTTCGGACAGCTCAGGATTTTCAAGGAAATCTAGGCGTAGGATGTTTTCAAACTCAGCACCCAATAGGGTTTGAAGTAGGTAGGTTTTACCCGTTTGTCTTGCGCCATCTATTACCAAAGGTTTGCGAGTCGGTTTGACTTTCCATGCTAAGAGTTTGTCAAGTAGTAGGCGTTTCATAGGTAGCGTTCTGTAAAGTGTCAGTGTGCTTTATTATAACCTATACATTTTTATGCGCGTAAAAGTGTATTTTTGATAAGTGCATGCCTTATTGTTTTTCAACTCCCCCACATCGCCATGAAAGCCAGTCTCTTGGTCTAATGGCCACTCAATCAACAAGTCGGTGTGCTTCCTACTCAGGCGTGAGATACCAAGCCTGCTGATGGCTGATCATGTCCTGCATCGTGGCGGTTATTTCACGGGGAATGATTTCCTGATAAATCGCATTGGCGATGTGTACTTGGGGTTTACGAACGATCAGTCCTAAATCTTCCACGTACTGCAAGTCGTCATCTTGTAAATTAGGCGTTGAATGATCACCTGCCAGTATCGCTTCAATCACCCGATGAACCCGACCTTCTTTAAGTTTGTGGGCGAGTTGGTCGAGGTGTGTGGCTCGCGAACGGATCAGTCTCTCACGCGCGGCTTGATATTGCTCTGGGGTAATGATTGTTTTAGGGTCACGAGCGCTTTTATCTTTCCAGATCATTTCATGACTTAAGGCATTGACCAGCCAAGGCTGACCCTTCGTATCATCCCAGAGCATAGGGAAAATTCCGGCTTCAAAGACTTGGCCCGTTTCAGCGGTGTGTTGAGCGTAAAGCGCTTCAATTTCAACAGGGGTGAAATTTCCCATGCGTACGGACTCGGCTTTGATATTAAAAGCACTGCCGCCGGTAATAGTTTCTTGATGGGTTGTCTCAATGCGGTAGTCGCGCACGTCGCGCACGCCACAGAGAATAATACTTTGAGGAAACGCTTCAGGCCGCCGGTCGTATCCGGCCCGAATTTGCCTTAGTAGAGAAATTAAGGTGTCACCCACTAAACTATCAACTTCATCTAACATTAAGACGATAGGCTTATCGCTCATTTCTGCCCAGAGGCTTAGCTGTTGAGTCAGTACTCCGGCAGGTTGGCGGGTTTTGAGAAGCTCGTCTGTGATGGCTTCCAGTGTTGGTTCTATTTTGTGAGTGCGAGCGCTGGCTGCGATCGCTTCGCAAACGGTTGCCATGCCTTTATAGAGATGGACATGCGTGTTCACGAAGCTAATGCAGTAATACAGTGTGGAAAATAACATTTTTATGCACTGAAGAATGTATTGAGCAGCGGGGTATCTTTTATGGCAATATACCTAAAGACCATTGAAAAATTCTTTATTAGAAGGCGGTTAACATATCACAGCAAACCCTGAAATTAGTCGTGACAACTATCTGGCACAAGATGCACAGAGCGACGACAAGCTGGAGTTTTTTGAAGGCCAGATATTTGCTATGGCAGGTGGCACGTTCAAACATGCTCAAGTAGCAGGTAATGTATATGGCGAGTTGCGGCAGGCGCTAAAGGGGAAACCTTGTAAGCCAATGAATAGCGATATGCGAGTGCAGACGCCGTCTGGTTTGGATACTTATCCTGATATTTCTGTGTATTGCGGTGAGCCTGATTTGGGCGATAACGACACGACGTTATTGAATCCTACGGTTATTGTCGAGGTACTTTCTCCAAGTACGCGGGACTATGATCGTGGTGGTAAGTTTGCGCATTATCGTTCAATTACAGATTTACAGGATTATTTGCTGGTTGATCCTGGAGCGGTGTTGGTTGAGCATTTTCACCGTGTTGGGCAGGATGAATGGCTATTGCATGTTTATAGTGATTTGACGGCTGTGGTGGTGCTAGAGAGTTTGGATTTGAGTTTGTCGTTAGAGGCTATTTATCAGGGGTGAGGATGGGAAGTTTGATTTTTCATTTTGATGCCGTACAATAGTTGTGAATAAGCCGTATAGAGGTTGGTCGTTATGGAAACACAAAAGCTAACAGTCCGATTGCCGCAAGATGATCTGCTATTTATCAAACAGTTTGCAGTTGACCACAACCTAACAGTAACAGAGCTAATCCGTCGTCATTTATCTCATCTTAGGCAGCAGGGCCGGACGACTATTTCGCCTGCGATAGAGAAAATTACTGGCATTTTACCACAAGAATTTAAGGGGTCATCAGCACGAGATGATTATCATGATTACCTTTTGGACAAGCACCAATGAAAGTGCTCTTCGACTTGAATATTCTGCTAGACGTAATGCAGAAGCGAGAGAGCTTTTACACCTCATCTGCCGCCGTACTTAGCAAATCTATAGAAGGGGAATGTGAAGGAATCATTCCAGGGCATGCTGTTACTACACTTCACTATTTGTTAACGCGCTATGTGAACAGAGAAAAAGCGGATGAAGGTGTTGATTTCTTGCTGGATAACTTCCGAGTGATTAATGCAGACGAAGAAACGTTCCGTAAAGCGAGGCAGTTGCCGATGAAGGACTTTGAAGATGCAGTGGTTGCTTCGATTGCTGTAAAATCTGGATGTGAGGTGATTGTCACTAGGAATATCAGCGATTTTAAGAATTCGCCTGTGACTGGGCTGCTGCCAGAGGAGTTTTTAGAGCGTTTGGCAAACTAAGGTTTATATGTAGTAGCTCAGATTTGATCTGACAGTAACCCGTTTTTACGGGTGTCTGTTAGATTAGATTTGAGCTAAATTCTTTTCAACCCAAATCGTTTTTCCATCAAGCAAAGTCGCCATCGGCGTTCGCCCACAGCACTTCTTGCCCTGATGGGTCGATCATTGTTACAAGTTTTGATCCATTCGTCCAGCAATAGTACTGGCGGTCGCTGCATCATGAGCGCCAGTTAAGGACAATAGCTTTGAACGGCGTTGCTGATTCGTAACAGCCTTTTGTAGTTCTTCGGTAATAATGACCAGTGCTTCCTTTTCGATATCTCTGTTGTTTAATTCTGCGCGCTCTTGTAGTAAAGAGTACAGGTCTTCAGGCAGCTCAAGTTCTATAGAATGCGTCATTGTCTTGACTCTCTTAGTTGTAAGGATCTCTTTAAAGTTTATGCCAGAAAGCAGGGTTGAAGCCTTATTTAATTAGGCCGCTTGAGTAAACGGTCATTGTTATCACTCATAGATTGATCAAGCGATTTAATAGAGCTAAACCAGATTTTCGGATCATCCTTGTTTAGTTTTGTACGTCCCGCCGCTGCATCTAATATGCGTTTTTGAAACTGTTCGCGAGACATAATGCCGACCTTCAAAGCTTCATTCATGGAACGTTACCCCTCTTAGAATCTTACTGCTGCTTAAGCGATAAAGTACCTTAGTGCGTATTAAGCCAACTTGCAATAAAGGTATGTTTGTTCAGTTGATGGCGGCTGGCTCTTGTGTTGGTACTTTAAACCAGTAAAAGTGAGGAAACGAATTTCCTCTGTGTTATTCTTTGTTCTTGATTTGCGAATAAAGAACAGTTTCTCATGCTACTCAAACCCCAAGATATCCTAGTTTTACTCAAGCTTATCGCCAGAGGCAAAGAAGAGTGGGCTTATAACCGAATTGCTGTAGAGCTGAGTATGAGCCCCTCAGAAATACACGCGGCAATAAAGCGGGCGCTTAAAGCCAGTTTAGCGGTGCAGCGAGATAAACGAATCATCCCAAATGTGCGTAATTTAGAAGAGTTTCTTTGTCACGGAATCCGGTATGCATTTGTAGTAGAGCACGGCGGCATGGTGCGAGGTGTTCCGACTGCACATGCGGCGCCTCCAATGAATGAGGTATTCGTTCCTGATGGAGAGCCAATTCCTGTATGGCCGGATGCTGAAGGGAGCGCCCGTGGCCTTAGTTTTTCTCCGCTTTATAAAGCGGCACCATCGGCTGCAAAAGCCGATCCAAAACTCTATGAGTTGTTAGTGCTGGTGGATGCGATTCGTAATGGACGCGCTAGAGAAAGGAACTACGCGATCAATGAAATGAAAAAAAGGCTAAGCGATTATGAGCAGAGTACAGAATCCTAATCTTGAAATATTGACAACAGCCGTCGAACAATTGGGCGAGTTGGTCGATGAACTGGTGTTCTTAGGTGGCTGTGCGACAGGGTTGCTGATTACAGACCCTGCGGGACCTCCTATTCGGATTACCCGTGATGTTGATGCGATTGTCCAAGTAATGTCTCGGTCTGATTATCATGATCTGGAGCGAAGACTGAGGGCGCAAGGTTTTGTTGAGGATATGAGTGCTGATGCGCCTGTTTGTCGTTGGAAGGTAAATGATGTCATTTTGGATATTATGCCAACTGATGCAAGAATTTTGGGCTTTGGAAATGAGTTGCCTTAAGCGTTATATTATCAGTAGATGATAATTATCATAGGCCTAGATGGTTCTTTTGGCAATCGAGTTAAAGCAAGGTTTAATGAGAGTTTTGTGAAATATAGTGGCCTTTTGTTGAAATACAGTTCCCTAGTTTATTGTTTTGTAAAACCTGAATCTTTTCTGAACAATTTCAGGTATATTGTGATTTCTAGAATATATGTATCGACTTCTTGGCCAGTTGTGCAGTTACTATATGGTGCCCCATCTACATGAACAAACCCATCGATATTTTTGGCCTGATCCCTGACTTTTCTTCGATTTCGCCTTTTCCTGGCTTTGATAGTTTAAGTGCTGAATATCTGTCGTTAGCTTTTATTTGGGCGATGATTATTATTGGTGCTGCATTCCTGATATTAGCGTGTTGGTCTTCTATCAAAGCAGGCCACAGAATCAGAGTTTTAAAGGCACTCATAAAAGGCAAGCAACAATCTTCCCAAAGAAATAGGAAGGGTGGTTCTGTTGATCATCT
>ENA-ORXT01002275-ORXT01002275.1-marine-metagenome-genome-assembly--contig:-NODE-2275-length-23352-cov-3.779334_pt1 | contig 23352 bp, 25 predicted proteins | sample MGYA00237868_ERZ511482 | MGnify/ENA metagenome assembly ERZ511482
TATCTCATTCTACTAATAATCCTTATCGTCTCTCTTTATATTAACAATTATCATAGTTATGCAAGAGGTCTAAAGAGTGCGTTACTGTCGGCAGTTGTGTTTACCCGAAGATAAAAGGGTTTTTCCTTGTAGATATAAATTGAACTACCGATAATTCACTTTTTTCTCACTTTCCCCAGCCTTAACAAATCGATCTGTTTTTCTAGAGTGTTACCTAACTGTCTCTGCTTTACCTAGTGGAGAAAAGCGAATTTCAATTCGGCGACGACTGGGATCTGGTTGTCGGCTAGCAGGAGAAAAGTCTCCTGTAGGAAGTTGGATTTGGGCTGCGGAATAGGCTCTAAACTGTACTCCTTCGAGTCTGCCCGTTTGTGATTGGACTGTCTGGAGTTGTTTAACCACTTCCAATGCCCGCATCAAACCTAAGTCGGCGTTTGAGCCAGGTTTAAGACTATCTACTGGCTGTTTTCCTCGTGCCACGTCTTCTAGCTGTTGGTCGAGGTTTCCACCGCCAAAGTTTACCTGTCCGTCTGTATGTCCAATAATTTCTACCACGTAAAGATTACGTTGTTGACTAACTTTTTCAATGCGATCGACTAAATCCATGGTGATATAGTTTCTTAGGTTGTTCGGTAGCTTGGCACTACCAGAGTCAAACTGATATCCTCCAGAGTCCTGGATTACCACTACAGGAGGTGCAGATTTTAAACGTTCTACTTCCGATTCTAAAATATCAACGCGGTTGCGACTACGTTCATTACTGTCAAGCAATAGTCTCTGGAGTTCGGAAGAAGCCTTTTTGAGTTGACGAGCATCAGAAGTACTTTCGCCTAGTTCGTTTTCTAAAGTGGCTATTTCTCTTTGAAGTAGTCTTACCTGTCTTTCGGTATCGCTTAAATTTTGCTCTGTTTCTTGGGCTGCATATTTAAGAAACAATGATTTGAATAAAGCAAGTAATAAAAATAGGCTAATAATCATGAAAGCATTAGCCATTAAATCTGTAAAAGATGGCCAAACATTCAGGCTTTCTACTGCTTCGTAATTGCGTATCTTACGTTTGTTTTTCATTTAAAATCTTTTGGTTTGGCTTTTGAGTTGTCAACTGTCTTAATCAATTCTGTTGACTAGCTTTGATAGTTCTTGTTGAATTTCTTTTAAGCCTGACTTTTCGATCGCATTTTTTTCCTGATTTAAATTAACCAGATTTTTATACTGTCCATCAATACTATTTATTTGTTCATTTAATTCGAGAAACTTTCTAGTTAGCTTCTGCACCGAAACTAAATTATGATCGAAAGATTGAGTGGATTTTTGTAATACTAAAGAAGATTGAGAAAACTGATTTTGCGCGATCGCTAAATCGTTGGTTGCAGCAGCCAGTTTTTCTGGGAAGCCACTGTTATCCAAAACGTTAGCAGCCTTTTCAAAAGTGTTGGCACTGCTTTCGATCCGACTAAAAGCTCTGGTCATGGATTCTTCGATAGTATTACCAAGTTGATGTAGCATGCCTTCAAAGTCGCTGCTAAACTTATCGATCGCTCCTTCAAGTGAACTGATCGGCTGTATTCTAGGCAGATAAACGTTATCAATATAGTCTTCGAGATAGCTAAGTAAACTAGATTTGGCTAAGTTAGTATTCCAAAACAAATTTAAAACTGTTAACAAAGAACTACAGGCGATCGCAATTAAACTAGTTGTAAAAGCTACACCCATTCCTCGCAGGGGAACGTTTAATTGTTCTACTAGGTTTTTGACATCATTAACATCTGTTTGAGTAATAGTTTGACTCAAATTTGCCAGGTTAAAAGTGATTCCTAAAAATGTACCTAATAGCCCAAAAGAAAGTAAAAGGTTAGGCAAGATTCGCGACAGATGATCAATAAATTCGCAACTTAAAGATAGTCCAAAAAAATAAAACTTTTCTTGAGTATATGCTCCTTCAATTACTGATGCACTATTGACCTGATCTAAATTAACCTTACTATCAGCAAATCTCTGTTCTAATTTATTCAGAATTCTTGGGTTTGCTTCTAAATTCATTCCCCCCAGAATTCTTTTGACCTTCCCTGCTGAACTTTTCAAATGCCGATATAAAGCATACCGTAATAGAATTGCCGCAAAAGTTGGCAAAATAACCAATAAAATTGCCAAAACAATTAAATAGCCATCCATCAAAGCAAGAATACTAAATATTTGTTGCATAGTCTTAAAATATGTTGGGTTTTATCTACTTACTGATATCTATCAAACAGGTTTTGTAGTAGCTTTGATTGTGGCACCGACTAGATTAAATTGGGGGAGATTTTAACAAAAGCTTTAATGTCGCAGTATGTTAATCAATTTTAAGATACAAAATTAATTGCTGGTAAACAGCAAAACAATATGGAATTACTACAGCCTTATGGCAAATACATTTTAGTTGGTACTATTGCGATCGCAGCAATTGCTATTCTGGTCTGGATATCAATTGTGGTAATTGTGATGCGAAATACCAAAGGAATACCATTAGCAATTAATGATTTTTTTCAGCTAATTATTGAAAACAAAACCGATCAAGCCTATCGCTCTACTACGGATAATTTTCGCAGCAGGATTTCTAAGCCACAGTTTATCAAATTAATCAAAAACTACAAGTTTAAACAATATCAGCGAACGTCTTTAGGAGTACCCAAAATGGAAACAGGAGATAGCTCGACCATCGATGCCGTGTTGATTCTAAAATCTGGTCGAGAAATTCCTCTACAGTTTAATGTTGTGCGTCAAAACAAGGAATGGAAAATAGATATTTTAGAAGTTAGTTAAGATCGATTCAAGCAATAGCCCAACTATACATTTAACATTTGAGACAACCGCTACAGCTGATAACTGTATTAAGTGCCAAAGATAATTTCTCCATTACTAATAACTACAAAGTCTAGCTTCAAAGGGCCTGCCGTATAGGTATTCTCTGTAACTACTGCCTTAATTTCATCAATTGGTTCGGTTGTCTGGGTAATCTTATTGACAAAATTAACGATACTTTCTATTTGATTGTCTCCTATTTCAATATCTCCTAATATACCTGCTCGTTGAGCGCGAAACTTGGATACAGCCAACAGCCAATTTAATCTTTCTTGGACTTCTTTGCGGGTAATATTTTGAGAATCGAGGGAAACAGTCGCAATTTCTTCTCCTTGGGGAAATATTTGCTTGTTTAAAGCTATATCAGCAAACACCTCTACCCTTTGCTCCCCTTGAACATAGTTTCCTGCCGAGAGAATTCTAATTACATAGTCTTCACCGTCTTTAATCTGAGACTCTAACTGATCTACTTGAGATCTAGTAATTTTAACGATTTGCTCTGTTGATTTAGAACCACTAAACTGAGTTTCTTGGACAGCTTTGCTATTAGCCTGACGCAATAGGCTATTAATCGCCGATTTTGCGGCAGTAGGATCGACAATTCTAACTACCGCAGAAGACAAAACTTGACCTTTAACGATAGTAATTTTCTTCTCTCTTAATTCTTGATAAGACTGCTCTAAAGCTGCCACATTCCTCTCAACAAATTCTAATTGAGATTCTAGCTCCTCTAATCTTTTTGTCCTTAATTTAAGGCTAGTTTCCGCAGCAGAAATAGCTTCATCCAAGGTAGCAATGGAGCGATCGCGTTCGTGAACCTGAGTTTGCAGTACTTCTTGCTCTTGTTCCAACTCTTGAAGACGGGTTTCTTTTTGCGCCAAAATTGCGTCTTGCTGCCTAATCTTCTGTTCTCGTTGCTGTAGTTGAGTCTGCAACTCTTGACTCTGCTGCTTGAGTCGATTTAATTCCTCTCGCCCTTCTTCTCTTTGAACCAACAAATTGTTTAGTTCTTGTCGAAGTTTTGCTGCTTGAGCAGAACTTTTAGCTAACTGTTGTTTTGACTTTTCAAAATCAAGATTGATTACATCTAAATTAACCACAGCTTGGTTTTGTTCCTGCTTGACTTGACCTAGCTGTTTTTCTACCCGTTTCTTTTGCTGTGTGACCTGAACCAGTTCTCTTTCAATACGACGCTGCTTTTTTAAGATGTCGTCTAGTTCAAATATTCCCTGCCTTAAAGATCGGCTCAAACTGAATAAAATTCCCAATGTCAAAGCAGAAATTAGCATTCCCGTAATTACGGTGATTACCATCGCTGTTTGACGAGGACGGAGGTTGAATAGTCTGAGTCGAGCTTTACCTATTTTTGTGCCTAAGCGATCGCCAAACGCTGCAATAATACCGCCTAGAATAAAAATCGCTAAAATCAGAATCCAACCACTGGTCATTGGTAATAGTAATAAATTTTCAGTCGAGCAAATTTAATCCCAGGGAGTGGAGGCAAAATAAATAGTAAATCGTCTATTAAGCAAATTGCTGACTCAATGCTACAGGATTATGCACCGTAATTTTCTTTTTGTGAATCGAAACCATCTCTTTGTCTCGCAAATCTCCTAGTAATCTGGTAACAGTTACTCTAGTTGAACCAATAGCTTCGGCGATTGCCTGATGAGACAGCTTAAGATCGATTTTGATTCCTGTTTCGGTGGGTACGCCAAAATCGCGACACAATATAAGCAAGAAACTTACCAAGCGTGAACCCATATCTCTGTGGGCTAAAGTTTCAATCATCATTTCGGTTTGCAAAATCCGAGAAGATAACCCCCGCAACATCAACAATGATAGCTCAGGATTTTCTTGGAGGGCTTTTTCAACTTGCTCTATAGGTGCAGATAATAGTTCTACAGAAGTAAATGCCACTGCATGATAAAAGCGATCGCTTTTTTGTCCTGTAATCAAAGAAAGTACCCCAAACACGGTGTTTTCTCTTAAAAGAGCTACAGTAATTTCCTCTCCTGCCTCATATACACGGGACAGTTTAACTGCACCTTTGAGTAAAAAATAAACTCTCTCTGCTGGATCTCCAGGGAAAAAAATAGTTTTACCACGTTCAAATCCTTCGACGATGGGAGGGAATGAACCACGACCAAGCTTACGGAATACGGACGCTAAGGGCTGATTTTGTGTTAGAGGAAGTTCCATATAATCTAAAGTTGAGTTTAAGATATTGCGTAGCAGATTTAATATTTAGATACTTACATATTCTCACACTACAAAGTATATTTACCCACCTTGACCATCACTATTTAATTTTTGAGTGCCAACCGACCACAAAAATCAATAATCATTATGATTAAACCGCATCGAGATAATTAGTCCATCAAGCATATAATTAGCAATCAGTGATAGAAGTTGTAGGATAGATAATTGCAATGAAATAAATAAAATTGAGAAAAGACAGTGCTAGATTTAACTGGAAAGAATGCTTTCGTTACAGGTATAGCTAACAATCGTTCTATCGCTTGGGGAATTGCCCAGCAGCTACATAAGGCTGGCGCAAATATAGGAGTGAACTATCTTCCTGATGAAAAAGGGCGTTTTGAAAAAAAAGTCAAAGAATTAGTCGAACCTTTAAATCCAAGCATTATTCTTCCTTGCAACGTGCAGGATGATGAACTGTTGGATTCTATGTTTGCAACTATTGAAGAAAAATGGGGCAAACTGGATATTCTGGTTCACTGTCTGGCGTTTGCCGAAAGAGAAGACTTAACAGGAGACTTTTCGGCTACCTCTAGGGCGGGTTTTGCCAAAGCTTTAGATATTAGTAGCTATTCTCTCAACTGTCTTGCAGGTAGAGCTAAACCTTTGATGACAGAAGGCGGAAGTATTGTTACCCTTTCTTATTTGGGCGGAGTTAAGGTAATCCCCAACTACAACGTAATGGGAGTAGCTAAATCTGCTTTGGAAATGAGCGTGCGCTATCTGGCTGCGGAATTAGGTCAAGATAATATTAGGGTCAATGCCATCTCCGCTGGCCCTATCCGTACTTTGGCTTCTTCTGCTGTAGGTGGAATTCTCGACATGATTCGTCACGTAGAAGAGACTGCACCTCTACGCCGCACTGTAACTCAAACTGAAGTAGGTAATACCGCCGCATTTTTATGTAGCGATCTTTCAAGTGGAATTACGGGACAAACGATCTATGTTGATTCAGGCTACGAAATAATGGGAATGTAGGAATTAATTAGCTATTAGCTTTTAGCTTTTAGCTTTTTTCTAATTGATGACACGCCCTAACTATTAAAATTAATTTATATATCTTAGAAATAAAAATGCAACTTAGCGATCGCCAAACTGTTTCAAACAATCATTCTGCCAGTTCATCAAGAACTGCATCGGTTAGCCGAACTACGGGAGAAACTGATGTTCAAGTCGAACTAAATATCGACGGTACGGGAAAATGTAATGCCGATACGGGTATTCCCTTTTTAGATCATATGCTTAATCAGATTTCTTCTCATGGACTAATCGACCTTGATGTCAAAGCTTCTGGAGATATTGAAATTGACGATCATCATACTAATGAAGATGTAGGAATTACTTTGGGTATGGCACTTGCTCAAGCTTTGGGCGATCGCAAAGGCATAGTCCGCTTTGGTCACTTTGTTGCCCCTCTAGACGAATCTTTGGTACAGGTAGCCCTAGATTTTTCGGGTAGACCTCATCTTAGCTACAGTTTGGAAATTCCCACCCAAAGAGTAGGAACATACGATACTCAGCTAATTCGTGAGTTTTTTGTAGCGGTGGTAAATCACTCGCAAATGACTCTCCACATTCGTCAATTAGACGGCATCAATTCTCATCACATCATTGAAGCAACCTTCAAAGCCTTTGCTCGCGCGGTACGAATGGCTACAGAAATAGATTCTCGTCGTGCTGGCACAATCCCCAGTTCTAAAGGAGTTTTGTAAGGAACGAGGAACGAGGAGTAAGGAAAGAAAGGATTGTAGGTTGGGTTAGCTGACAATTCAATTGGCTAAATAAAACCATTGAACTAACTATTGCGTAACCCAACAATCAGTTAGTAATTAATAATGAACAAGAAACTTGCTACTTGCTACTCTCTACTCGCTACTTACGATCCAATTATTATTGTTGTTTTAATTCAATTCAGTACGATTGCATATGTGGGTAAAAGTTCAAAATCAAAATTTAGAGATCGATGCTTACTTAGCCAAACCAGAAGCAGCAGGGACTTATCCCGCTGTTGTTGTGATTCAAGAGATCTTTGGGGTTAATGAGCATATTCGAGACATCACGGAGAGATTAGCCCAAGAAGGCTATGTTGCGATCGCTCCTGCGATTTATCAGCGTCAAGCACCTGGGTTTGACGCTGGCTATGGAGAGGAGGATGTAAAACTTGGTCGCCAATACAAAGTGGAAACCAAAGCCAAGGAATTAATTAGTGACATTCAAGCAACTATTAATTATCTTTACAGTCTGCCAGAAGTCAAACAAGGTGTGGGAACAATTGGTTTTTGTTTTGGTGGTCACGTAGCCTATTTAGCAGCCACTCTTGATGACGTTGCTGCCACGGCTTCGTTTTATGGCGCACAGATTGCCACTTGGTGTCCTGGAGAAACTGAAGCTACCATAACCAAAACTAAAGATATTACAGGAGAAATCTATACCTTTTTTGGTACAGAAGATCCTCTTATTCCTAATGAACAAACCAAAGAAATAGAAAAAGAATTACAGCAGCACAATATTCCTCACCAGATGTTCCGTTATGAAGGTGCTACTCATGGGTTTATGTGCGATCGCCGTCAAAGCTATAATCAAGCAGCAGCCAAAGATGCCTGGGTAAAAGTGCTAGACTTGTTTAGCCAAAAACTATAACTAGAAAAGTAGTCTAAAATTTAGTTTAGATTTGCTCTGTTCGTTACCATATACTATTCACATTACTATGTCTGACTCAACATCCTCCTCTAATCCTGCTCAAGCCTTCTCGATGGAAGACTTTGAGACTGCCCTGCAAAAATACGACTATGAGTTTATCAAGGGGCAAAAAGTTAAGGGGACAGTAGTTCAAATTACCTCTGATGGGGCATATGTTGATATTGGTGGCAAATCACCTGGTTTTGTGCCGACAAATGAAGCAGCGTTAGGCTTTGTTGATAACCTAGAGAATATTTTACCCGTAGGTGAAACCAAGGAATTTTTAATTATCCGCGAACAAGATTCTGATGGACAAGTAACCCTTTCTCTTCGTCAGCTTGCATTAGATGAGGCTTGGGCAGATATCAAAGAAATGGCGGAAACAGAAAAATCCACCCAAATCAGAATTACAGGCGCAAACAAAGGTGGTGTGACAGGAGAAGTTGCAGGTTTAAGAGCGTTTATACCGCGATCGCATTTACAGCAGCGAGATAATTTAGATTCTTTGGTAGGACAGCTTCTAACTGCTACTTTCTTAGAAGTAGACCAAGAAAATCGCAAACTAGTATTATCTCAACGAGATGCTATGCGTGCCGTGGCAATGAATAGCATTGTTGAAGGTACGTTAATGCCTGGTAGAGTGGTCAATATCAAGCCTTATGGTGCATTTATCGATCTTCAGGGTGCAACAGGCTTGTTACATATTAAAGAGATTAGTGGCGCACATATTGAATCTTTAACTACTGTGTTTGAAGTGGGACAAGAGATTAAAGTTGTAATTAAGCAAATTGATGAACATCAAAATCGGATGTCTCTTTCGATTAAAGCTTTAGAAGACTATCCAGGGGAAAATCTGGAGAAGTTAGAGGTGGTAATGGCAAACGCTGAAGAAAGATGGGAAAAGGCACAAAATCTTGAACCTCAACCACAAGAATCTAAGTCAGAGTCTAAATCTGAACCTAAAGTTGAAGCACAGTCTGAAAGTTCAGAATCAGAATCAACGGCGAAATAAAAAAACTTAGGAGAGCAGAGTAAAAAATTAATTTATACCCGCTCTCCTAGCTACCAGCCTTTTCTAAAGCACTACAATTAATTCTTGGATAACTTCACCTTGAGGATTAGTTAACTTAAGTACTGTCAAATTGCCTTCAATTTTCTCGCTATATTCGCAATTAGATGTGATTAGAGGATTAAGATCTGTCTTTAAAGTTTCTAGTTGACAGAATTGCTGGATAGTTAGTTTGTTCATGATTAAATCTTTATAGTTACTTTATCGACGCTTTATAATTGCAGTTTTACTCTAACTTCAAAAAAAGCTTAACTATGTGATCTCAAACAATCATAACTGCGATCGCGCTCACTCTCCTCTCTAATCTACTGATTCTCAATAGCTTAGAGCTTATAGCGGAGATCCTCTACAAAACCTTGTGAGTATGAGAATGCTGCTTTACATTATCATCAGTGCTAACAGCTCTAGAATTGTTGAGGACTCTTTTTCTTTCTAAGGAATAATTAAAGTCTTGCTTGGTTGTGCCAAGAGGAATGATGTCCTTGGCTTGGGGACGGCTTTTGTAGGTGCGGGTAGCTGCTGCTACTCTCTCGGCAAAGCGATCGCAAAAATTAACCTCCTCATCTGTTTGAAGCTTTTGAGGAACCTGTGCCGTATCCGACTGGAAAATGTCTCCCAAGGTAGTAGAGCAAGCTATTTGATAGGAAGTAGGAACGCCTTTGATTAATGCCTCTAACGCTGAAGAGGGAATAGGCTCTAATATTGTATATTGATTTATCTCCCCATCTTCTCGGACAAAACAGGTTGCCAAACCTAAAACACAATAATCTTCTGGCAATAAATCCGACGCTTGAGCAAATACAGTTCCATTAGTCATATTGTTGAATACCAGTTTTAAATAAATTAAATAAAATTCTTAACTATATAGGTGAATCACACTACTACTGAATGTAATGTAAAACGGTCTTTTCACTGCAATGTAAAGGCGAATTGTGATGAAAACAAATATTTTTTATTAAAGCTTATCAGAAATTCAAAATCGATTTAAGTAATTTCATAGAAGACGTTTTACTTTTTTTTGGTCATGATGCTCTTTAGAAAGAATAGCTAGATTCTAAAGATTTACAAAATCATTAGACAGTTCGATTGGTGACACATCGAGTCGATCACAGTCGTCAGGCTAAATAGTAAGGTAGCTACTAGGAAAGGTTTAATTGATGCTATGAAAAGCAATTTTGATCGACAAATAAATTATGTTGACTCTCAGGTAGGAAGACAACAACTTCCCCTATTGTCCTATGGCTTGGATTTAGCATCATTATCTAATGATTCCATGTCTACTTTGGGCGATAGCAGTTCGGAACAATGTTTAAGAACCTGTGTCAAAGAAAAAGCTTCTCAAGGAGACTATAGAGTAGCAATTTCCTTGTTGGATGAGCTAATTTCTCTTTGTCCTGACAATGCAGCCGACTATAATAATCGAGGACTGATGTATTTTCGGAATAATCAGATTATCGAGGCTCTTTGCGACTTGTCTCAAGCACTAGAAATAAATCCTTATTTAGACAGTGCTTATAATAATCGGGCTAACTGCTATGCAGCACAAGGAGATTTAGCTGAAGCGATCGCCGATTATGATATTGCTTTAGATTTAAACCCCGCTAATCTTCGTGCTTGGATCAATCAAGGAATTACTTTCCGCGAATTAGGACTATATGACCTAGCATTGGAAAATTTTGACATCGCTTTAATCATTGGTGATGCTTTAGAAGCAAGAATTTACTCTGAAAGAGGAAGAACATACCACCTTAGAGGTGACTGGAATTGTGCCGTAGGAGACTACCACAAAGCTATAGATATTTTAGAGACTAAACCAACTCTAGCTAGCTACAAGAGAAAAGTGCTAGGTTGGCTAGATGAATTACTTTGCCTATTAATTTAGCTCACCCAAAATGAGCTAAATTTGTCTCTCCTGTTTACTGCTTACTATCTTCTGGTAGCCAGTAAATGCGACTTTTATTAGGGGAAGTCAAAGAGCTATATTGTTCCATCAGGCTTTGAGTCCGTTGGGGATCGAAATTGTGATTAAGCTGATCTCTCAATTTACTGACTCTAGCGTCGGTTTCTTCTACCTGAATGCGTAATTCTTTGAGCTTTGCCTGTTGAGAAAGATGATAGGGTAAAAGTCGAAACAAAGATACGATCGCCGCAACGGCAATTGCCCAACTTAAAATAAGCTTGAGACTGATTTCAGTGGTTACTCCTCGATAAGGATTTCCTCGCTGGGGCGATTTGCGACGGACTTTTTTAAATGAGGGCTTATTAGAGTCCATGTTTAAATGTAGCGATTGCCAATAATTAAGGATTCCAGACTAACAAGATAAATCAATTATCGCCAATCTGAAATCCTTTTTTCGCGAGTCTAAATGTTTATATCATTAAGACTTGTATAGTTCAGTGGAAAGGCGTAACGCCATGATTCCAGCGAACAATGCTACTACAAGAGCTACATAGACTTGGCTATCTGAGATCATAATATTTCACTCCTTAATTATGTGAATAAGATATTCCATCCTTAATTTGCGCCATAATCGACCCGATACAGAAGACTTTGTAACAAGATGCAACATAATTAGAGCAGAAATTTAAGCAAAAGCTAAGAGAAAATCGCAAAATAGATAGATTTATCGCGATCCTCTTTTGGTCTATTCTGAAACAATATAGATGAAGATTTTCTATCTAATTTAATTTGAAAACATATACTAAATGCTAGAGAACATAGTTAATTACTTTACTAATGCAGGAGTAGAAGTCTACTTTATACTGCTGATACTAATAGTCTTAGAAGCAGTTTTATCTGCGGATAACGCGATCGCCCTAGCTTCAATTGCTAAAAGTGTCCAAGATCCAGAAGCACAAAAAAAAGCTCTTAATATTGGATTAATTGGCGCCTATATTCTCAGAGTTATTTTAATCTTGGGTGCTACCTATGTAATTGAATATTGGCAGTTTGAACTTCTAGGAGCATTATATTTATTGTGGCTAGTTTTCAACTACTTCTTTTTAGCCGAAGATGAGGAAGAAGATCCAGAAAAACGAAGTTTAGGTTTCAAGTCTCTCTGGCAAGTGATTCCCACCATTGCTATTACAGATTTAGCCTTTTCTTTAGATAGCGTCACTTCGGCGATCGCTATTACGGAAGATACCTGGCTGATTATTGCTGGCGGCACAATCGGCATTATCATCTTACGTTTCCTGGCTGGTTTATTTATTCGTTGGTTGCAGGAATATACTTACCTAGAAGATGCAGGATTTATCACCGTTGGGTTCGTGGGTTTGCGTCTTTTGCTAAAAGTCTGGCTACCCGATACCTACATTCCCGAATGGGTAACAATTGCTGTCGTGGCAATTTTCTTTACCTGGGGTTTCTCTAAACGAGAAGCTATAGAAGCCGATAGTAGTGAATAATGAATAGTTGATGGCTTACTTCGTTTAATTCGATTTGATTCCCAAATTTGTTGTGAGGTTAATCATTGACATACTCCCCACGCATAGAATGCGTGGGATTCTGAATTCAAACAACACTAGCCATCAAAGATGGACTTACGGTGTCTAGCTCAAGAGTTGATGCCCCAACTCTATGAATATTAATTGCTGCATTTAAGTCTCTGTCATGATGCGTTTCACAATCAGGACAATCCCATACTCTATCTTTAAGACTTAACTCTTTGTTGATATAGCCACAGTTGGAGCAAGTCTTAGAACTTGGGTAGAAACGATCTATGTAGTGAATCAACTTTCCTTTATTGGTCGCTACAGTTTCTAAAATCTCTAAGAAAGTAGCAAAACTAAGGTCGCTTACTTTTCTACCCCATAGCCGTTTCATCCCATCAAGGTTCAAATCTTCAAAGATCAATACATCGTATTTGTCGGTTAGGTCATGAGCCAGCTTCGAGAACCAATCACGACGCTTGTTTGATACCTGCTCGTAGACACGATTGAGATGGTCTTTAGCTCTGTACCAATTGTTAGAACCTTTTCTTTTTCTAGATAGGGAACGATTAGCAGCTTTTAATTTGTTTCTTAGTTGATTGAAAAACAAAGGAGATTTGACAGATATTCTATCACTGCCTGTTAGGAATGTTTTAAGTCCAAAATCCCAGCCCGCGCTTTTACCCGTCACAACTGGGATATGCTCTTGCTGATGGTCAGTTACAACTAACAGAAACAACTCTCCCAAACCATTTCTTTTGACAGTTAATGTCTTAATTTTTCCTTCAATATTCTTACTAGGAGAAAACTTAAATAACTTATTTCCTATTTTAATTTGATTTTCAGTTACAAACTTATACCCAGCTTATTTTAAAGTGAAAGATTTATACTTTCTACGCTTTTTAAAGTTTGGCGGTCTAGTTCCTCTTTTATGTTGTTTGAAGAATAATTTGTATGCTTTTTCAATGAGTTGAATTATATCTTAAACAGCTTGAGAACCCGCTTGTTGCCAGTATCTAATACGTTTCCTTAGCTTGGCTATGTGTTTCATCAGACGATACTGGTTTAAGTGTTTACCAAACATTTTGTAGTAGCGTTTATTCAACGCTATACAATGATTATAAATACTGGAGCTAGCATTAATTGAATAGTGCAAGTATTTATTTCTTTTATGTTGGTATAATTTAAATTTGTACGTCTTCATACCTAGTATTGTATCATGAATTAAATACAAACAAAATTCGCCAAGTTATCCCCTCGACTACATCCCCATGTCTGAAGCCAGAGGCTTTACGCTCGCTTTCGGTAAATTTGGGAAACCCAAGAGTCTTTAAGCCTAATTTTTTCCTAGAAAAGTTCACATCAACAGTGACTTAACTGATTTATTCATTCAAAAACTTAGTTTCAAAGCATTGACAGGAACATCATCCCAAGATTCAACGGTACGAAGACTAGCAACCCATCCACTTTGCTTTTGTTGTTCGGTCAAATCGTTTTGCCAGTTTTGATGACAATCATTAGCTGCTTCTTCGTTTAGACAGGCAATACAGGCATAAATTAAACCGCCTGGATCGATTTGTTCGTTTACCCAAATAGTTGGCTGTGTCATTATTGTAAATTGGTATTCTTAAATTGGTAATTTTGTCTGGGTACGTTTTAAATACAGTCGCAGTTTTCTTCTCTTTCTCCAAACCACTGGTAACGATTATCGCGTATTTGCTCATAACTGCGATCGCCAATCCACTTCATTCCTGGGATAGCACGATAGGCATTAATAAATAATTCGCCCATAGGCAGCAAACGAGTAATTTCCTCTGCTGCTTCGCTTCCTTGCCATCTTTTACTTGGCTGATTAGCATCAATTAGAATCATGCCTGCTTCACAATCGCTAGGGGTGATTCCAAAATCTGCCAAGGTTGATTCATTCTGCATTGAAATATAGGCAAAAATGTTTGCTCGATCGAATTGCTTTAATAATTGGGCAAAATTAGTGCAGAGATTGCATTTGCCATCAAAAACCACATGATATTTCATCTTTAACTTTTTAATTATTCTAAAAAAATATTTATAAGTTTGCTTGATTTGAACATTCTGCTAAACAGCTTACATTTCTTTATGAAAGTTAACAAATGGCACAAGTGATTTTGAGAAAGTACCAAAAAGTACCAACCAGGCTGGCAATCTTGCTCACGTAAATATTGGAGTTACTTACTTTGGCTACATCTTTATTAGATCTTAATAACTTAAACGGCAGCAACGGCTTTGTCATTCGAGGTACGACTCGTGACGATCGCTTAGGTACAGAAGTAGACATCACAGGAGACATTAATGGTGACGGTATTGAAGATATAGTTGTCACTTCGATTGATGGAGGGAATTTTGACAATCGCCCTTTTAGCTACAATTATAGCGATCGCCGTGGAGAAACTTACGTTATCTTTGGTAAAAGCGGTGGCTTTAACTCCACTTTTAACTTAAAGAACCTCAATGGCAACAATGGCTTTAGAGTTGCTGGCATTGGCGAAGACGATAATTTGGGTAGTGCAATTTCAGTCGGAGACATAAACGGAGATGGCATTGATGACTTAGCTATGGGCGCACCCTACGCAGGAGGAAGAATCACAGCCTATAATTCTCAATATAGCGTAGGTTCGGGCAAAGCATATATTGTTTTTGGTAAACGAAATGGTTTTGCAGCCACCGTTAATATTGGCTCTCTCAACGGCAAAAATGGATTTAGCTTGAGCGGTATTGACTTCCAAGATAATTTAGGCACTGCAATTACTAATGCAGGGGATATTAACGGCGACGGTATTGGAGATCTTGCCGTAAGTGCTGCTAATGCAGGACAAACAGTTACTAATAATAATGGTTATAGCTATAGCGATCGCCGTGGCGAAACATTTGTTGTATTTGGTCAGAGAAATTTTAGCTCTAGTGTCAACCTAGCAAGGCTAAATGGTAGTAAAGGCTTTAAGATTAAAGGCAAAGATGCTTATGATACTTTAGGCTATGACTTGAATAATGCAGGAGATATCAATGGTGATGGCATCGATGACTTAGTTATTGGCACACCAGCAGCGGGAGACGTATCAAACAGCCCCTATGCCGATGGAGATAGCGATCGCCGTGGCGAAACCTACGTTATTTTTGGTAAAAAAAATGGTTTCAGTTCAGAATTGAATCTCAATAACCTTAATGGCAACAATGGCTTTACTGTTGCAGGAATTTCTCCAGAAGATAATCTAGGTAGTGCAGTTAGTAATGCTGGCGACATTAATGGGGATGGTATTGATGATTTGATTTTGGGTGCAGAAAAAGCCAATCAAACAGGAGAATATACCGCTGAAGGTGGAGTATATGTAATCTTTGGTAAAAATAGCAATTTTCAGGCTCAAATTGACCTAACTCGTCTCAATGGTAGTAATGGCTTTAGTATTCCTGGGCTAAACTTGGATGATAATTTGGGTAATGCCCTTAGTGCTGGCGATGTTAACGGAGATGGCATTGACGATCTAATAGTTGGTGCAAATACCGCAGGACAAACAATTGGTGGTGGCAATGGATATGGCTACAGCAACCGCCGTGGTGAAACGTATATCGTATATGGTAAAAAGAGCAGCTTTAGGGCGAAAGTCAATTTAAACACTCTGAATAGTGCTGATGGAGCAAAAATCACTGGTGTTGGTCGAGACGATTTGTTCGGCAATGCCATAAGTAGTGGCGGAGATATTAATAATGATGGTTCTGATGACTTAATAGTTAGTGCGCCAGATGATAACGTAGTTGGAGCATATACCAGAGAAGGAGAAGTGTATGTCGTTTTTGGCAAGAAAAAGCCAGTAGTCGGCGGTTTCGGCGCGACTAACAAAGCTGATAGATTGAATGGAACTCTCGGTGACAATAAGATTTCTGGTTTGCGCGGTAATGATACGATTAATGGCAAACAAGGCAATGATACTTTAAGTGGTAATGAAGAAGCAGATCTCCTCTTTGGTAGATTGGGCAAAGACCTACTTTTCGGCAATGACGATAACGATACTCTTAAAGGTGGTACAGACAACGACACATTAGGAGGAGGCAATGGTAATGATCTTCTTCAAGGCGAATCTGGAGCCGATCTTTTAATGGGTGGAGAAGACCAAGACTCATTAAATGGAGGAATAAATGATGATACTCTTTATGGAAATAATCATCGAGATCGCTTGAACGGTGGTTTTGGTGACGATTCCCTGTATGGCAGTAATGGAGACGACACTCTATTTGGAGCTCAAGGTCAAGACAATCTTTTTGGCGGAACTGGTGCAGATCTTCTTAACGGAAACGATGGCGCAGATCAGCTTTATGGCAGTGATGGAAACGACACTATCTTTGGAAGTACTGGGAACGATTCTTTAAACGGTAATAGGGGAAACGATCGACTTAATGGTGGTGGAGATAATGATATTTTAGACGGTACTAAATTTACGGGTAATAATTTTGGTTTAAACGAAAAAGACACTCTCATCGGCGGAGCAGGAAGAGACATCTTTACATTGGGTAATGATGGTCTGGTTTACTATGACGATCGCGCTACTTTCACGAAAGGTACGAACGACTTTGCTCGCATTGTAGATTTAAATGTGAATCAAGACACCGTTAAATTAACGGGTAGAGTAGATCAGTACAGTCTCAATATTTACCCAAGTAGTGGGAGAGAGTTTAATGCAGAGATAGTCTACAACCCAGGTAGTTACGCTATCGGAGAACTGATTGGTGTTTTAGAAGATATTCCTGCTAACTTAAATATTACCGATTCAGTATTTAATATTATTTAAGCCGTTAGTTTCTTGGTTTTTGAGAACTAACGGCATTAGCAGCGATCTCATCAACCAAGTTAGGTGCTAGTAATTTGAGCCATAAACCTACTTTTCCTTTAAAGGTCATAACCAACTCTCGCTTACGTTGCTTCATCGCTTTAATAATCAAATCAGCGCATTTTTCTGTAGACATAGATTTGCGCTGTTCATTGCTTAAGCTGGCATGTATAGTCTTTCCCTCTCCTCCAATCACCTGTTGACGAATATCTGTCGCCACAAAGCCTGGGGAGACAACTAAAACACCAACTCCCGTATCTTTTAGTTCAATTCGCAGAGAATCAAAAAAACCTTGCAAAGCATGTTTACTCGCCGCATATGCACTACGAGTCGGCACTCCAGTTTTGCCAGTTAGGGAAGAAATAGCCACTACCAAACCACCAGAGTTTTTTAAGTGGGGTAAAGCATAGTGAGTACAGTAAACAGATCCGAGATAGTTGACCTGCATTATCTGGTCAAATAATGTTAAATCTTCAACTGCATCAAATCTTGCCCACATACTTATTCCTGCATTATTCACCAAACAATCGATCGCTCCAAAAGCGGTCAAACTTGCTTTTATTAACTTTTGACAAGCTTCAGGCTTGGTAATATCTGTGGGAACAATAATTGCTTTTCCTCCTATTTCAAGACATTTATTGGCAGTTATGAGTAAATCAGGCTCATTTCTCCCTGCTAAAACCAAGTTTGCTTTTTCTTGCGCTAATTTAAGGGCTAATGCTTGACCGATTCCTCTAGAAGCTCCAGTAATAATTACGGTTTTTTTGATAAATTCCATTTATTTTAAATAGATAGATCGCTAAAAAATAATAAACATGACATGGCAGGGTACCAATAGCTAAGAATCATACAGAATAATGGTCGCCGTGATATATCCTGTTGTAAACACTCTTCATGCCAACGATAAGATAATAAAATCTCAAACAATACGAGCAGTTTTAACGACTAGGATATTGTCCTCGAATAGCTCTGCACCTATCAAAGCGATCGCTTCTTAAGAATTATGAACGATGCCATTTATCCCTACCCAGAACTCAATTTTTCCAATGTTGACCCGCATCAGGATTCTGAGCTTATTCAACAGTTGGGTTTTGTTCCTGGCTTAAAAGAGTTTTTAATGATTCGACAGGTACACGCTCTCGAACACGCCACTGTTTGGATGTTGAGCGATGTCGTTGACTCTAAGATGACCAAATTATCAACCAGCTATCTTTCTGCTGATAATGAGACTATTGGCGGATTGTCTACAGAGAAAGGATTCTATCTTTATGGTGAAATCAATCCCTTCAAATTGAGAAAATCAGTCAATCAAGCTCTAACTCGTCTACAGCAGGGAGAATGGAACTTAGCCATTCATCCCCGATGTGGCACAAATTCATCTGTTGCAGCAATGCTTACCGCAGGAATGGCAGTAACTGCTCATCTTACTCTACCGCGATCGCCTTTTCATCAGATGATAGGCTTAGGGTTAGCAGCAATGACAGCCAACTATCTTGCTCCTGACATTGGTATTTATGTCCAGAAATATATCACTACTGCCATTCCTTTTAATCTCAAGGTGCAAAAAATCACTAAGATTAAGGATAAATCTAGCAATTCTGGCTATTTTGTCAGATTGAAATGGATTAGTTAGAATTAGCCTTTTTATGTTTTAAAGCACGGTTTTAATTGATGGATAAGATTGTTATTGCTCCATACAATCCTGACTGGAAGCTTTTGTATCAGCAAGAAGTAGCTAGTATACGTCAAGTTTTAAGTGATAATTCAATTACTCGTATTGAGCATTTTGGTAGTACCTCTGTCCCAGAATTAGCAGCAAAGCCAATTATTGATTTGTTAATTGGCGTAATCTCGCTAGAGGAAGCTAGAAAAAGTGTAGTTTCTCCACTCGAATCGTTAGGTTACGCTTACTGGAAAGATAATCCCGATTGCCAAAGAATGTTTCTGGTTAAAGGCTTACCACCAAATAGTCCTCGCACTCATCATATTCATATGGTTGAGCCAGACAGTATTTTATGGGAACGTCTGCTATTTCGCGATTATCTGCGTCAGCACCCGAACGAAGCAATCAAATATTCTCAATTAAAGTATCAACTTGCTCAACGTTTTGAAATGGACAGGGAGGCATATACTCAAGGCAAAACCGAATATATTCAGTCGGTAATGAAAAAAGCAAAAATGGTTAGTAATTAGTAATTACTAATTAGATTTAGCGATCGCATGATTCAGGCAAGAAGTTTAGACCAATATGACAAAAGGAGTAAGCAGCAGGCAATCTAATTAGATACACATTAGACACAGTTAGCACTAACTCTTAATTAAAACAATAAATGTACTTACTTATATCCATGCAAAAATCTTAGATATAAATTTAAGAAACTGAGAAGTAAGTTTAAGGATGGTGTCAAATTTAGAAAAAGCAATATACAATCGGTATTTTTGTTATGTACCGATTATTGCGATCGCCTTGAAGAAGATTATAAAAAATTAAGCAGGATAGATTCTCAGGCGACGATTGGGGTCGTCTCCAAAGCTATCAGACTGTAAACGATAGTGTTCGATCAGTTCGTGCTGCATTTTTCTGATTTTTGCGGATCTGGGCAATAATTCCACAGGTTGTCCTTGGGGAATTACTATTTGTTCCACAGCCAATCTAGCTTCTTCTAATGCCTCGATTTCGTCATCATTTCCCGCCTTACTAAACAGACGTAAATCTGTTGGTTCGGGGATACTAGGGTCATCTAGATTTAAAATTTGGCGAAAAGTGCGAGTAATTTGAGGAATCGTATTAGACTTGACGGTATGGATTGGAATATGACGATCTTTGGCAATATTACGCAGTTTAGAATGATGCTTGATTTGTGATCGTAATGCTATTACCGCATCGGCATCATCCAAATCCTTGGTCAGCATAATAGGCAGGTCTAATACTTCAATTACCTGATCTAGCTGCGATCGACCAATACCATAAGCATAGATATAAACAGGCCAATCCTCTCCGTTAGGCCCAGGAGTCCTGATTTTTTGGCTATTAGGCTCTTTAGTTTGCCAAGATCTTTCCAGCATTTGATCGAAGTCTGAACCGTTTGCTTTAGATTTACTTCCATTACTAGAAACAGGAGTCATTTTGCCCGAAGATCTCAAGCCTTGGGGATAAAAAGCATTGGCAGTATGAGTAATTCTCGAAGGATTTTTATTTCGTGAAGGTAAGGCTTTGAAAGGCGAAGAAGATTCTTCATGAATGATCGTCACTTCTCCACTATCATCCACTGTTCTCACCTGGGCTGGTGGCTCGATACCCCGCAACAGGGTGTCAATAGTAGCAGAAACATCATCGTGAACGACCCAACGTTGCCGTTCTAGCATCTCTACCGCGATCGCAAAGGTTGGAGGTGCTTTCCTTTCTAAAACGGTCTTCTGGGTTCTTCTACGGCGAGCTTCGTCATCTCCCAGGGTAACGCTCTGGATGCCACCAACTAGGTCTGATAGGGTAGGGTTTTTAATCAGGTTCTCTACCGTATTACCGTGAGCCGTACCGACAAGCTGTACGCCTCGCTCGGCAATAGTCCTAGCTGCCAATGCTTCTAGTTCCGTACCGATTTCATCGATGACAATGACTTCTGGAGTGTGGTTTTCTACCGCTTCAATCATTACTTGGTGCTGTAGCTCAGGACGAGCCACCTGCATACGACGAGCGCGACCAATAGCAGGGTGAGGAATATCCCCATCTCCTGCCACCTCATTAGAAGTATCGATGATCACTACTCTTTTTTTCATATCATCGGCTAAAACTCTGGCTATCTCTCGTAACGCCGTAGTTTTTCCCACCCCAGGACGACCTAATAGCAATATTGAATGCCCTGTTTCAATTAGATCTCGAATCATCACAATCGTACCGAAAATTGCTCGACCAATACGGCAGGTCAAGCCAATGATATCTCCAGTACGGTTGCGAATAGCACTGATACGATGCAAAGTACGTTCAATTCCCGCACGATTATCAGTACTGAACATTCCCACACGCTCAATACAATATTGAATCTCTTCCTTGGTTACGAGTTCTTCTCGAATATAGGTGACATCATCGCGAAAACGAGCTTCTGGAGGTCTGCCTAAATCTAAAACTACTTCAATTAAATTATTGCTGTCAGTTTTAAGATGTTCATCTAGTCCAGAACGAATTGAATCGGGGAAAATTGTAAGTAGTTTATCGAGGTTATCGGTGACCTGCATCCGATGTGAAGGTATTTCTGACTGCATTTAAAAAAAGTTGACTGTAATATTTTTTTGATTTGGAGAAGCTACGGATAGTTAGTAAGTATCTCTCTTAATTTGGTTCACTAGCTGACTAGCCTGATCTACTGCTTGTTGTAGTAAGTCCTGGTTTTGTTCTAGTTTCACGCTAAACTCATTCATGGGCTGAATTTTAATTAAATTGGGTTTAATATTTTGCAGTTCAGTTGTTTCTAACTGGTCTAAAATAGGCGACAAGATCGCACGGGCATAACTGCCATAAGCTACTCCAGAAACAGATTTAATACTGCTATCTTGGTTTTGCTGTCGTAACATTTGCGATCGCCTTAATTTCTCTACCGTATGGTCGTTTGTACCTCCTGCTAGCTGAATATAGCCAGGCAAGTTTGTCTGTAACACCTTGTTAGCAAAAGAGATTGCAGCATGGGTAGTCCCCTTGCCAATATCGCCACTCATCGATCTTCCATCTGTCTGCCACACTAAAGGACAGGGTAACGGCGTTATCAGCTCATAAAGCGATCGCAAATAATTTATCACACCTTGTCCATCGGTACAGCTAATTGCTAACAGCTTTAATTTGCCTACTATAGGATGAATATCTCGCCACAGACGTTCAAAATTGTCATAGTGTCCTGCTTGGGTATGAATCTCGATTGCATCTATCTCCATAGATTCAATTAAAAGCGCAACCTCTTGAGGACTTGATACGTGAGACTTGGTAGTTATTAACTCTTCAGGACAAACTGGCACACAACGACCACAGCCATAACAGAGATTATCGATAACTCCAAACAAATTCCCATCAATGGCATCGGCAGGACATATTTGAATGCAAGGTTGAGGACAATCAGTCGGACATTGGGTTAGATCGAATTGTGCTTTACGAAAATGCGGATCTTCTCCATCATTAACACTTACCATCAACCAAGGTCGATCAGGGGTTAAGGTTGTAGAGCGAGGATAAAGTGTTTGACAATCATAATTCTTCTGAGCAATTAATGACTCGGTATGTGTGTGTAATTTTTGGGCAACTCTAATTCCTTCTTTTGCAGCAGCAATTACGGCAGAATCGGCAGCAACGTCAATACAGTCAGCACCAGCCAAACTATATGCCAGAGCCAAACTACGAACCGCAGGAAGGTGTTGATAGCTAGCTCCACAAATTAGCTTAAACCAGCTACCCTTAGAGAGTGAATATAAGGGATTAGATTGAATCACTCTTACATCGTAATAGTTTGTCTACTATTAGTGTTAGGTTTTTTTGAAGCTTAAAGCTTTAAATGCTCATAAATTATTGAAACACATATACACTACAAAAAACAACCAAGTGATTAGTAATCAGTAATCAGTAATTATCCCGTGATGGCATTTAATAAAACTTCAGCCAAGGTCAATCCCTGCATATCATCGATGGTGATAGTATCAACAATATCAAATTTAGCCCCTGCCGACTCTAACTGATCGTCTAGTGCCTTGAGAAATTGAGTCGCTTTGCGATCTGTTCCCACTTGAATCAGAGAAATACCCATTTCTTCGTCGCGATCTATTTGACGGGAAGCTTCAATAATCACTCGCATCACCGCCTTATAATCGTCAGGCTCGCCATCAGTTACGACAACAATAGTTTCTCCATTTTTTTTGGCTTCTCCTACTACTTTGCGTTCAAAATAATTGTTTACCGCATCGGCTAGCACACTAGCTAAATCGGTACGTCCCATGGGATCATTTTCTACATATATCTTACTCACTTTATCGGCGGTAACGTTGTCGTAACGACGAAAACGACCAGAAAACAAATAAACGGTAATGCCATCTGGGTCTATTTTTTCGCACTCTTTTGCTAAGGCTAGGGTCGATTCTTGGGCAGATTCCCAGCGAGTTTTTCCTCCTGGGCGATCGTTAATCGACATACTGCCACTTTTATCAATAATCAATGTATAAACGCGATCTCAGACGATAGAG
>ENA-ORXT01002276-ORXT01002276.1-marine-metagenome-genome-assembly--contig:-NODE-2276-length-23338-cov-5.806715_pt1 | contig 23338 bp, 20 predicted proteins | sample MGYA00237868_ERZ511482 | MGnify/ENA metagenome assembly ERZ511482
CGCGTAGGACCGGACGCTATCGCGTGGCGGCTGATAAGATTATCCTGCGTTTCGTCTAAAGGAAGTGCCATTGGGCGTTAGCCCGGATATTGCACGCGGTTTTTGTTTTTTAATCTATCGTTAATCATCGAAGTTTTAATTCGAAAGTCGTTAATTACGTTTTCTTTACAACCGCCAACGGAAAAGCGTCCGCTTCCGCCGGATATTTGTAGCAACCGGTGGCTATCGCCATGCGGCTGATGCAATATCCGACTTAGCCGTCGGTACCAAGTTGTGTTTTAAGTTGACTCTGTCTTAGGGTTGGTACCGACAATTAGCGCTGTGCGGCTATCGTCGCCTCTCGCTTCGCGAAAATAGTGTTCTCATCCGAAGCGAGAGCCTACATTCAAACTATCTAACGTCGTTTCTCTTGAACCGGCTTGTTCGCCAACTGCGTTACCAACTGCAAACGCTCTTGAGCACTTACGGCCAGTTTCGAATCGGGATACTTATCTAAAATCTGCGAGTACAATTTCACCGCGTGTTTCCAATTCCCCAAGTGCTCTTGGCACTTCCCTGCCTGGAGAATCGCGGCACTACGCCACTGGGGATAGTCGTACAACGAATCAACGCGGTAATAGGCTTCGATCGCTGTTTCATATTGTTCCTTGTGGAAGTGCATTTCGCCGATTCGCCATTGCGCGATGGCGGCGGTTTCGGAATGTTCTCCGTTAGCCGAACCGATGACCTCCTCGTACAGTCTTTCCGCGTCGTCATATAGCCCGCGTGCTTCGTTGCTTCTGGCGGAGACAAAAACAAATTCGTAGTCATTTTCAAAATCTCCAAACTGATGCAACGCATCGTCGGCAACGATACCGGCATCGTCCCATCGTTCGAGTTTGCCCAAACACTGAGCCATCCGTAGACGCACCCAAGGCTGAAGCTTTCGTTCGATGGCGCTAAGATCCGTGATCGCCGCAAACCGTTGGCTTGCTTCGTTGAACATTTGCTGTTGATAAAGTGATTCTGCCAACCAGTATTTGGCTCGCATCGTCAAATCCGAATCGCCGTCCTCGACGACTTGTTGCATCATCGAAGTAACCTGCTCCCAATCCTGTTCAGCCGCCGCCTTCTGAGCCTTCAGATAACGGGCTCGAGCAAGCACCTCTTTAGGCACGTTTGCTTCAGTATCGGCCCGAGCGATTATCTTATTGATCAGAACGTCAGCTTGGGATTGGTTACCATCGCGGGTGTGTTGTTGAGCGACCCGGAACGCGGCATCTGGCCAGTACTTGCTGCGGGGATGTTGGTCAATCAAGCGCTGAAAACGTACGATGCCTTGATCGGTCTCACCTTGATCGTGCATCACCCAGCCCAGTATGTACAGCGCTTCATCGGCCGCAGTTTTTTTCGCCTTATTCTGCAAATAGTCCTTCAACAGTGTCTGAGCCTTTGCCAGATCGTCTTTGCCACCGGAGTTGTGCAACGAATGCGCGAAACGTAAACGAGCTACATTTGCAATCGAATGCGAATCAAAACGGTCGATCACCATCGCGTAAGCTTGATTGGCACCTACAATATCCTGTTTGTCTTCCAGGTACTTCGCGCGGGCCATCGTCGCCTTGGCAGCAAATTCGCTGTCGGGATACTCCGCGAGCAAGCGTTGAAAAACGGGAGTCGCCGAAGCGTCCTCCGATCCCATGTGAACCCACGCCAGTCCCGACAGGCCACGCGAAACGACGGGTTGTTCGTTGCCCGGTTGGGCCATGAACTGATAGTACTCTTCGGCAAGCTCTTTCTGCCCCGCATCATATGCCTGTTCGGCCAGGTATTGCGTTGTCTGCATGACCATTTTGTGATCGCTGCGTGTCTTCATGATCTCGAAAGCCTGAAGAGCGTCTTCCCAATGCTCCAGTTCATGGAAGCAAATAGTCAACTCACATGCCGCACGAACAAACTCTGGCAAATCGGCAGTGTCTTTCTGCTCACTCTGGTGATGGGACAGGAAGTTGTGATACCGCGGCACGGCTTGGGAATATTGTTCGTTGCCGAAGTAGGCCGTTGCAAACGCGAGATCAATCAGCGTCGCAAGCTCAGAGTTTTGGTTGTACGCTTCGGCGAGTTTCAGTTCCTTCATCGCTTCGTCGTATTGCTTCAAGCCGAGGTAACCGAGGCTCTGAAGGTACAGCCATTTCGAACGCTGTTCTCGAACCGCATTGGTCATCGTTTCGGATTGAATCTGGTTAGCGCTGTCGTTGAGAAGGTTTTGATAGGTCAAAACGGTATTGTCAAAATCACTGACGGCGTAGTACGAACGCCCCGCCATTTCTCCGACCTGTGCCGCGTGCGTGCTGAACGAAAAATTCGTTTGAAACTCTTTTGCCAATTCAATCACACTCTGATCATCGCTGCTACTTTGAGCCAACTTCAGCTGCAGTAGTAACGCTTCGTCCACCAAATCATCTTCTGGATAATCTACTCGCAATTGTTTCAACCAACGCTTGGCCTTTTTGTTATCGTCGATTTTGGTGGCCGCAACTGCACCGTCAAACAGCATCATGCTTCCAACGCCCGCCGGTAGTTTCTCGTTCGACAACGCTTCGACCAACGCGACTGCTGCGGCGTGGTTCTCCGTTGCCATCTCGGTTCGAGCCAACCAGCATCCAGATTCCGCCTTGGCGTTACCGTTGCTGTCGTCGATTGCGGTCTGAAGAAGCTTACGCGCTGCGGTGAAATCGCCTTGCTTGAATTTGATAATGCCCAACTGCCGATTGGCCTCGGCAGTGAATTGGGATTTAGGTCCCGACACCACAAAAGAGAACAATCTTTCTGCCTCTTCCATGGCGCCCATGGATTGCAACGATTTCGCGAGGCCAATTCGGCTTTGATTGGCCAGTTCGCTGTTCGGGTAATACTTTAAAGAGGTTTCAAACGCGGACTGCGCGAGTTGGGGTTCATTGCGGCTTAAACGAAGTTCACCCAAATATGGAAGCGCGAACTCAATCAATTCGTGTTCCCGGTGATCGGCAATAAATGCTTCCAATGCGCGTACTGCTACTTTTGTGTTTCCCGTTCGGTACGCACACTCGCCCAAACGAAAAGAAGCCCGCGCCGTAAATTCGCGATTCGGATTTTCGTTTACGTACTGCTGATAGGCGGGATAAGCCGATTCAAAATCACCTTGCTGCACCAAGGCTTCTCCCAAGAAGAACGACGCTGCGGAAGCCTGCGGAGCGCCGGGATGGTCCGCGATGAAAGCCTTGAACGCTTCGGCACTTTCGGCCCATTGGGTGCGTCCGTAAAAACCAGCCGCCAGCGCGTATTGAGTCTCCGGTGTTTGTCCATTTGCTGTCGGTAGCATCGCAAAACTGCCGCCGATTGCTAAACATGTCGCGCAGAAAACGCGTCTTTTTGATGATCTTTTGTAGCGTCGAGTCTGAGCCATCGGAGAGATCCGTTAACTAACCTTGGATAAAAGTCTGCGCCTATCACGTCAAAACCGCAGAATTTCTGCCGCCAAAGCCGCTACAAAACGCAAAGTCGTTATCTTTTATCGTCGTCCAGCGGGGCAAACTGGATGGGAAACCTGCACTCTACCGGTTTCGAATGCTCCGAATCAGCAAGCCATTCCTGCTGGGAGGCCTAGGCAGTTTACAAAGCCTAGGAAGACTGCTGTTAGAGCCGTTGTTGGCAATATGCGATGGGGTTTAATGGTGTTAGAATCAGCCTTGAAGGTTTAGGTCGCTGAGAAAAGCTGACAACCAATCAACTCAAACGGTTCTTTCACGACCGCTAGAACTCAATGCCATCACGCAATCTAATAACGATTATTGTCACGCTGTTTGCCTGCTACGCCTGTTACAGCGTGGCGGTAAAGAATCGCGACGCCGCCAGTTTAGCCGAAGCGATAGACATCGTTGAGCGCGAGGCCCTCTACCAGCGGACGCGTCCCGAGCTTTTTCAATCCGCCATGAAGGGGATGCTGTCGGGCTTAGACGCCCATTCGCAATACCTATCCGGCGACGTGTTCCGACACTTTGACGAGGAGATCGACGGGCAGTTCGGGGGCGTGGGGATTTACTTTGAGAATGTCCCTGCCGACGGAATGTATGTGCTGGCGGTGATGCCGGACCATCCGGCTGACAAAAGCGGACTTCAGGCTGGCGATTTGATTAAATCAGTCGATGGAGAATCCACGGTTGAGCGCGAACGGTCGGACATCGCAACGTTGATGCGCGGAAAAGTTGGTGAGAGCCTCGATATAGAATACGAACGGGCTGGGCAACTAAAAACGGCCAGTATCCAGCGCGCCGTCATCCCGTTGACCAGCGTCCACGGCTACGTTCGCAAGCCTGATGGTTCTTGGGACTATTCTTTGCCTTCGCATCCTTCAATCGCCTATATCCGAATCAAACAATACGCCGAGCCCACCACCGAAGAATTAAAGGCGGCGTTGCAAGTTTTGGATAACGATTTCGAATCGATCATTTTCGATTTACGAAACAACCCCGGCGGTCTGCTCAACTGTGCCACCGACATATGTGACATGTTGTTAGACGAAGGCCTGCTCATCGTTTCAACGCGCGGGCGCGGGAAAAAGATTCTCAGCGAAATTTGGTCTTCGGACGAACCAACCATTGGTTGCGACGTACGAATCGTTGTGCTGACAAATCGAAATTCAGCCAGCGCATCAGAGATTATGGCGGGTTGTTTGCAAGACCACAATCGCGCCACCATCATCGGCGAACAGAGTTGGGGCAAAGGCACGGTCCAGAAAGTAATTCAAATGAAGCAGGGCAGCGCCGCGCTGAAGCTGACCACTTCCAGCTACTGGCGACCGAGCGGCAAGAACATCGATCGTTACGACGAGGAGTCTTTAAAAACTAAGAAATGGGGCGTACGTCCGGAGCCAGAATTCGTCGTCCAAATGACCGAAGCCGACATAATCAGCCAACTGAAACAAATGCAAAACCGCGAGATCCGTGGGCTAATTCCGATTGAGAAACGAGAGCAACTCATGCGGCTTTCTACCGAGCGTTTTAAACAATCCATCGAGGACAACATCGATGAGTTTAGAGCCTCAGACAAAGATGATCCTGTTGAAGGCACAATAGACGATGATCCCGCAGTTGCTCGGGATACGGCGAAACAACTTAACGTCGAAGACATTGAAACCATTGATTTCGAATACGATGAAGTGTTGGAGAAGGCGATCGAGTTTCTGACCAAGCCTGCCGCGGTCGGCAAGATCGCGGCGTAGCTTTCTAGCCCTACCGTAGTAGACGAGACAACAATACAACTCCCATTCTTTTTTTCCCCCCAAACCAACCGCGATGCAAAACGAACAGCTTGAATTCTTAAAAAACTTAGTCGCTACGCCAGGCGTGTCGGGTTACGAACAACAGGTTCAACAGGTCGTCCGCGACTATGCCCAATCGTTCTGCGATTCGATGACGACGGATTTGCATGGAAATCTAATCCTCTGTAAAAATCCGGACGCAGATGTGAGGCTGATGCTGGCCGGTCACGCCGATCAAATTGGGCTGATCGTCTCCTACATCGACGACGACGGTTTCATCTACACGCAAACCGTCGGTGGCTGGGATCCGCAGCAACTGATTGGCCAACGCATGACCGTGTGGACCAATGAAGGGCCAATCGACGGCGTGATCGCTCGCAAAGCCATCCATTTACTGGATGATGGCGATAGAAAAAAAGTGGTCAAGGCAAAGGACCTCTGGGTCGACATCGGTGCGACATCGCGTCAACAAGCCGATGAAAAGGTTCAGATCGGCGACCAAATCACGCTACAACTTGGTTTACAGTTGATGTTGAACAATCGCGCCAACAGTCCCGCCATGGACAACCGCACAGGGGTCTGGGTCGTGGTGGAGGCGTTGCGTCGATCGGCCAAACTTGATCCAACATGCGGTTTCTATGCCGTTGCAACGGTGCAGGAAGAGATTGGTTTGCGTGGTGCACGAACGGCAGCCCATTCGATTGACCCCCACATTGGTATCGCGGTAGATGTGACTCATGCCACCGATTGTCCTACGATTGATAAGAACCAAAACGGAGACATTGGGCTGGGAGGTGGTCCGGTGATCGTCCGAGGCCCCAACATCAATCCCGAGGTCAACGCGCGGATGCAGCGGTTGGCCAAGCAAAACAAAACTCCATACCAACAAAAGGCACTCGGCCGCGCCGCACCGAACGATTCAAACGCTCTTCAGGTTACCCGAGGAGGAGTGGCGGCAGGAATCCTAGCGATTCCCAATCGCTACATGCACAGCGCTGTCGAGACGATCTGTCTGGACGATCTAGGACACGCGGCGGATCTACTGGCACATTTTGCTGCATCTGTCGAAAACGCTGATGATTTTATCCCTCAGGCTTAGTGGCTTGGCTATTGATTTGTTTTGCCGTTTGAGCATTTTCTTCAGCTCCGGATGGGTCGGTAGCAATTAGCCCACGGCGTCAGCCATCGTATTAGGAATCAGTTGTTTAAAAGTGCCCCGGTAGGCAACGCCGCGAAAAAATTTTCTTTTGAAAGACTTAAGCTATTAGCTGTTTCGGCATTAGCCACGGTTCTATCAAACAACGGAACCGTGGCTAATGCAAAAACGGCTAATGAAACCAGGGAAAAAATCGTTCACGGCGTTGCCCGGAAAGGGCGACAGCGAATTGGAGTTGGAAAACCCAGCAAAGCTCGCTGTCACTCCTGACGGGGCTTACGGTTTTGTCTCGCAAATCTTCCCACAGCTCATGGGCCTGTTGATTAAGTCGGCTCACACTAAAAACCGAAAGCCGACTTAAATAACAGGCCCTGAAGTCGCGGGTTACGGGATGCCAGAATTGGCTGAAGGTGAAGTTTTGATTTTGATCTCACCGATCGAAACTGACACTGAAGAAATCTCTATTATGACTTCCGCTCCCACAGAGTAAGAGCGATTTGTTGAATCAGCATCACTCTCGATGCAGCCCTACCATTGAACCTTTTGCCAGCATTTTCGAATGCTGGCCATTTGTTTTTTTTAAGCGTCTTTAAACCCGTTTGGATTTTGACTTTGCCACTTCCACCCATCGGCACACATCTCTTGGAGTCCCCTTTTGGCGGTCCAACCCAGCTCCTTGGTGGCCAAGGATGGATCCGCATAGCACGCGGCAATATCGCCTGGCCGGCGATCAACGACTTTGTAGGCGATTTCCTTTCCCGACGCATCCGAAAATGCTTTGACAATCTCGAGCACACTATAGCCATTTCCTGTACCCAAATTGTATGTTACCACACCGGGGTTGGAGGCTAACTTCTTAAGGGCGGCGACGTGTCCTATCGCTAAATCGACAACGTGAATGTAATCCCGAACACCGGTACCATCTTTGGTGTCGTAGTCGCCACCGAACACGCTCAGTTTCTCAAGTTTCCCAACCGCAACCTGAGATACGTAAGGCAACAGATTACAAGGGATGCCATTGGGGTCTTCACCAATCTGTCCAGACTCATGTGCCCCCACTGGATTGAAATAACGTAGCAGCGCGACGTTGGCCGCCGGGTCGCTGGCTTGCCAATCACGCAGTATATACTCCATGATCAACTTCGATCGCCCATACGGGTTGGTGACTTCGTGAATCGGTGTGTCTGACTGTTCCGTTAACGGCAACGTTTTGGGAATACCGTAAACAGTGGCACTTGAGCTAAACACGAAATTCTTAACGCCATGCTCTCGCATCGCAAAACAGATATTTAATGTTCCCGTTAGATTATTTTCATAGTATTCGAGCGGCTTGCTGACGCTTTCTCCGACCGCCTTTAGGGCGGCGAAGTGAATAACAGCGTCAAACTTGTCTGATCCAACAATCTTTACCATCGCCGCTTTGTCGCGGAGATCTGCTTCGTGAAACTTAATCGTTTTCCCGGTTAGCTTTTCGACTCGCGTAAGTGATTCTTTTGAGCTGTTGACCAACGAATCAATGACCGTGACTTGGTGTCCTGCGTTAAGCAGTTCCAAACAAGTGTGACTGCCAATAAATCCTGCGCCGCCAGTAACAAGAACGTTCATAACTTGGTCTCAAGAAAGGGTGAAAAAGTTGGGAATAGAGTTTCAATCCCTCACGCTGAGCTTACATCTTAAAATCAAAGATTCAAGCGTTGAGAAAGTTAGATCCCCTGAATCATCGAAACTATTGAACAGATGAGTTAGCCGATTGCTTCGACTGCGTGGCTGGTTTTGAAGTGAATTTCGCGTGATAGAGACACCGAAACTCTAATGAAATACTCAATTTGCATCTGCAACGATACAACCTAGAACCCTTGCTCCGTTGAGCATCAACTCTTCGGCAGCAGATTTGGCTAACGTTTCGTTAGAATTTTCCAGGCTCACCACCAGATAACTACCATCACAGACGTCGCACCAAAGCTTTGCATGCTTCGTATGTGCATCCCCCGCGGAGACGCAGATAAATTGATAATTCTGCTTCATTTCAGCCGTCATCTTACGGAGAAGCTCATCTGAATTCCAACGGTCTGCCGGACATTCGCCAACGGGCAGGAATGAAAACGAGTTAGATCCCTCAGAGACCACCAACGGTTGCCAGTCTGCGTTGCGATTAATGGCTTCGCTGAGACCTGACTGATTGGCCATGCCTCCAGCGATTGTTAGCTGCCGATCTTTAACGTCTCCGTCAATTAGCAGAACGTTGCCGACGTGACATGCTGCCAGAGCCGATGCTACCTGTGCACATGTTTCGTCGACGTTGGGATTCGATTCACCAGCCACGAAAAGCAATACCGTGGGAGAAGCCAACGGAAAGCGATCAATAATTTTTTCTACAAGCCTTCCAATCTCGCCACCTACAAACTTCGGATTTACCGGCCGAGTATCACCATTGGAAACCTCAGCATTCAATTGGGTTGTCGGCTCCGCGGACTCGGGCTGTCCACTAGAGGCGGAAGCGAATGCGGCCGATACCGTCGCGATCGCGGGAGCGTCGCAGGGGAAAACATCAAATTCAGCAACTGCCTCGGACGCTGGCTGTTGGAGGGAAGTTTGATTTGCTCGGTTGGTTAATTGTCCTGTCGGTGATCCATCTTCACCGAGCTTGGGAATGCTAACAAAAACGATTTCGTGATTTGCGGAATTGTTTTCATTTTTTTTCATCAAAGGGATCTCAAGATCAGACAGAACGGATGGAGCAGGGCTTTTAATACCTTGAAGCTGGTGGTGGAGTTGTTCAGTATAGAAATTCTCTCGGGATGGTATCGCAACCTCGATGGCTTTTGCAACAGGTATTCTTGGCAAACTTACTTGGGCGCTGCCTGCATCCGAATTGCTCAGTGGAGTTTCAAATGATGTGGAAGCTGGCGTTAGGTTTGACAACCACTGCCGCCCCTTCGAACTAGTTACCGACTGATTCATTCTTCCATCCCTGAACTTTGCTAAATTGGAGTCACCACTCCGATTGTCACCGTATCCGTTATTCGATTTTGACCAACGGCGTTACTTAGATTTGTAGTCTACTGCTTGGGCATGTTTCGCAATTGATCAAACAACTGACTATAGTCCAATCGCTTCGCCTCACCCGTTGATGGTTGAGATTCAGCATATGGACTAGGTTCTTGCGATTGTACTTGCGGCGTTTGAGAGTAATGCGATTCATTCACTCGCAGCATATCTCGGTCGTCGCTAACCGAACCCGAAGGCGCCTGATAGTTATTGTGCTCAGTGATTGGATACTCGACAGAAATCGAATCAACATCCTGCTCATTGGGCTGAGGTAGATTGAATTGAGACTCGTTAACGATCTGTTGCTGAGCCAAAATTTCTCGCAGCACTTGCTGCGATTGATCCAACGGGGGTTGCTGAGGATACTGGATTGCTCCGTTGTCATCCCCGGCCATGGCTTGAGAATCACCTTCAGAACTAAAGCCAACGAATTCTTCACTTTTGCTGTTAGGTGGCTCAACGTTAGGATCTTCCGTGTCCGATGGAAAATGACCGCCGGTAACACTGTATCTCTCTTGCCCAGCGTCGACGGTCTGAGAAGGATCCCCGTACTGCATCTGAGTTCCAGTTTCGGTAGTGGCGTGGAATGACGTTTCATCCTCAAACGAGAAGTCACTTGTTAGCGCCGCCAATTCAGGATCAATTTCTTCTACCGGCCCGTGAGATTGAGGCGTTTGCGAAAGTTCCGGGAACGCCAACTCGGTGGTAACCGATTGTACGGGAACATAGGTCCTATCCGATTCGGCGGGTGGAGTTTCAAATCCGGAGGTTGAATCCGATGCCGTTTCTTCCTCTCCAACCGCCCCTTGATCAATCGCGTTAACAGCAATTCCAACTTCGTCGTTAGGTTGCAAATGCGAAAGATGCTCCGAGGTCACCGACAAGGATGACTTGTTTTGTTGCGCCACAAATGGCGAATAGGTATCCTGGAGTAAAACTTCCTCTTCAAAATCTTCATCAAAGGGATCAACCGCCGACGCTACCGGTTGCTGCTCTAAAACATTCGCGGTTTGGGCAGACCGGGCTTGATCAATTTGCTCCAAGCCATCGAAGGCGGACTGCACATCATTTTCGGCAGTCACCTCAGCCGTACCAACATCCACCGATGCATTCAGCTTGCCCTGATCGTCAACGCCACCACTGCTTACAGTCTCTGACACATTATGCGTATCGTGGGAATCGAACTGTCCAAACGATGTGTCCGCAGTAGTTTCAGATGCGAGTGCATTTTCGGATCGGTATTGGAAGGGCTGCGTTGTTGGCTGCGTTGTTGGCTGTTCCTCTTCAGGTGCGAAGGGATCTCCGCCACTGCCATAAGTGGTCGCCGCAAACCCGGCCAAACCTGCACCATAGGCGGGATAATCCGTTACTCTCATGTTGGCCGGTAGTTGACCGCTCCATCCTTGGACAACGTCGGTCTGACTTTCGCTGTCGGTGACACCGCCGCCATCGGCATCACTTTTGTTATGGACCTCAGCCCCGTCATTCCCCAACACTGAGGCGTCTACGAAGGTTTCATCCAAACCGCCGGCTTGGAAAGTCTGCGGATGGGTCGTTTTTGCTTCCGGTGTTTCCTGTTGCACGACAGCGACGTCTACCTGATCGGCGGAGTTCGATGTGTAAGATTCGGAAACATCTTCATCCAATGAACCAAACTCAACCACGCTCTCCAACGATCCTTCGTTTAAGCAATCTGCCTTAGAATTGGCCGGGTGGGCACTGCAATTCGGGATTGGCAAGTTTTGAAGTTCGGCCCAAGCACATTTTACGATGTCTTGCGTCACTCTACCCTGCTGTTGACTGGCGGTCACGGCGAGTGATCGTTCGCATAATTGATTGATTAATCGAGGACAACCGTCGGAACTACGCGCCACTTCGTTGATCGCCTCTTCTTCAAATACCTCCTGTGCGCTTCGGCCGACGGCTTCGATTTGCTGACTAATGTACGCTGAGACTTCGTCGCGCGAAAAGTTCTGAAGGTAATTACGCGACGCAATCCTCTGACTGAAGGACGCCAATCGCGGATCGTTCAGGGATTCCTCCAGCCGCTGAGTACCGGACAGTACCAATTGCACTTGAGAATGACCATTGCGTGTGACGTTTGTGATCAATCGAAGTTCGTCCAGCAACTCAATCGAGAGACAGTCTGCTTCATCCACCAGCAACAGAGCACCATTAGGGTTGCCATTTCCGTTCTTCAGGTGATCAATCAATGACAATCGCAGTTCGCCTTCGCCCAAATCGCGAAACGGCAAATTTAACCCGAAGAGAATACTCTGCAGAAGTTCGCTACGCTGTTCCAGTCGAGAGCACTCTATGGAAACCACATCCAGTTGGGGTGAGAAGGCTTCGCCGATGACTTGCAGCGTCAAAGACTTACCGGTGCCAACAGCTCCAATGATCGTAGCCGGACCGTTACGTCGTTCGATACAAACACGTGACGCAGAAATTGCCAATTGGTGCGATTGCCCCGGAAAGAAGTCTTCCGGTTGCGGGCAAACGCTGAACGGGCGTTGTGAAAAATTGAACGTTTCTTCGTACATCAATCAAATCCTCAAAGGCAATCAGAGTTCGGCGAGTTAGGCCGGGCAGAATAAGCCAAATACTCAAAATACTAATTACGGAACATCCAGAAGATTCTGGAAAAGCCGTGGAACAAATTATCAGCAAACGCTTCGCGGACTTCTGAATTGACGAAACAGAATCCCAAAGCGATCAACGTAATCGCAAACAAAAACCACTCGGAAAAGTTGACAACGGTGTTCGCCCAAGAGCCCATCTCCAAATCTCGTTCGTCTTGGGCCGTAAGTCGACTGTTAAGTGTGGCAGCGACTGGAATTCCTAATTTGGAAGGAATACTACCAACGCTTTCAAAACCTTTTTGCTCAAAGGGGCGGAAGCAAAACGCGACCGCCGTTCCAACCAGGCTCGAAAACAAACCCAGCAGGATTAGATTCGGCCATTTGGGATCACAGCCAATCGGTTTCATTGATTTTGAACGGACCTGACGAACAGAAAAGATAGCACCATTGGTCGTTGAATTCTGATTGTGAGCCTGTTCCACCATTGAAGCCAGCTTTTGAACAGTTTCGCGTAGGTGCCCAAGTTCCACATAAGAGTCAGAATCCGCAGAAGCAGAATAATTCTTCTGCGAGGAAGCCGTCATAAAAGGAGATCTATCACCTTCCATCGATGCATTGCCTTGAAGCACGCTTGATTCAAGCCCCGAAATTTTTTGGTTCGCGTTTCGCTGAAGCGTTCGAGCATTGGCGAGAAACTCATGGGTGAGAACTTGATCTGACCGCTTGGGCCCCGTCCCCATTGAAGCCAACGGGTTGGACAGGAAATCACGAGCGACGCGGGTGGTCAAAATGTTTAGTAGGTGATTCTCCGCGGCCGTTCCCTTACCGTTGTATTGAAGATCCAGACCATAGACACCGTTATCGCCATGTGGCGCCATCGAGACTTCAAACATCGGTCGTATCGAATCAAGCGAAGCAAGTTTATCCATCACTCTGCTGGGCATTTGTGATCTGACCTGCGAGATAGCCTTCTTCAAGGCGGTCTCTGAAAGGTTTCGGTGGATGACATCATCCAATACCGTTCTAAACTCTTCCACTGCGGCGGGATACTTCGCGACGTCGATTTCGATCGTCGCACGACTTCGGTATCCGCGAGTAGCCAGCGGCCAAACCATACCCACCAGCAAAAACGTGGCCAGCGAAACAACGGCGAAGGACTGCCATCGCTTCCGCCGGAGCACTCGCTTAATGGCGGGTGTTTCTTTTACAATTGAGTTATCAGGCATCGTTTTCCACGGGGTCCAACCAAGGATTTGGTGCATGACTAAATTTTAGCGCACACACGAACATCTAAGATATCGGCGAAACTGACCAATCTTCTTAAGTGAACTTTAGCGATTGTGCCAGTTCTACGGATTTCCTGACCTAGTGGTTGGTCAAACCAAAAAGTTCGGGTAGGGAAGATTGGCTTTGACGAGTCACTAGGTATAGGGAATTGTTTCTCGAGAAGCAGTGGCAGTTTGGAAGGCACTTACTACCTTAGTCGACGCTTTAAAAGCGCATGCAGTTGGGCAGTTGGACAACCTGCCCCACGTGGATCACGTTTTCAACTGCGATGCTGAGAAATCAGGCGTAGGAGCACTTAACATCCTACTCCATTTTCCGAACGCGAAAATCGAATCTCAGTTGCCGGAGACCTTGTTCTTCGCAGCAGCGGCTTTAAACAAATTGGGCTTGGCTGTGGACGCCGTTGAATCAACGCGCACGTCAACCGAAGTTGCCTGATCTTCGTAGTGGCGAATGGAAACCAATGTCTCAAACTGCCCTTGCTGAACCGTTTGCCCTTTTTGATTTATTAGCTTTCGGCTCCAAAGAATTTGTCCCGCTTTGCGTCCGCGAAGATCTTTCTCAACACAGACGGTTTCGACATAAACCGTGTCACCAAAATAGATAGGCGCTAGAAACTCCCAAGAACGAACCGCCGTCAATGCAACTGTCTGCATCATCGGTGCAGTACTGCCCAAACCTGCGACCCAAGAAAGTCCAAGTAACCCATGAGCGATCGGTCTTCGATAAGGGCCCTGGGCGGCGAAATCATGATTTACATGCAGAGGGTTGAAATCACCGGTCGAACTGGCGAACTGCGAAACATCGGATTCGGTCACCGTTCGCCCTTGACTACTCCATTGTTGCCCAACCTCAACGTCGTCATACCACAACGAATCCATTCGATTTTCCAATCCATAAAAAAACGATCGTCTTCACGAAGAAGACGATCGTTCCAAAAGTCGGGGTGAGAGGATTCGAACCTCCGACCCCCTGGTCCCAAACCAGGTGCGCTAGCCAGGCTGCGCTACACCCCGATAAACAGAAAACGAAAAATCGCTCTCGCGTGAGTCGACATATTAGCGAGATTCGCTTGCCGACGCAATCGCTGTTTTCTCCCTCTTCGACAATATTTTGCCGTCCACGAGTTGAACAACATAATAGTGCTTTTTAACGGCGAATTGGCTCGCGAAAATCTACTCAAATCACGGACTTTTCCAATCAATCGTCGTACGTTCGAAAGGCCAGCAAACTTTCCCACGGAGAAAACTATGAACTCATCAACGCTTTCAATCGCTCAAATTCATCACTATTGGCGTAATGGACTACGATTTGCCCCTTTTCGCGGGTTCCCTGCTTGATCTGAACCTTGGTACCCAGCGCCATCTTTAAATCAGTCTCAAGTTGACTGATGTGTCCGTTGGTGGTGCGACGCGTACGCGTTGTTGCCAGTGCTGCTGGTTTAAGGGAATCAGCCGACAAGTGCTCCGCAACCATTGTCTCAGTACCTCGGACACTAATACCATCAGAGATGATTCGGTCTGTGAACGAAATTTGCGTCCGGTCGTCACCAAGTGACAACAGCGCCCGAGCGTGACCGGCGGAGATGGTTCCTGCACTGACCGCTGACCGAACCGCATCAGGCAACTCCAACAGACGCATCATGTTCGCAATCGTCGAACGGTCAATCTTCAAACGGTTGGCGAGTTCTTCTTGAGTACAATGGTGTTCGTCGATGTAGCGACGGAAGGAGAGCGCTTTTTCGATCGCGTTAAGATCCTTCCGCTGAAGGTTCTCTACGATTGCGAGTTCAGAAACTAAGCGATCATCCGCAGTCCTGATACGCGCGGGGATAGTCTGCCAATTCGCTTTGATCGCCGCCCGCAAGCGGCGCTCTCCACTGATCAGTTGATAACGACCGTCAACAATCCGAACCAGGATCGGTTGTAGGATATTGTGCTCTTTGAGACTCTCGGCCAACGAGGCCAATTCCGATTCATGAAATTCGCGCCGAGGCTGAAACGGATTGTCCTCGACTTCGTAAACGCTTAAGTCGATCACGTCGCCGTCTTTGTGTTTACCGTGACTCGAATCGGTAGTCGACGCATAAGCATCGTGTCCGCCACCGGTGGAAACAGACGCAGTACGATTCATCGGTGGCATCGTGGCGGTGGGGCTTTCGGCAACGCCAACCGGTGACGGTGTTTCACCGACAACCTCCACCGAGTTCAACAGCGACTCAAGCCCTCGGCCTAATCGTTTCTTCCTAGTCACGTTCAAGTACCTCCATGCACAGTTCAGTATAAGCGCGGCTGCCTCGTGATCTCGGCGCATAATCAAGGACGCTCAATCCGTGGCTTGGCGATTCGGTGACTTTCACATCACGCGGGACGACCGTATCGAAAACGATCTCCCCAAAAAACTCCCGGACCTCTCGATCCACCTCTAATGTAAGTTCTAAATTCTGATCGTACATCGTCAACAGGATGCCCCCAAAAGTCAGCTGCCCTGGACGTTGCAACATGACGGCCTTGATGACTGAGATCATCTTCGCCAGCCCTTCCATCGCGAAGTACTCGCATTGGATCGGCATCAGCACTTCGTTGGAGACTGATAACGCTGCTCGGGTCAATTGCCCTAATGAAGGTGGGCAATCGATGAGGACGTAATCGTACGCCTGCGCTCCAGCGGCTAAATGTTTCACGACCAAGTCTGTATTTGCCCCCCGCTGACCTGCTAGCAGATCGGCGTCCAGGAATGAACGGCTGCCAGGGAGCACATCAAACGTCGACAAAAGCGAGCGACTGGTCTGGGCTGCAAGGACGCTGTGGTTGATGGGCGAGTCAGCGATCAGGGGATGATGATCGACGGACTGGTGGCCGACGCCAGAAGTCGCGTTGCATTGCGGATCCATATCCACCAGCAGCGTTTTCTGCCCGCTATTTGCCAAAGCAGCAGCCAGATTGATAGAAGTCGTCGTTTTTCCGACGCCTCCTTTCTGGTTTGCAATGCATATTGTTCGGCTCACGGATCCATCCTTGGATTTAGGCGTGACGGGAGAAGATGACTTTGACTATTTTTGGTTACGCCGTCTCGCGAATTCGTAAACTAACACGGCCAGCAAAAATCGAAAATGCCAAAGTGGTATCTAAACGATGCGCGTCTCAAAAGTGAAAGCGATAAGTAGTTGCACGTGAAACTGTCGCGAAGCGGATCCTCGCTAAGACAGTTAGCCCCAGAGGAAGACCGACGAGGTCGGATTCATTTGCAGAAGGGAACGCGACTTAAGTTTGGGCACAGACAGTAACCGAACCGTCGCGGAAGAAAGCAGAACTAAGTTTTAAGTTTTAAGTTTTAAGTACTCAGTACTCAGTACTACCAAACAACCAAGATCAGTCTTTCTCGTTTCACGGGAAACATCCCCCGCATCGCCAAAGCCCTCGGGTTCAAAGCAACGTCAGTTGCCGGAGAGCACTCCCATTGAACCAGGTCAACATCGGCATGATGCACGAAAGTGGATTGTGTGCCACTATGGGCTCGCCGCAGGAATCACAGCAAGCCAACGTCAACGGAGCTGGCCGCCCTTTTGTGCCGGACTCAAGTTCCACGTGGAACCCGCCTCCCAAGAGAAGCCCACCCAATCAAAGCAAAGGCAACGCTAGCACTCCTGCGACACTCGGCTCCACGCGGATCTGTCAACCAATACGTCGGCCAAAAGAAATGGTTCACTCACCAATCTGACCGGTCATGTTTAGATATGCAGTCGTCATAATCAACATCGCTAGAGGCAAAGAAAACACAATCCCAATCCCTAACACCAACGCACCCGCCAGATAGATCAGACCTGCAACCAGAGAAACCACAATAAACTGGCCAACATTTTTAATGGCTACGGAGCAGCCAAGGGAGAACGCACCCATGACTCCCGACCTGCGGTCGACGATCAAAAATACGCCTGGCCACATCATTAACGCTGCTGCGCCAATGAAAAGAAAACACAGAATTCCCAAAGCAACCTCGATGAATTCCCCCTGCAATCCCAACACGCCCTGTAAGACACCCATGATGACGCCAAACAGCATCAGCAGCCCGAACACCAAAACGTTCGCGACGAATCCATGACCAAGGACTTTCAGGCACGCGTTATCTGAAGCAAAGATGTCCATCGCACTGGCAGGTTCTCCACGACCAACTTTCATCATCAGCCCCAATAGCCCAGATAGAAAATAAAAATTCCCCATCAAAAGCCCAATGTAGAAAAGCAAGACGAGCAATATGGCACCCACCCCCAATGCGGGGTTGGGTTGGGCGCCACCACCGGCGGCGGCAAAAATCAGGATGAAAAAGACAACATAGAAAACAACAAGTAATAACAGCATTCCTCCGAGCCCAATAAAGGCCGCCCCCAGCACGGTACCGAAGTTTTCTTGGTATTTTCTAAAAGCATGATTGAGGATGAAACCAATATTTCCAGAGGCAGGTGCAAAATCGCCCGTCCGATCGAATGGCTGCAGCGCTACGGTAGCGCTGGCAAAAGGGTTGACCTCACTGCTAGCAGTTGCTCTGCCCAAGGCCATGGCTTCCGATTCACTGCCTACCTTGAATTTTTCGAAAGACTGAGCGCTGGCCAGATCGGGCCCGCTTACCAATTTGGCCGCCTCGGGATCGGCTTTTTTCAGCGACGCGAAAATACTGCTGGCCGCGGTCCATTTCTCACTGCCAACCTTTTTGATTTTGCACTCCGGCGTGATCCGCCCCTCACCCACCCATTGGTTCAGCGTCGCTCGATCGGCCGGGCCAAAGACGTCCCCCGTGACTCCCGACGTTACTTCGAACATCTCAGCGGCAGGTTCGGCAGGTGTTCCCGCCGACTTTGGATTGCTTTTGGGTAACGTATTCAAATGTCCGCAATCGCTGCAGCGGCCAGTTTTTCCACCAGCGGAATCGGCTACGGTGAAACTTTTACTACAACGATCGCAACTGAACTTGATTGGCATTGAGGTCCCCATCCTGTTTTTGCTCGGCCCTCCCCAACGCTGAATCCCCGCTAAACATAGCTCATTGAGCATCAACGCAGGCTCGACCTGTTATTATGACTTGAACTACAATAGAACAAAATCAAATAGGATTACAAATCAAAACCACTCTCCATTCGTCATTGGTCTGATTCACCCTTAAACAGCATGTCAATCGAATTTAAATGTCCTAACATCACTTACGACCCAAACACGCAGAAGCGTGCGCGGTGCGGCAAGAAACTACGTGCTCCGCTGGATAAATGTGGCTCAACGGTCACCTGTCCTGGCTGCCAACAGCCCCTTACAATTCCCGACGCTCCGAAATCCTCCGCTGCATCAGTAAAGAAACGGGATGTGATGGAGATGGACTTTGCCGGCACCTCTCCCGGCGACCGATCCGCAAACTCAGTCGCTCACGACCGCATCGACAGGTGTCGAAAGTGCGGCCGACCATTAGACAGCAACGGCGTCTGTCACAAATGCAGCTATGCAAAACCTAGCATGAAGCTGACCCAAAAAGATCTGGATAACATTAAGGTCAAACCTGCCGGCTGCCAATTGTGGTTGATCAAGATCCTTTCCGAGGGCATGCCTGTCGCCGTCCTTACGTCGTTGATTCATTTTTTGTTCGCCGTATTAACCGTCGGTGGCGCCGCATTGATAGTTTTTTCCACGGCAGGATTGGTAAGGGTAGCGCTGTTTGCGGGACTACTTGCCGGGGCTTTCTTCTACGTGGCGTTGGTCGTTAAGAGCTACCAGTTTCTCCGTAGCCCCTATGCGAAATTGGCTTGGTTTCAACGTCCGTTTTGGAACTTCATCTTGTGGTGGTGCCGTCGGAGCCAATGGGCAAGTAACGTTGAAAGGACCGTCATCGACAAACGTGGGGTTCCTGTGACCGATGAAGATTTGGATAAGATCGAAGGGCTTAAAGATGCTGGCGTGCTAGATTTAGCAGGGACGCTGGTTACCGACGATGCCTTTCGGTTCTTCTATCGCATGGATCGCTTGCAATGCCTCGTGTTGAAAGATACCGATGTCAGCCACGAGAGCGTCTTTCGACTGCAGCAGACCAAAACTAAGCTTTGGATTTGGTACTAATCATGTTTCAAAGAAACCAATACGAGCTGATTGATTTTGGCGATGGAGAGAAACTGGAACGGTTCGGCGACCAAGTCGTCCGTAGGCAGTCGCCGTCGGTCAGTCAATATTCGACCGATAAACGACGGTGGAAATGGGATCTCCAGTTCGTACAGCAACCCAAATCCAAATGGTCGCCAGAACTCTCAAACGGTCTACCTTGGTCCATCGCCCACGGCAACAAACGATTCCTTTTGAAGCAAGCTCCATCGGGGCAAGTCGGCGTCTTCCCTGAACAGACCGACAACTGGGATTGGATTCAAGCTCACGGTGAAAAACTTTCCGGAATGAAGGCCATCAATCTATTCGCTTACACCGGTGGAACGACGATGCAGCTAGCTGATTGTGGCGTGGAAGTCACGCATGTCGATGCGGCCAAATCCGTCGTCGGATGGGCGCGACAGAATGCGGAGGCCTCGAATCTGAACAGCAGGAACATTCGCTGGATCATTGACGACGCCGTTACCTATCTGCGGCGTGAGGCCAAGCGCAATAGCCAATACCAAATCATCGTAGCGGACCCGCCGTCGTTTGGCAGAGGCCCTCAGGGTTCGGTCTGGAAGATTCAAAGGGATCTGGCTGAACTATTCGCCCTGTTGCGTGCGGTCACCGCCGATTTCCAGATGCTGATCGTTTCGTGTCACACGCCGCAAATGTCGGCCCGCGACCTAAGGCAATTCACCGTCGACAATTTTTCGATTGATCGGCGATCAGGTGAACCCTTGGGATTGAAGCTGAGAAATCGCGAGCACAAAACGCTCGACAGCGGCGAGTGTTACCGTTGGTCAGCGTTTCAATGATAGGCCGCGTAATGAATGGATAGTGTGCGATTAGCGCTGATTAGCGTTCCTGAATTTTATTCATAACGATTTTGGAGAACACTAATTTTGCGGCGGAAATCATAAATAAGACTCTCGAAAAAGAAACCATACGATGCAAACGATCACCAGCCCTAGCAACCCGCGATACAAGGAAGCTCTTCAACTACACTCGTCGCGCGGTCGTAAAAAGCAGAATCGCATCATTGTTTTCGGACGCCGTGAAATCGACAGGGCCATCGCGGCGGGAATAACGCCAGACCAAATTTTCGTTCAACAGGGTTCTGCGACGGACGCGTTCGCTTGCGAGCAGATCTACCAACTTCCTGAACCACTGTTTCGAAAGCTCAGTTACGGTAACAGGATCGACGACGCGATCATGACCGCCACCCGTCCGGCGACAGACCTTGAGAAACTAAAACTCGAGGGGCGATCCATCGCCGCAGTCATCGAAGCGATCGAGAAACCTGGCAATTTGGGTGGGATGCTGAGAACTGCCGATGGTAGTGGCGTTGATGGCGTGATGGTCACCCGTCCCTTAACGGATGTTTTCCATCCTAATTCAATTCGAAACAGCAGCGGAGCGGCATTCGGGATCCCAATTGCGGTCGACAGTAATGAGAACGTCCTGTCGAAATTGAAGTCGGCAGGTTTTCGAATACTCGTGGCCAGCCCGGATGCAGAAAACAACTTTTACGACGTCGATTTCCGGGGCCAAACGGCGATCGTCGTGGGTAACGAGGCAGAGGGAGTTTCGGCTTTTTGGGTCGAAGCAGCGGATGAAACGTTCAAAATCCCAATGCTTGGTATCGCTGATAGTCTCAACGTATCGGTCACCCTAGCGATCGTGATGTACGAATCGTTACGCCAAAGAAGTCAATAGTTGCCCAATACTCACACGCCACAATTGATCGCACGCTAAACGCGGTCAAATTTCAGTTACCGACAAGATTTGTCGGCTTTGATGGAGTGCTTTCGACCTTGGGTTTCATGAAGATGGTCATTGCGATAAACACCACGACCCAAAAAGCAACGAACAGTCCTAAGATTCCAATGTTCGAAAGTGAAAAACTGCTGAGATCTTCGGAAACAACAAAACGCGGTTTCATTCCCGCTTGGTTATTTTCTGCCGTCGGAAGGATGTAGTTGAGTTCGACCGAGTCAGTGCTGTCAGAAGAAAAACGTTGCATGAAATCATATCCAAGATCAAATTCTAAAACCGCTTCGGGCTTAAAGGATGAGATCTCGGCACCCGCAACCCAAAGCGAATCATCTTGAAGACTCGCCTCGTGCAAAACTTTATCGTCATCGCCGGTAATTTTGAAGTTCAAGCCATCCAGCTGAAAATCTTTATCCTCTTCAGCACAGCAATCAACGTCGACTTGTAGAGAAAGTCGATCAATCTTCTTGATTCCACGCGACGCGAAGTAACGATAAAGATCGCCGGTGGTCAAAGTCTGACTTCCCATCTCTATCGAGTTAGCGTCGTAGATGATGGGTCGGTTGCAGGGCTTACACCGGAAGTCACCTACGACGGTCTCGATGGAATTTTCATTAATCTTAATTTCGTCAGCTTCAGCAGAATTGCTGAACAAGAACCAAAGCAATGTGACCATGATCGCAGCGGCAAAACCATTGCAGCAATGCAAACGGGATCTAATCAGTTTGGATGTCATAGGAAGTCTGACGAAGGAGTGATTCTTAATATGTTGCTAAATGATAATCGAAAGGGGCGGATTTCCAAATGTGATGTCAGAAACTCTTCAGTCTATTCTTAGTTTGATTCTTCTTTTTCTAAGCAAATTAAGGCAAGAACCCGTCCAATTTCGGTTTTTTGCTGTCAAAAACGACCTTCATTGGGATTTTAACGGTCATGCTCGTAAAGAACCTCTAATCCCAACTTTGAGCGGAATCTTCCCTGCGGCGAAAACAACGGCAGGAACACAAACCTTATCAGTTCGCGAGTCGTAAAGCTGAGAAACTTTCGTGAAGAAGTGATAACAGGGTTTCGGACGATCCTAAATCGACCGTGAACTTTTACGTTGCGGCTGAAGAATAGTTCTTCGGCAGCAAAATATTCTTCGTCGAACCCGCCAAAATGTTCAAAAAGGTCTCGACGGCAATACATAAAACATCCGGCTGCCCATCCACCCATCGTCTGCCAGACCAACCTAACCAAGTAGTACAGCATTAGCTTGCTCCAGGGGACGTCTTCGATTCGGTCGATGACCACATGCGCACCTCCACCGGCGGCGCCATCGCAAATCGCGCTGAGCGCTTGCCGGAGCGTCTTCTCTGGCACAAGCGTATCGGCGTCTACGAAGAAGAGGCACGTGTATCGCGCTTCTTTGGCTCCACAATTTCGAACGGCTCCGATGTTGCGTTTGTTTACTTTGATTGCGCGTGCTCCATTGGATTCGGCAATACTAGAGGTGTCATCCGTAGAAGCATCGTCAACGACAATGACTTCATAGTTAAGTCGCAAAGCTGACGCTGATCGGTTCAGTCTTTCCAACGTCTTGGCGAGATACGCTGATTCATTGTGGGCGGGGATCACAAAAGACACCGTCGGATAACGTGGCGAAGTTGGTTTAAAGTGGTGTGAATATTCTGGGATCATGGGAGTCTATTTTGATTTTGTGTTTTCACCAACGACATCAGAATCGGTTTGAAGCGATCCCCGCGCGGTCTGTGCGCGGTCTCTGCTTCAGCGAATTCGGCCAAGTCCAACGATTCGATTTTTTCACAACCTATTGGTTTGTCAAACCAAAAAGTTCGGGTAGGGAACATTAGCCTGTTCCAATTAGGTAAGTTTTAAGTGCGATGTTTCGCTTCCAATTGTGGTTTCGACCAAATCGTAGTCTGACCAAAGGGAGATGAAAACTCTATATTAAGGAATATTCAATGGGACTCCATTACCGGTTCCCACGATCCAAAAATCACTGGATTTGCAATCACTGGATTTATATTGGCTGAAGTTATGCAGAAAAGAGTGTCCCTGAACAAGGTGATGGCCGTTGTCCTGGCCGGCGGCA
>ENA-ORXT01002277-ORXT01002277.1-marine-metagenome-genome-assembly--contig:-NODE-2277-length-23333-cov-169.858187_pt1 | contig 23333 bp, 17 predicted proteins | sample MGYA00237868_ERZ511482 | MGnify/ENA metagenome assembly ERZ511482
CAACCTGAAAGGTATTTGACAGAATTAAATTATACCCAAGTATTTGTACAGATTTTGACCTAAAAGTGCTAAAGTCAAATCAGCTTGACAACAGTTCTCTTAATTCTGAATTTATTTACTACTACTGAACATGCCTAATTAAATTATTGCCTTATGATTTGAGAATTTCAATTTAGCATTTTTGGACTCCTGAATACTTGGCGATGAGCTATAGAACGAAATCATACTTATAATTTCGTCTTTTCCAATCTGGACACTTTAATTTCTTCACTATTAGATAATTCAATATACCTATCTTCTTTCTTGATGTATCTGCTCATGAAGGATTTATTAATAAGGTGGGACTTATGAAATATTCTGAAACTAAAATTGATTCTATACTCTTTAATGTTCTTGTAAGGGTTAATCGTTTTTCATCCGATAACAATGCCATAGAATAGTTTCCACTTGCTTCGAAACGGACGATTTGCGATACGTCAACAAATTAAATGATGCTCCCTGAGAGCAAAGCCACTTTCTTATGAAGATGCGAAGTGAATCGAACAAGCTATAATGATAAATAAACGCCTCATGAATGTTAGTTTTAGATGAATAATGTAAACCAGAGAAAAGAGGAATTGGCATTTTACTTTTGGCAGTTTGCTCCCGTATCTCTCATGATTATAAAATGTTTATCATGAAGATGTACGTTAAGATACGTTTAGGTAAATCAGTCAAATGTTAAAATGATTGAAGTGCAATTTTGCAAGTGTGAAAGATTGTTTTCAGCATGTGAAACAGAATTCAATTATAGCAGAATTATAGATATGACAATAATCATATGAATACTGGATGATCAGAAGTTAGTCTAGGAGAAATAATAAAGCTTGCCATGTGATTCCACAAGGCAAGCTTTACAGAGAGATTTAAGATGGCTCGAACATAAGAATGATAAAAGTTCCTTCTGGAGATTTAGAATTGAAACTTTCGAAAACACTGATAGCTCTTGATGAGCAGAGTTTAAATACAGATTATTTTAAGGAAATGAAGTGCCTATTTTTCTAAGTTTGATAGCCTTTTGTTCAAATCATCATTTTTAGTAATTAAGCGATTGATTATTTCTTGTTGTTCCTGAATGGACTTTATCAAAACTGGAATTAAAGTACTGTAGTTCATTCCCATCGTCTCTACTTCCTTTTCAAAAGAAGCCCCTGTATCTGGGTCTATAACAGTCTCTGTCGCATACACAGCTTCAGGAATGACCTGCAAGACATCCTGAGCAATAAGACCTATTTGTTGCTTCTTATTCTTAATATTCTTCCATTGATACGTGACCGGATTTAACTCCATCAGTTCGCTCAATCCATAAGGTATGGTCTCTATATTCTTCTTCATTCTAATATCGGAAGTCTGGATCGTGCCATTTTGAGCATATACAGTGGACCACCGAAGGCTACCTGTGCCTATGGTGTATAGATTATCTTTAACTGGATTCAGGTTTCCTCTGAATTTAAATAAGGCAAGATGTTCTCCAAAAAAATTAAAAGGTGAAATAGATAAATAATCATGACCTTCTCCACCATCTTTAAACTTATAGTAGAAATTTAGCCGAGAATTTTGCGCTCCATCTACAATTGCATTATTACCATTGGCTCTTCCAGCAATATCCCAAAAGTCATTACCCACAGATCCAGAATTAGTAAATTTAATTCTAGAATAATCATTAGGTGTTGTTTCAATTAACTGCATATGAGCAGAACTGAGGTTAGAATTATGACCTATCCCTAACTTTGCAGCTGGATTTGCAATGCCTATGCCTATATGTCCAGTAGATCCTTCTATATACATCCTAGTAGTAGGCGTTCCACTATTGCCTGTTGCAAATCTTAAGTCACCTCGTAAAGCTTCCAAATAAATATTACTGGAATTCTCTCTAATCAGTCCTTTTAATCTATCATCACCAGTATCATAAAATTCAAGTGTGGCTGTACCATTAGAAATTCTGACATCTCCTTCAAACTCTCCTATCTGAGCATTCAGTACTGTAGGTAAAAAGTATAAACAAATTAATAGTAGTGTGGCATAATATAGGGTAAACTGTTTCATTATAATTAATTAAGTGAATGAATAATAATTGACCAAGTGTAATCAGTCTTCATTATCATGTACACTTAGAATAAAATAGGTAAATCAGATTTTAAATTAATTTTATAAAAAAATTAAAAAAGTAAAAGCGACTGCTCCATCAGGTACAGTCGCATTCTTTAATGCTCCATCAGGTACAGTCGCATTCTTTAAATAATCAATTATGATAAGGACCATAATCTAATCAGTCCTTGCATATATACCAAGCACATGTAAAATTGACTCTTCATTTGCTATCTATACCGAAGGGAAATTGGTTTGGGACTTTTTAAACCAGCAAACTTATTTCTTTCGGATATTATACTCGATCTATTTTCCCAAGGTAGAATAGCATCGGTATATTGTATCAATCTCATTGTTAAAAAGCCTCACCATACTTATACTTACTCTACTCGCAGACTTTCTGCTGATCACGGCTCTTTCTCATGACTGTATTTACTCCAATTTTCCATATCGATCGTTGCTAAAGAATATACCTTTACAGATAAATAACTCTAACTCCAAGTATGTCCAGAAATTTGCAAATTTTGGATTCCTCAATTTCGATACTATAGTCGCCTCTATTAAAGCTGCAGTATTGTAGAGATTCTGCTAAATCTCAATCCTAATCTCGAGTTCTATTGCTGATATGACAGCTCTTCTCGGAATGCACTGGAGCACGACTACAGTTTCTATCGGCACGAATGGAAGCTGTGTATTGATATCATCAGACAGCGACCGACAGCTTCTGCTTCATATACTGAGCTTGGGTGCTTCCTTCTTGTAAGAATAAAAAATTGAGTTCGAAAGCCTTTCTGATCAAGCCTGCTGTATTTTTTACTTGAAATTTTCTCAGGAGACTCCTACGATGCGAGAAGATGGTATGTACACTTAAAAATAAAGCAGCAGCCATATCTTCAGTCGAATATTCTTGAGCTATTAAAAATAATATCTCTTGTTCTCTCAGAGAAATCGAATTCTTAATGATCAGTTTCATATTATTATTTTAATAGATGTCCCTCTCATACTGAAAAGGTAAATCAGAATGCATAAGTCAAATAATCATTTCTCAATAAAACATCAGTTTTTCGGTAGTCAATATGGTACGCTTTCTATTAAACCTCTGACGTATATATATCTCTGTACCCTACTCGATTACCAAATTATCTCAGAATCTGAGCTTACATTACAGCTATTGCTATAAGTAATTAGCAAGAAGCTATCTGTATTAATATGATTTTACATTTCTTTGCAGGAGAAAATATATTTTGAAAATTACCGCCATACTATTAGCAGCAGGTCTATCCAGAAGAATGGGATCAGAGAACAAGCTCTTACTTCCTATACAGGGCATGCCTATGATCCGGAATATAGCAGATGCATTATTAGCTTCTACCATAGATGAGTTGATAGTCATTGTAGGTCATCAGTCAGATCAGATAAGAGCAGCTTTAGATCTGGCTCAGGTAAAAGTGGTAGAAAATAATGAGTACCACACTGGAATGACCAGCAGTATCAAAGCTGGAATCAGAACCATCGACGAAGACTCTGATGCATTTATGATATGCCTTTCAGATATGCCTTTACTAAGACCGCATCACTATGAAGAACTGCTACATCACTATAAAAAAGTCAATGACCACCATACTATAGTCAGGCCAGTCGTAAAAGGTATCAAAGGACACCCCGTCATATTCAGCACTTCTCATAAGCAAGCACTACTCGACTGTACCGACTCAGACGGCTGCAGCTCAGTGATAAGCACACACCAGTCTCATCTGATCTCTATGGATAGTCTGGACACAGCCTACATTAGAGATATTGATACACCTTCAGATAAAAAAGAATTATCCTTGCTACCATATGACTAAAGAAACAGACAGATACCTGCGCCTCATCGATGCCGTAGAAGCCGAGCGAAAAGAAGAAGAACAATACTTTAAGTCAATACAGTCAAAAAAGTCGATTAAAGAAAAAATCGAAGCCGGCATCATGTGGCACCCAGTCATCATAGTTAAAAAATACTTTACTATAGGCGAGCTTGTAGAAATCATCATCGAAAGAAAAAAAGAACATCAAGGGCCGCATAGGTTTAAGTCTGGCGTCGGATGCCAGCTATCATTCAAAGCTGACAAAGAAATCACCATCCCTGCAGTCGTCTCATTCATCAAGCGCAATAGAATGGGTATCATATGTAATGGTGGCATCCACGAGCTCAGCGATATACCTGATCATGCCAGAGCCAGCATAGAAGTGATCTATGATGAGCGGCCATATCGCATCATGAAGCAAACTTTATCTGCTGTCATAAATTCTCAAGAAGAGCACATCATCGAACTGCGAGAAGGAATCCGGGTAAAAGGAAAATTTGAGTATCATCAAAATGATCAATCGCAACAATACTTTATAGAATCATCCCTTAATGAATCTCAAATAGTAGCACTGAAAGGAAGCGTACAATCTAATAGACTGTCCATCATCCACGGACCTCCTGGGACTGGTAAGACCACCACACTGGTCGCCCTCGTCAGACAACTTCTAACTACTGAAAAGAAAATCCTCGTCTGTGCCCCAAGCAATAATGCAGTAGATCTGCTGGCTCGTCAGCTGGATCAGTCAGGTGTGAATACACTGCGCATAGGCAATGTCACAAGGGTCGGTGACTCGATAGCACACCTGACATTAGCACAGAAAGCTGCTGATCATATAGACTGGAAGCATATTAAAAAAGTAAAGATAGAAGCGAATGAGGCTCGCAAACATGCATCAAGTTTCAAACGAAAATTCGGTGCTAAGGAAAGAGCCAATAGAAATGCGATGTACAAAGAATCCAGAGATCTCATGAAATGGGCAAGAGATCTAGAAGATCGATTGATCTCCAATATCATCAATGGCTCTGAGGCTATCTGCTCGACACTGATCGGCGTCAGCCATAGAGTCATATCGGCTGTATCATTTGACACTGTCATCATAGATGAAGCATCTCAGGCGCTGGAACCAGAATGCTGGAACGCCATACTGAAAGCCAAAAGAGTAATACTAGCAGGCGACTATCTACAACTCCCTCCTACCATTAAGTCAAAAGAAGCTAAGAAGCTGGGACTAGAAGAGACACTACTGGACAGGATGACATCAGTCATAGACAGTAGCTATCTACTCAATACTCAATATCGGATGAATGATAAAATATTATCCTTTTCAAATAGCCAATTCTATGATGGCCAACTGGAATCAGCTGAAGGTATAGGAAATCATCACATAGATGATCATCCCTTAGTCCTTATCGACACTAGCGGTACTGGCTTCGAGGAGAAGACGAATCCTGACTCAAAAAGTAGATATAATGAAGGCGAACATTTTATTATTAGAGAGTGGTTCATCAAGCATAAGGATATCCTCACCGATTGCAGTATTGGAATCATCAGCCCTTACGCAGAACAAGTCAGATATCTCAGAAGTAAAAAAGAAGAGGAAGATGCCTTCAGAGATTTGGATATAGAAGTGAATACAATTGATGGCTTCCAAGGACAAGAAAAGGATGTCATTATCATCAGCTTAGTCCGGTCTAACGACACTGGAGAAATAGGATTCTTAAAAGACGAGCGGCGGTTAAATGTGGCAATGACTAGAGCTCGAAAAAAACTAATCATCATAGGAGATCTATCTACACTATCAGGCAGTGAACTATTTGAAAATCTGGCAGCCCATGTAGAAGCCCATGGACAATATCAGTCTGCTTGGGAATATATGGGCGTTTAGTTCTCATATAGAAACCATAATATCAATTCCGCTATTACTCTTCGGAAGATTGATCTATCTCGTTACTTTCAGCTTCCCTAGAAAAAGAAATTTTAAATGCGACACCCTCTGTAGAAGCAGGAGTATTCACAATCGATATGGCTCCACCGCCTGTATCTATAATTGTCTTACAAGACGCCAAACCAATGCCTTTGCTGTCCTTTTGATTCCCTTCCTTGTAAAACATATCGAATACAATCTCCCTTTTATCTATCGGGATTCCAAGACCATTATCAGCTATGGTAATGATCGACTTATTATCGAGATATTCATGAGTCACAGTAATCTTAAGTGGTCTTTCTGGAGCTCTATACTTTATAGAGTTATCAATTAAGTTCTGAAATACCAAAGCTAAATTGGTTCCTTTAAATCGAATCAAAGGTAATTTTGGAATGTGTATCTCTGGCTTAAATGAGTCAATTTTTTCATTAAGATTAGATAGGGCAATGTCAAACTCATCATTAAGACTCACATGATAATATCCATTTTTATCCAATTTCTTTTTTAAGGTGGCATAGGTGAGCATGCCCTGAATCATCTCATCCATTTGCTTCGTCCCCTTCTTAATAAGACCTAAGTATGAATTTATCTTTTCATCAGAACCATAGCCTAGCTTCTTTTCAAGAAGCTGAGTAAATGAACCGATGGTTCTCAGTGGCGCTCTTAGATCGTGAGAGACCATATGAGCATACTGCTCTAATTCTACATTTGATTGTTTCAATTTATTGACGTACGACTTAATCTCCAGATCCATCGCACTAAACTTATCTCCTAAGTAAGATAGCTCATCACCTGAATTAAAAGCCATCCCATATAAAGAAGGTGTATTAGAAGAAATATCGCTCACAAGATCTTTTATCGGCTTCGTAAATCGCTTCATAAATCCTGTAATTAATAATGAAAATAAGAGAATGAGAAAAAGACTCGATAATAAAAATGACCAAAGTGAAAATCGTAACAGAATATCAAATAGTGATTTTATACCCGCTTCCATACTGTGGACCTCAGATCTAAATTCTTCAGCGCTTGACTGATTAATCAGGGTCCACCCAAAATCATTGGTGGCAAAGGAGAATAAATAGTTATCGTCAATGATAAATCCATTCTGAGCTATTTTTATAGAATCTAAATATGCCATCGCAAGATCCTTTCCGATGACTACTTCCTTTTGCTCATCTGTCAATGTACTGTCAATGCTTTCTGCATTGAGTCGAAGTAATTGACCGAAACTCAAATTGAGCAATGACTCTGCTTGCTCATGACTAAGCCAAGTGCCTTCACCTAATGAGTCCAAACTGGGCTCCGCTGCTAACTCACCTGGTATAACATCTCCAAACTTTCTAATAAACTTAGCTGGATCTGAAATAAAGGATGCATTTGCAATTTTATCAATAGCTTGTTCAGCCGTCTTAGCCTTTTGAATGATACTAATGAGTCTTGTAAAATAATCGGTGGGACCAGCTTTAAGCGCTTCAGTCATACTTAATGTCTCTACGATAGGAAAAAGAGAATCGAGGGAAGAAGCAATAATTAGTGTATCATTTGTGATTAGATAATTTACACCTGACTTATTATACTTTTTAAGATTTCTAATTGCGAAATTAAGATTATACCTCAGCAGAATCGCTCCATTCTGTGTGCCTTTAAAATCTTCAATATTACTGCCATGGTAAAAATATTGCTCATCATTTATTGGATTGGCATATATCTGAGACATATTATTTTTGACACTATCTATCTCGACCAGCCAGCTTTCTTCAGAGATTTCATCATAGTTGACCTGTCTATCTTCATTGACCTCACAACAAGAAAAAATAAAATCAGTATTCTCTCCTATTCTTCTCGTTCTGATATTGGCCTTTACTTCATCATGAGTCAGCACGACCACATTTAATAGATTAGAATCCCTCATCAATAATGATCTACTGAATTCTTCCATCTTCTGAATATCAAGAGTCTGAAACGTAGGTGAATTAGCTAATAATGATGTCTTATTCGTATTATCTCTAATGATAGACTGTATTTCCTCTGACCGCTCTATGATGTAATCTTGCTTAGATATAATAAGTTGTTGCGTTTTATCTTTTACGATATCATCTCTGACTTCGCTAGATATATCATTGATGGTCGATCTCATAAAGAAATATAGACATGAAGTCGTTACTAAAAAGATGACACAAATACTGACCAGCGTCGGCATGGTATATTTATAGAAAATCTTCTCTTTACTCCATATTTTAATATTTAAAAATCTATCAATGAGTTTATTAGTCCAGGGTATGGAGCTCAGTTTGAGCGACATCTCACTCCACTTGGTTAATATAGGAGACTTAGCTTTTCCGACACCACTTGGTGTATCACTACGCAAATGATCCCATGTAGATTTTAATCCTTGTTTTAGTTTTTGAAATAATAGCTTAAAATAATCTAGAATATTTATCAGTGGTGTCTTTTTAACAAAATTACCAAGAGAAGTGACTGATCGCCTTAGTTTATTCTTTTGATTTTCTATATTTTTTTTATCAAGTATTTTATCTTTTAAATCTCCTGCTTCTTGTAGCAATTTCTCCTTCTCATCATCGATTTTTTCGGTATTTAATAAATTATCCTTGGCATTGCCAAAAAGCGAACTTGCTCCAGTTTTAAGTGAATCCTTAGAATTTAATAATTTTTCTTTTCTTGATTTAAGTTGATCACTAAGGCTTTCTTCTCCTTCATTAGGACGCGAGTCTTTTACTTTATCTTTTAAGCTTTGTAATTTACTTTTTACATTACCTTTAGTCGATGAATCTATAACCGATTTGTCTTTTATTTGACCATCGCTGACTTTACTTTCTATTTGATCCTTGACTTGTTTTGATTTAACTATTAGACTTTCTTTTGAATTAGAGATTAATGACTTTGACTTTTTCTTTAAGCTTTCTGAGGAAATACTGGAAGAGGCTTTATCTTTTACTCCACTATATAGCGAAGTGAGTTTAGCATTAACTGATTTACCTTCCTCATTGACACTGCTATTCCGAGGTATTGAACTTTCCTCCTGCTCTACAATCCTCGTTTGTTTTTTAGTTTTGACATTACTAAAGAGAGACCCGAACCAATCGAGACATCGAACCATTAGAGCTTTAATATGGATTAAATAATTCTTCATTTTACGAGTAATAAAATCTCAAATTTCTAAAAAGACCACAAAATAACGACAATGTACATTAAACTCAGATGACAAATAATCTACAGATTTATGCAACATCTCTACAGATGATCTATATCAATAAGTAACAAAATAAGTCTCTCTGTATAAGATCTTCTACAGATATTCACTGCATTAGTGCGCGATTGAAAGCTTGTAATTTGTACCTGAACGTAAGTATACAATGTGGACTAAAAACTGGGATTAGTTCCACATAAATTAAAGACAAAAATGTAAAATCATTGAGACTTTAAAATTTATGTAAACCAATAAAACTTAAAATAACCCTCTAAATATCACAGGGTTCTAATCTGGTATTAATCTTGCACTACATTCCTGATTAAACAATAGAGTAATACCATGGAGCACCCACATTTTAAAGCACAGATATCTAGATCAGCGATAGAGAGATTATATATCTCCATGAGACACCTCCTGATCAGAGGACACTACAAACCGACTGGTATATCAGGAGAAGCGATGATTGAATCATTATTATCGCTACAGCCTGAAATCTATGGCTCCATATCAGATCCTGAAAAAGTAGAACTTAGTGGCCTGCTGTATATATTTCAGAGGCTTCCTATCGGTATAGAGCAATGCCAATATATAAAACTCATCAGTAGAGAAGGTCTGGAATCTTCCAGCTTCACACCCATCATTCCAGCTAAGCGTAGACGCAACTGCTATCGGATAGATAAAAAACAAATGCTCATAGAGATGACTCGTGGACGTAGTGATATCTATGATGTTCTGACCCACCTCACATTCATGTTTATCGAAGCTGAAAAGATAAAGCATAATAGCTTAGACTCTAAGTCAAAGAAAAAACGAGAATGGAAAAAGCTCGAAGAAATCGTAAAACAAATGGATCTCGGTGAAGAGTATAATACTGAAGTCGGCTGTGCCTATTTGAGTACCATACTCGGCCGTACCTATGAGGAGACACTATCCGCTTGTGAGAAGTTTGCTTCAGCTGATCGAGTCAACTCATTATTCCAGATCGTGTACTGGATGGGCCGACTTAGTATAGATGAGCATCTGAATAAGCTGGATCGAGAGATTACATTCTCTTCCAGTCTGCGCGATGTCATCGGTCATCATATATATGGAGAGCGATGGGCAGATCGGATTAAGAATTATCTGGTCGACCAAGATCTTTTTGATATGCCGATCCAGATCATCAGCGCTAATCTCCACAGTGTCATGAACTGCTTATACGCCACATCGGCGATCAAGAAAAAAGTAAAGTATAATCGCTTCTCAGAATTAATGGCTGAAGTCAGTCATCCCGATAATGGTAAACTGAGAAAATTGATCAATCAGTATGCTCTAAAAAATGGGATGCATGTCCTCAATGATGAAAGCGGGACAAATATCACTGTACAAATCTTTGAAATAGATAAGGATGATTTCAGCAGATTATCGAAAGATTTAGGTTGGAAAAACTATAAAGCAAAGGATCAAAAATCGCTTATACTTGTCATGGACTATGCCTTCGGTGAGCAGGCCTATGAGACCATGGACGAACTGCTGAAGCCGATTCATGTAGATGGTGAGACCAAGTCGCTAAATGTCAAATCAATAAACATCATGGGTAAGGCAGGCATACTAGCTGGTGAAAAAGGAGATATCATGATTCCAGATGCTCACATATTCGAAGGGACAGCGGATAACTATCCTTTTCAGAATGAACTTAATAAAGAAGAATTCGAAGGAAGTAGCTTAGGTGTATATGATGGGACTATGGTTACCGTGCTAGGGACATCTCTCCAAAGTAAAGATATACTCGAGTACTTCCTGACCTCCAGCTGGAATGGTGCTGGACTTGAAATGGAAGGCGCCCACTATCAGAAAGCCATACAGTCCGCAGCTAAAATCAGAAAACATATAGATGAAAATGTAAAATTACGCTATGCCTATTATGCTTCTGATAATCCTCTCAAGACAGGCAGCACACTGGCATCTGGAAGTTTAGGTACAGAAGGAATAGAACCAACATATCTGATCACATCCAGAATTCTATTGGGTATCGCAGGGCAGTAAGTTACCGTCAGCGGTGTTGTATCTGATGACATTACTAGATCATTAGACCTCCCCTTGCAGGATGACATTATCTATCAGCCTGACATCTCCGACCCATACAGCTGCACATGCGACGACATATTTCTTCTTGGTGATGTGGTTAATAGGCATCAGGCTATGGCCATCTATGATCTGAAAATACTCTGGTCTGAACCCTGGTATTCTGATTCGACCTATTGCGTCTTGCTCTAACTCATGCACTGATATATCGCGCATATTTTCTTTGACCCATTGAAGTGTCTCATAGATGACGGCAGCTTCTTTCCTTCTTTTTTTAGGTAGTCTCTCATTACGAGAAGACATGGCTAATCCATGTGGCTCCCTGATGATGGGACATATGACTAAGTCTGTCTTCAGCTTATAGTACTTCATCATATGACTGACCACAGCGACTTGCTGAAAGTCCTTCTGCCCCATGTATAGCTGATGAGGCTTCACGATGTCTAATAGTCTTTTCACGACCTGCGCCACTCCGTCAAAGTGACCGGGCCTAAATGCCCCTTCCATGACCTTATCTATCTTACCGAAGTCGATTTTCACCTCAGTATCTAAGTCTTTAGGATATACTTGGCCAGGAGAAGGAAAAAATAACACATCACACCCTGCTTCGATCAGTAAGGCCGTATCAGCCTCGTAGGTCCTCGGATACTCATCTAAGTCTGTCGCTTCATTAAACTGTGTGGGATTGACAAAAATACTGCATACAGTGATATGACTCTTCTCCTTGGATAGCTTGATCAGTGACATATGTCCTTCATGCAGGGCGCCTAAGGTCGGCACGAATCCAATCTTTTTTCGCTTCTTCCTCATGCTCTTCAAGTAAACTTGGAGACCTTTTACTGTTTTATATACTTTCATTCTTTATGACATTTTACTGTCACCAAGATAAAAAACATCTGCCGAGACAGAAAGCCATGATCATACATCCATCATATAATTCTACCAAGCCAAATACTTTTATAGTTTTGTCATCATTTCAGAATTGCGAAGCCATTATGAGTTGGATCTATTTTGTTGATTTATTTGGAACTGGTGTCTTTGCTATTTCGGGAGTTTTGACAGCCATCGAAAAAAAATTCGATTTAGTAGGGACTCTGATCATAGGATTTGTGACAGCCATTGGAGGAGGGACCATTAGAGATCTACTCATAGGTCGATTTCCGGTAGGATGGTTAAATGATCGAAATTATTTTATCACCATATTAGCAGGATATATCATTGCCTATTTATGTAGGAATCAAATATTTAGGATTAAGAAAAGCCTATTTCTTTTTGATACGATCGGCATCGGACTCTTCACCATACTTGGTATAGAGATCGCTTTAGATTATCATCTTAATATCGAGATCTGTCTGATCATGGGTGTGATATCTGCTTGCTTCGGAGGTGTGATAAGAGATGTATTGACTAATGAAATCCCTCTGGTCTTTAGAAAAGAAATCTATATGACTGCTTGCCTCGCTGGAGGAATCGTTTATTTAATTTTGCTCAGAGTTAGTGATTTACACAATCTTAATATTGCGATAGCTATAACTACGGTTATTATGATTCGATATTTTGCCATCAGAAATGCTTGGTCATTAAACTTCAGCTTGCCTGACTCCATATAAGTAAAGTAATTGGTAATTAGTTATTTACTGCTCTCGGAGAATATGAGGAAAAATTTACCAATTGATTAATCTTTATCATACCACCGCTCCAAGACTTCTTGAGCCAGCTTATGCTGTGGCGTATAGTCTTTATCAATATAGCCTTCATGACCCTGCATGTTAGGAAACCACTTCCATAAAAATCCACCTGCCCAGAAGTCCTTTGACCAGAATGCTAAGAAGAGGGCTTCGATCGCATTTGCCTGCGCGACTTCATTGATATTAAGCTGATGAACTTGTTTCTCTAATTCCCATGACCTGTAAGCACAGCCATCTACTGATAAGTATCCAAACTCTGTAAATAGGATTTGCCTACTTTGCTTCTTGCTGTATTTTTCTAATTTATTTACGATAGGTCTCCATTCAGAAAGCAGCTCTACGAACTGTGGTGTGGCAGAATCAGTCAACGGAAAATAGGCACTGATCCCTATAAAATCTAATGCATCCCAAAACGGGACTTTATCATAAGAATCCCAATTAGCAGAATAGGTCAGCTGACCATTATATATCGCACGGATCTCTTTTATTAAGGATCGCCAATATGCTTCTCTCTTACTTACAGAGTGGTTAATCTCAGTACCGATGCAAATCATTTCTACATCTTCCGTTATGGCTACATTCACCATATTCATGAGGTATGATCTGTAGTGGATTTCCCATTCTTGCCATTGACTATCTTCCTCGAAGTCCAGATCCCCTACCCAACTTCCTGGAATAAAGACTTGTGGCTTAAGCATAATACTAAGATCTGATGACTTTGCAGCATTGATACACTTCACGATGCCCTCAGATCGCTCACCCCACCACTGGCCTGCCATATCAAATACCAAACTAGGATCATCTTTCCTCATGAAACTGTAAGGAACTAAGGTGGTCCAGTTAGCATTGACCTCAGAGATCTTATCCAATGGATTATTCTGGAATTCTGATGGTGGTGCTACCATCGTAATGCCCTTGATCTTATCTTGGCTGATGCTTGAATAGGTCGCTCCAATGAGTAAAATAATGAAGTATCTTATTTTCAAGGCAGTATGTATTTTATAGGATTTGGGCAATTGATAAAATAATGAGCAGAATCGCTTTCGCTGCAGACTCCTGGATAATCTCCAATAAAGTCTTCTAAGTTATGGATGAGCTGAAAGTGAAGATGTGGTGCCCACCCTCCATTTTCATCGATACTCCCGACCGCGGCAAGCTGTGATCCTGCTTCTATTCTGTCTCCTATGCAAATGTCAGATAGACCCTCAGCGGATAAATGACCATATAGTGCATATGATAATTGATTACTGTCCGTATGCTTCGTTATAATCGTATGCCCGTAATCTAAGTGAGCATCATTATACTGGATGCTATGGATGACTCCATCAGCATGCATGTATACTGGCTCCTGAGCTGCCAGCCATACATCAATGCCCAAGTGGACAGTCCTTCTATTTTTTTGAAATAATTCACTCTGTAAATAGAAATCTCTTCGCTCTCTATAGCCACCATATGCAAGCTTCTTTCCAGCACGGCGTGTTTCATCTAAGATGTAATTCATTATTTCATCTTGAGATAATGCATTACTGATATCATGATTATTAATACTCAAATCAATCAAGTGATAGTCAGAATTTAGGTATTGGCTGCCAGCTACTGGATACATGAGTGATTTTATCATTTTCTATTGATCGCAATACTAAACAATTTCTAAAAACGGACTGCTTCGATAGCTTATTTTTAAAATATGTTTAATATTTAACCCTCTAATTCTCACAATTCTAATATTTATATTATTCTATTAAATTATTTGCACTATAAATTGATTCTACCTTATATTTGTATTGTCTTTAGAAGTAAAGTATAATAATTAAATACTGTGAGGTGATGAAACTGGCAGCCATGCCCTCTTGTCTCGGGGGTGAGGATTAAGCAATAAACGTTGGATATGGGTTGACCACAAATTTATCTTTGTCTAATGGCTAAGCTCCTCGTGGAGGTTCGACTCCTTCTCTCACAGCTATATTAAAAACCTTGTTGATCATATCAGCAAGGTTTTTTTTATATACTTACATTTGGTATCTCCATTCATTAAGTGGCATTTGAGCACAATTATCTTACTTTCATAGTGTACTAATCTTTTCTAAAACTCAATAATAAAAATGAAATGCCATCTAAATCATATTTGAATTTCCTCAACCTTATTAAAGATGTGGATGAGTTAATCGATGCATATGAGGTATTGAGTAGCGCCACTCCACCAAGAAGAAATTTAGGATGTATTTCAAGAGGCGGAATTTTAATGTTGTGTGCCTCTTGGGAATTTTTCATGGAAGAATTACTACTTGAGTCAATTGAATTATTAAATGCAGAAGGAATATCTATTAGTCGTCTTCCCGGTTCAGTTAAGAAAAGAATTAGTCTAAAGATTTCTGATGATAAAAATGACATCAAAGCATTTGACTTAGCAGAATCTGGTTGGAGAAGTCTCTGGAAAGTATATGCAAAATTAGATACTGAATTACTAAATACGCCAAATCAAGAAAAGCTAGATATCTTATATAATCGATATCTCGGAATCTCGTCAATTTCACAAAGCTGGACTACGTATTCTGCAGACGAAATAAATCTATTTATTAGAACTAGAGGAAAAATTGCTCACAAAGGGCGATCGGTAAAAGGAATAAAAATTACAACTCTAAGAAGCTATTTTGATATGATTAAAAATACTGCGGTCGATGTAGATAGTTTTTTATCTTTAGAAATAAAAAACATATATTGTCTCAAGGCAATACCCTGGTCAAGAACTTATTTTGGTGAAAGATCGTTAAGTGTTCTATAAATATGAGGTCATGGCAATAGAAAAATTTAAAGGTAAAAATGGGCAATATTATTTTAGGGTGAAAGCTACTAATGGTCAAATTGTGCTTCAAAGTGAGGGTTATTTGAATCAATCAAGTGTTGATAATGGAGTTTCATTTATCCGGGGTAATGCAAAAGAAGATTCATTTGAATTAAGAAAATCGAGGTCAGGAGACTCTTACTTTGTCATAAAGGCAAGAAATGGAAGAGTCATAGGAAGGAGTGAAATGTACAAAAGTGAATCTGGTGCTAAGAGAGGAATAGAATCAGTCGTAAATACAGTAAAAGGCGAAACGGTCAACACATAAAGTACCATTATAAAGCACTCTATGACTTCAATAAGTGTAGTAATCAAAATTCAGCCTCAGACAATTCAGTAAAAAAACCTTGTTGAAAATATCAGCAAGGTTTTTTTTATGTACTTACATTTGGTATCTCCATTCATTAAGTGGCATTTGAGCACAATTATCTTACTTTCATAGTGTACTTAGTTATGACATAAGCCAACTCTGAATGAAAAAATATAAAAACATTTACGTCGCTGCTACCAGCCAGCATATAGGTAAGACCACGACTACACTAGGACTCATATCGGCATTTCATGAGAAAGGAGTTAATGTAGGCTACTGCAAACCAGTAGGACAGCAATATGTCAATATCCAAAATCATAAAGTAGATAAAGACACCATTCTATTTGCTGACTTACTTGGATTTGACATAGAACCTGAGATCCATAGCCCGATCATATTTAGCCGTGGTACGACAGAGCACCTGATAGAGAATCGACATGATCTGGAATTAGAGCCCATCCTACTGGACGCAGCTAAAGAACTTAATAAAAGACACGACTTGACGATCTATGAAGGCACCGGTCATCCAGGCGTGGGTACCATAGCCAATCTCTCTAATGCTAGAGTCGCAAAGATCTTGAATGCAGGCGTCATCATGGTCGTAGAAGGCGGTATAGGCAGGACTATAGATATGCTTCATATGAGTACCGCCTTATTCAGAGAGGAGGGCGTGCCTATAGTCGGTGTCATAGTGAATAAAGTATGGGAGGATAAAGCTGATAAGATCAGGCACTACTTATCTCTCTTCATGAATGACCATAACATTCCATTACTGGGAATACTGCCATATGATAAGACTCTAGCATATCCATTAGTCAGGACTGTCTGTGGAGCCATCAAAGGTGATGTGATCAAGCATGAAGAAAATCTAAATAATAAAGTCTCTAACGTGCTGGGAGGATCAATAATAGATTTAAATGAATTCAAAGCGTCGGAGGACATGCTTCTTGTTGCCAGTGCTAGACTGGCAGATAGAGCCATTAGTAAGGTTATCGCATTTTCTAATCTGATGGATCTAGACGATTCTCCTCTGTCAGGCATCGTCATCACTGGTAATGAAGCCATATCTGATGATTCTAATCGATACATAGATAAATACAAAATACCCCTCATCAGAACTAAGCTCGATACATATGGTGTGACAGTAAAAATCAGTCGAATAGAAGTAAAAATAAATCGCAGAACGCCTTGGAAAGTCAGAAGAGCTATAGAATTAGTCCAGCAAAATGTGGACTTAGATAAAATTGCCAATATTTTAGATAGCCAAAATGTGTGAGTATAGTATTTAGCTTTCGTCTTATGAATAGAAATTGTTCTTATTACTGACCAGTGATTATCTATGTCCAAATAAATAAGCACTGGTCTTTTTTATTTATAAATAATACGATCTCACCCGCAGCTACATATCCTCACTTTTAGTTCAATAAAATGACTCCTGATGCCATAAACTTGAGTTCTTCCTTAGGCTCATTGATCGCCAGTATCTCTTCTTTAGATAGTCCCTCATCTTCTGCATAATGTCTTAGCTCATCCACTGAAGTGACTTCTTTATAAGCTCTTCCTTCTACGATAACTTCTCGTCCAGCGATATCTTTAGGCATGAAGAATCCATAGTCTTTAAACTTGACGAACATCTCTTCGTCCATTCCCCCCTCTTCAGTCGAAGTCAGATTCATCCAGCAGCCCTTAGCCTGACAGACACCTGTCACTTGAGCCTTGACTTTGACATCCTCTATTTCCTCCTTGCTGATCAGCATCGTATGAAGATCGGCATAGCTTATCACACCCTCTGCTTCGAATTCTTCTCCGAAGTAGTTTAGATTTTCAGCACTTACTTTAGCTGTCACGGGCTGCTGCTTACAAGCGATAATGGTACACAGGATCAGTGCAATTAAAGAGCTATTTATATATTTCATATTTTTAAAATATTACAATTTATTGATTATCAATGTTCTACGTCATCGACGTTTTATATCGTCCTTATTTACATATCAAAGTTAAATAAATTTTAGCTTATGTACCTCTGAATAGAAGTCTTGTATCTTTGTAGATTTTGAGAACTTATGAACTATAAAAATATTGATTTAGTCATTTTTGACTGTGATGGAGTCCTTGTAGATAGTGAGATGATTTCATCGCGCGTGCTATCAGAGATATTCGCTGACATAGGCTTATCACTGTCAGCACAAGATATTTACGAGAAGTTCAGAGGAGGCTCCATGGCTAATACCTTGCAGTATGTAGAAGACCAGCTAGATGGCCCAATCCCGATAGACCTAGAAGGTGAATACAGAAAGCGGTCATTCATTGCTTATCGAGATGAAATGCAAGCTGTGGACGGCATAGAAACAGTCCTTCAGGATCTACAAGTAAAAAAATGTGTTGGATCTAATGGACCACAATCTAAGATCAAAATAAACTTAGAAGTGACAGGACTCATTCAATACTTTAATGAAGATGCGATACATTCTGCATATGATATCAATAAATGGAAACCTCTTCCTGATCTCTACCTATACGCAGCAAAAAAGCATCTCGTAAATCCTGAAAATTGTTTGGTCATCGAAGATAGCCTGCATGGTGCTGAGGCGGCCCAAGCTGCTGGCATGTCATGTATAGGATATGCGGCAGATACTGCAGCTGATGATTTCAAATCATTAGGTGCGATCCCAGTCAATGATATGCTTGAAATTCAAAGAATATTTCCTCATATATTTGCTTCATTACATATGTAAATGTATAAGCCCTGACAATTATATATACGATTTTAAAGTATTGGTGTTTACCCTCATAAAATTGAATTATTTACCTTTATATTTGTGTTACTGTAATACTTCTAATACACCTTATTTCAGAGTTACAGTATAGTCCGTGTCCGTTATTTCCCATATTCTGTTTGCATTCTGTGAAAACTAATTGTTAACTAATACTTCTGTAAAATTCTTAATGTATGAATTTAAGGTATGCGGCAGTGCTATGCTTCCTCTTGAGCAGTACATATGCCTTTTCCACCACCATATCACCCTATACTAACTTAGGTGAATTAACCAAAGCTTCTGATGCTGTATATTTAGCAAAAGCAGTCGATATTGAGACAAGTGATGATGATTTATCTACCTCATTCTATCAAGTATTTTCAATCCTAAAAACTATAAAAGGTAAACATTCTGAAGAAGTATCGGTCAAATATTTATCTCAGGTAGAAGGAGATTTAATCAAAAGCATACAAGGCGATGTCTCCTATGAGCAGGGTCAGACTTATCTGATATTCTTAACCAGGAATGGAGACGGAGATTATATCAATGTCTGTGTATCATATTACATATTTGAAGAAGTCATAAAGAATGATCATTCCTACTTGGTCCCAAGTGGTGTCCATGAAGAAATTAATGTCTATAGTAACGGAAGAACTATTGAGCCACTTTATACATATACCACTGATGCATTAGTCGATGAACTTCAGAAAGTAGCCCTGAAAAAATCGACTTGGGACGCTCGAAAAGCAAAAGCTAAAATCGATCTTCATTCAGAAATAGGCCATAAGGAAAGTAAGACCATAGCAAACCATTGCAACCTCTTTCCAGTAAATCCGCCTCCACGATGGAGAAACTTTGAAACGCAACAATTACCTATATACTACCAAAACAACAACTCTGGATGCTCAAATATTTTCAACGAGCTAAATACTTCAGTGAATCACATAAGAGATAATTATAAAGGTGTAAATGTGATCTTAGAAGGAGCATACTCTGGATATAATCCCTCTTGTGCCAATGGTAATGCAGCAGATGGTAATTTCACTTCATTCGTGGATAATAACCTGAATGGTCAGAGATCAATTATGGTCATGTTTGATGATCCTTGCAATCAGTTGGGATCTCTTAATTCTAGATGTGGAGGTACGCTCGCCGTAGGAGGTCTGTACTTTGCAACAAGTCAGACTCATAATTATAATGGAGACCTATACAGCCAGGCGATGTATGGCTACGTCATAGTCAATGATGGCGCTGGCCAATGTAACTGTGGCGTGTATTCTGGAAATAATGATGAAACTAACTATGTGCTATTGATGACACACGAGCTGACACATACGATAGGCTTCAATCATATGTCTACTAATGTCTCACAAGCGAATATGTCAGCCTATAGCTGCTGTACTAACTCTTCTGTAAATAATTTTGATTTGCAGTGTGTGGATTATGTGTACGAGCCTGTTGATCTACCCGGATGCACTAATACCGCAGCTGAAAATTATAATGCTCAAGCAACTTCTAATAACGGCTCATGCACGTACTGTACAAATGGTGTAAAAGACGGCGATGAAAAAGGAGTCGATTGTGGTGGATCTGGACCTAACTGTCCCAGCTGCCTCGCTGACTTAACGATATCTAATGAGGGGAACCTAAGCATATCAGGAAGTAATATAATAGTTAATAATGCTACAGTCAAAAATAATGGCACAGCTAATTCACCGACGAGTTATTTAAGATTTTATCTCTCTACTAATTCTGTGATTACGACTAATGATATTTTGATTAGCACAAAAACGATACAAGCTATATCAGGTGGCAGTCAGAGATCTACTTCTATCTCTGTGAATGTCGGCAACATGAAATTAGCAGCGGGGCAATACTTTGTCGGTATGATAGCAGATGCTACATCAGCTGTAACAGAATCCAGTGAAGTGAATAATACAGCTTATGAGGTAAGTCCTAAATTTGTCGTCAACTCATGTAATGATGGCATCAGAAATGCTGGGGAGACTGGTGTGGATTGTGGAGGTCAGTATTGCAGTCCTTGTAACTGTCAGAGCAGTGTGACTTATACTAATAACATTAATAGTAATGTCACTAGACATGCTCAGACCTATGTCAGAACGAATACTACCGTCAAAGTAGGCTCAAATGCTAATGTCAGCTTCAATGCACAAAGTTACATACAGTTAAATCCTGGTTTTGAAGTCATAAAAGGAGCTTCAGTTCTTATGAATACCGAGAATTGTAATTAAATTCGCGGTGTATGAAAATCGCCTATAGTATTGTCATCAGTTTATGGTTATCATGTAGCAGTTATTCATTTGCACAACATGCTGATAAAATAGACCTCACTGCTGACTTCAAGATTTTAAAAAGACAAAGCACTTACATACCATCTATAGCAGACTATCAGTTATTCAGCATCAGCCCTAAGATTATATCACGGATTACGGCTTCTGACAGAAGTGACTTTCATTTGAATATAAAACTCCCTTATATTAATAAGTCGGTTCAGCTTATAGAAACCAACATGATCCTCAATCATGAAGGATTAACTTCTAAAAAGTCACGCCCTGATATCAGAGTTTTAGCCTCTAGTGAGCCATCAGAGGGTACTATCAGATTAACCATCGCCGATAACTTCATATATGGGTATTTCACTGAGAAAGGAAGGCGATACTATGTAGAGCCACTGCGCTATCAGATAAGAGGGTCATCAGTGGATGAATACATCATATATCCTGAAGATGCAATCATATCAAAAGGCCATACTTGTGCAGGCACAGCTGCTAAAAATATCCCAGCTCCCAATACTAATACTTCAAGCGAAAAGAAAGCTAATAAATGTAAAATCATTAATCTGGCTATAGCGAGTACTAAAGACATGGTAGATCGATATGGATCAGTAGCCGAAGTCAAGAATCGCAATATCGGAGTGATGAATATGGTAGCCGCTGACTTTATGGGCTTCAGCGATAAGATAGAATATGAAATCGTCAAGCAGTATGTGTCTACATCTTCTGCAAGTGATCCTGTTAACACGACAACTGAAGTAGAATCTCTAATATCCCAATTTAAATCATGGGCTGCATCTAATCCTTGGAATAATAACTTCAAGATGGCACAACTATGGACTGCTCGTGATGTGAGCTACAGGGGCAATAAAAGCACTATAGGTTATGCAGATACCCCAGGCTGGTTTCAAGTCTTAGAAGATGCCGTATATGCAAATGCTGCATTAATAACAACTTTAACATCTCATGAAATAGGACATAACTGGCAAGCTTATCATGATAGTAGCAACAAAAATATCATGGCAAATAACATAAATGCCACTTCTCAGTGGAATTCTGCTGCTAGAAGTAGCATCAATACAAAAATGAGCTTTACTAATCCAGGTCTGCCGTCATGTGATCACACTACGCCTAAGCCAGTAGCCAGATTCAATACCAGTAGCATAAAATCATGTAGCTCAGAGGTCATATATCTAAATGATGAATCACTATATGGAGGTAGCAGATCATGGTCTGTAAATAGAGGTACGTTAAGTTCTTCTACATCAGCCACAACTAAACTGACACTACCCTATTCTGGCAGTGTGACCGTGACCCTGACTAAATCAAATAGTGGTGGAAGTAATACTAAATCTAAAGTGATCAATGTAGTGACGAATTCTAATAGCTATTGTAAGCCGTCAAATAATTTTGGTACAGGCGGTATCAGTTACTTTGATCTGAGCTTAGCTAATAACTCTGTTGTCGTCTTCTCACACAAAAGTGAACTCGCCTCAGAAATAGGCAGCTACACTGACTACAGCTGCCACAGAACAATTAACTTAAAGCCCTCGACTACTTATGATGTGACTTACACAGCATCAAGTAAAAGCAATAGTGGCCAAAAGCTATGGCTTTACATTGATTATAATGATAATGGGTCTTATAATACCACAAATGAATTAGTAACAACTTCTACACAATATTGGCTAAGCGGACCTGTAACATCAGGAAATCCGAGTATAGAAACGGGACTTCGATTCACGATTCCTAATAACGTATCTAAGAATAAACTACTTAGAGTCCGTGTCAAATCTGATAAGGTAGATAGTAATAACCCATGCTATGTATCCAGCAAGGGACAAATAAAAGATTACTTCGTCCGCTTCGGCGATAATCTGTGCAATACTAAATCTATAAATGTAAATTCTGTCAGTGCTAATAATCAGTCATTCGGTGGAGATACTGAGACGCTTAACTCTGGTGCTGTCATCAACATGACCAACATTAGCTTTGCAGCGGAGAAAGGGATTAATCTCAATTATCCTTTTGAAGTCAAGATGAATAAGTCATTTACAGCGACCACTGGTAAGTGCCCTGATTAATTCAATTGTTGAATAAAATTTCCATCACGAGCAATAATATAATCTGTTTTTATCTTTAACCTAAGATTTTCATCCTCCTCTCATAAGATGAAAAGGATACAGATATATAGGGGTATTCAGAAGTAAAGCATAAACACATTTTCTATAGATGCAAAGCTTACTTGCACTCGCCGTGCGGGCCTT
>ENA-ORXT01002278-ORXT01002278.1-marine-metagenome-genome-assembly--contig:-NODE-2278-length-23333-cov-4.521457_pt1 | contig 23333 bp, 21 predicted proteins | sample MGYA00237868_ERZ511482 | MGnify/ENA metagenome assembly ERZ511482
TTGGTTGGTGGTGGTATTGTTGATCACAATAGTTATTTTTACTCAGGTATGAATCTATGGACAGAAAATATAAATTAATAGTCGCAAGTTCGTTGGTTTCTGTGATTGCTACAGGTTGTTCTTCTTACGGTACCCGTGGCAACGCTGACCCTCAAACTGATGTTACCGGTTCCGGTGGTTATACTAGTCAGCAAACGGCAGGCACAACCGTTGCGGATAACTCCACGATGCAAACGGTTGCGTCAAATGGCCGTACGCAACAGTGGTACATCGATCAATATAATCGCAATAAAGCGGCAGGCACGAATAATGGCCGCACGCAGCAATGGTATATTGACCAGTACAATCGTGAGCAAGCGGCCAAAGCAAACTCTAGCACAACAATGACGAGTAATGGTCGAACACAGCAATGGTATATCGATCAATACAATCGTAACAAAGCGGCTGGAACTAACAACGGTCGCACCCAGCAGTGGTATATTGACCAGTTTAATCGCGAACAAGCCGCTAAAAAAGCGCGCCAAGCTGCGGCTCAAGCGGGTAACGGCGGATCATCTAACGGCCGTACTCAGCAGTCATACATCGATCAGTTTAATCGCGAGCAGGCGGCTAAAAAGGCTCAGACCAATACAGCCTCTAATGGTCGTAGCCAGCAGTACTATATCGATCAATACAATCGTCAGCAGGCAGCGGCAGCAAATGCGGCTAAGCAGAAGCAAGCTCAGCAGCAACGTGCACAACAGCTAGCTCAACAACAAAGACAGCAACAAACGACTAACGGACGTAGCAAGCAGTGGTATGTTGATCGTTTCAATCGTCAGCAAGCCGCAAAAGCTGCACAAGCCGCCGCTAGAGCCGCTTATGTGCCACCAAAGCCGGTTGTAGTAACCAAGCCTTACGTAGCGCCAGCTTACGTACCACCTAAGCCTATTGTATACAACGCGCCGACCTCTTACGTTGCACCGGCTCCAGCAACTAAGACCCAGACGCAGTATGTTGATTACACTGGCGGCGTCGCTGCGACCAGCCCGACAACGGCTACGACCGCAAGACCGACTAATAAAAATCTGTACACAGGAAGCTATCAGCAGCCGAGTACAACGTACCAGCAGTACACGCCAAAAACGTATACAGGGGGTGCAAGCTCAACTAGCACTAACAGTTTTGCAACCAGTGCAACAACCAACAGTAATGCTGGCGGTGCGGGTACTTATACGGTCAAAAAAGGCGACACAGTGTTTGAGGTAATGCGTCAAACGGGTGTTTACTGGAAAGAGATCATCAGCATGAATGGTCTTCAAGCCCCAAGCTACACTATTCAGCCAGGGCAGGTATTGCGTCTAAGATAAGCTTGTTCGTTATAAAAAAGCCGCTATTAAGGTTACTTAATAGCGGCTTTTTTATGTCCCAACGATAAACCGGTCAACCCCAGTCAAATAGCTTTTCCCAAAAGCTTTTTTCTTTTTTCTTTGGCAGGCTTTTATTATTGATATAGGCATCTAGCTCGTCGTAACTTAGTAAGCCCACGTGTGTGTCTACAAGCTCGCCTTCAGGTGAAACAATATAAGTGGTTGGCAAGCCTGGGACTTCACCAAAAGCGGCCATTGTGCTGGTTTGGGTTGGTATAATGGGGTAATTGATTTTTTGATCTTGAGCAAATTCTTTTAACACCTCAATTTCGTCCATGCCAGCGTCCATACCCAGTACGGTTACTTTTTTTGGGTTGTCATCTAAGAATCGGATTAAGTCGGGAATTTCGACACGGCAAGGCGGACAGAAAATTGCCCAATAGTTTACAACAACCCACTGGCCTTTATAGTCAGAAAAGTTATGCGCTTTTCCATCCATGTCTTGAAATGAAAAGTCATCAACAGGCTTTGCGTTGGCGTAAGAAAAGCTGGTCGTTAGTAACGTAACTAACAATAGTTGCGGTAAAAAAGTCAAATTTGAATTAACCATAAAGTGTCACCAAGAGACGGTTACATGTTAAATTAGCGCCCTATTGGGCTCTATCGAGATGAGAAGTGCGAAATGAGTAAACGAGCGATCATATATCACAATCCACGTTGTTCAAAATCCCGTGAAACACTGGCTATTTTAGAGACAGAGAACGAAACAATCGAAATTATTAAGTACCTTGAAACGCCACCGGATAAAGAGACGCTTCGTCATCTGTTGCGCCTGTTAAACGTGTCTGCAAGACAGCTGATGCGTCGTAGTGAGGTTGAATACGCGCAAAATGGTTTATCAGATGAGGCGCTGAGTGAGGACCAATTGCTAGATGCAATGGTTGCTCACCCAAAGTTGATTGAACGGCCAATTGTTATAAAAGGTGATAAGGCGGCTATCGGGCGGCCTCCTGAATCGGTGCTGGATATTTTATAAGGACATATTATGACCAAGGTATTAGTACTTTATTACAGTCGACATGGCGCCACTTTGGCGCTAGCTAAACGCGTGGCGCGTGGCGCTGAGTTAATTGAAAATGTTGAAGCGGTATTGCGCACTGTGCCAGAGGTATCGACGGTGTGTGAGGCAACGCAAGCCGCCGTGCCGGAGCATGGTGCTCCGTATGTCACGATTGACGATCTTAAAGAAGCTGACGGAATTGCGTTTGGCTCCCCTACTCGATTTGGATTAATGGCTGCGCCGTTAAAATATTTTCTAGAGCAAACATCCGCTCAATGGCTGTCAGGTAGTTTGATTGGAAAGCCTTCGGGTGTGTTTACCTCAACTTCAAGCATGCATGGCGGACAAGAGGCGACATTGCTTTCTATGATGTTGCCATTGCTTCATCATGGTATGGTCATCACAGGCGTACCTTATAGCACTTCTGAGCTGATGACGACCGAATCCGGTGGCACACCCTACGGTGCATCGCACGTGGCAGGGGCCGATAATCAAAAATCTATTAGCGAAGAGGAGCATGCCATCTGCTTGTCGTTGGGTAAACGAATCGCTGAGCTTGCGGTGCAGTTAAAAAAATGAAAGCAATTACCTTTTCTTATTTACTCACGTTGTCGTCTTTATTAGGGCTAATTGGGGCAATCATTATTTGGAATGGTTGGCTGACGACAGACCAGCAGGTCCCGCGGTCACTTGAAATAGCCATCTTCTGCGTGCCTCTGCTCTTTTTTATACGGGGGATTTTATATGGCAAGCGAGGCATCTATGTGTCTCTTATGGTGGTCGCCTTCTTTTACTTTCTAATGGGGGTTTGGCACATTATAGAACCCTCTGAGCGGGCGTTTGGCGTTGTTATAACGGTGCTGAGTTTAGGGCTTTATTTGGGTGGATACTTGTATGCAAAAAACCACGACAAAATTGCGCAAGCAAAGCTTGATGAGGCCGTGGCTAAGCGGCAGGAAACCTCATAAAAATCAGTTTAAAGCTTTTCTTCAGATTTTACCTGTTGCCAAGCTTGATCTAGCGTTTCATCATCAAAATCACGATTGCTATTATCAATCTTTAAAATAGCCCGCAGTCGGTTAACGCGGCGCTCAAACTTATTATTGGCGCCTCTTAAAGCATTTTCAGGTTCTACGTTCAACTGGTGGGCAAGATTGGCGACGCTTAACAACAAGTCACCCATTTCTTCTTCAATTCGCAGCTGACCTTGTTGCTCGTTAATACATTCAACAACCTCATTAAGCTCTTCGCGCACTTTGTCAGCAACGGGGTGCCATTCATGCCAATCAAAACCAAACTTAGCGGCGCGTTTTTTCAGTTTAACGGACCGCATGAGGGCAGGTTGTGTTTGAGCAATATCAGCAAAGTAATTTTGACTGTCTGGCGTTGAAGCGCGCTTCTGTTTTTGTTCTCGCTCGGTCTGTTTTATGGCTTCCCAGTCAGATTTTTGTTCCGTATCCGATGCATAGGTTTTGCCCAAAAACACATGGGGGTGGCGTCTAATCATCTTTTCACAGATAGTGTTGGCAACTGTGTTAAGATCGAAATGGCCTTGCTCTTGGGCGATCTGAGAATAAAATACAATTTGAAATAACAAATCTCCCAGTTCGTCACAAAGCTCATTAGGTTGATTGGCCTCTATTGCGGCGCCTACTTCGTGAACTTCTTCTAAGGTATACGGAAATAAGCTCTGCCAAGTTTGCTTAACGTCCCAAGGGCAGCCGGATACAGGGTCACGAAGTTGTTGCATTATTTTGACTAATTCTTGTACTGCATCAGAATTAATTGGCTTAGAGTCGGTCATACTAAAAATAATCCATATTTGGGTGGGGCGATTATACGTACAATTTGGGGGTATTAACGATGTCGGGGATGAGTCATTCGCAGTCTGCGCGTTTGTTTTTTTGGTTTTTGTGGTTAAGCGGTGTTGCCTTAGGTTTCTTACTCGTTGGGCAATTTCTAATTCATAGTATAGCGAACAATAATTTACAAAAGAGCACACCGTATCTTTTAGGGTTTGTATGGCAATGTTGCGTTCAGCTGACAGCACTTAAAAGCTATCAGTGCTCCACACGCGTGCGCGAGCCTTTATTGATACAACTGATTGGAAGTGGCGCATTGATGTTTATTGTTGGGCTTATCTTGGTGTTAAGAAATTAGATTATGGCTATTCAGTTAATCTCAAGCAACCCTGAGGTAGTCTATCTCTGGGTTTGTATTGTAAAGCGGTTCGATAAAGGCACACTTTAACTGGATTCACTAAATGAATTTCAGTATGGTGAGTGCGCTGTATTGCTTTGAGATGGTTTCATTCGCTTGCTATCAGTAAATACTAAGAAAAAATAATAGTCTAATTATCAGGTTGGATTGACATGAATAATAAACGCAAACATTTGAAAATGGCTTGCATTGCGTCGGTTGCGGCGCTGCTAGGGGCCTGCAGCAGTACGCCAGAGATGGATGCTGAAACACCGATGAAGCCGCAGATTGCCAGTGCATCTGACGCATTATCTACCGATCAAGGTTTAATTAAACCAAAGGCGCCGATTAAAACAGCGGCGCTAACAACCGTTGCAGCTAAGACAATAAAGCGTGCAAGTGTGCTAACAAAGCCTGCCTCTGCGCCTCGGGTGAAATATGTACCGCCCAAACCGATAGTCGTTGCGGTCCACAATACACCAAAACCTGTCGCCAAAGTTGCACCAAGATACAATGCTAAGCGCGCTGTGAAACCTGCTATTAACGTCGCGTCGAACCGTCTCAAGCCGCTGGCTATTCGCCCGACCGTTGTGAATAATGCACCGCTAAGAAGACCATCATTGCCTAGAGCAACTGCGGCGGTGGTTTATGGTGCACCTATCATTCGCCCTGCAACCGTCCCTAGAAGTGCTAAACGTGCCGTCTATGTTTCTCCAACACAAGCGACAAAACGTGCTCAAGCACAGCGTGATCAAGCGCAGCAACTTAGAGTCCAGCAGGCTCAGCAGCAACAGGCTAGAAAGAATTGGCAAAAACAACAGCAAACGCTAGCTTATCAAGCTAAGTGGGAGAAAAATCAGCAGCTCTTAGCGCAGCGCCAACAAGCCAGTGTGCGGCAGCAGGCGGCTCAGCAACAAGCTAGAGTTCAGCAGCAGGCTAGGGCGCAACAGGCGAAGCTTCAGTTAGCACGCCAGCGTCAAGCTAAACAGCAAGCTAGCGTTCAGCAGGCAAGCTATCAGCCTCAGGTCAGCAATGCGGTCTTGCGTAGACCGGTTAACAATTATTCACAAGCTCGGTTAACGGGCGATTTTGCGGGTAATCCACGCGCTGAAGCTTTCGTCAGAATGATGGCGTCTCGACACGGTTTTGAAGCGTCGTATGTAGCAGGTGTGCTGAGCCGAGCCAAAGCGACACCTTGGCTGCGTAAACAAGCTTATAAGGATGCAAATCCTGTCAAGCGCACCAAAAAAAGTGTCGGGCCTAGTTGGTCTAATTATCGCCGCCGTTTCATTACTTCAAAGCATATTAATACCGGTACCGCTTTTTACAATCGCTACCGAAGCTCACTAGAGCGTGCCGCTAACCAATATGGCGTCCCGGCTGAATACATCCTTGGTATTATGGGTGTAGAGACAATCTATGGCGGCAACGTCGGCACTGATCGAGCGATTGATGCCTTAGCCACCATGGGCTTCATGAATGCACGCCGAGGGAAGTACTTTACAAGTGAATTGGAAAGTTATTTTATAATGACCCGTCGCGCACGGCTCGATCCACTGCAGCCTAAAGCCTCTTATGCAGGTGCGCTTGGCTTGCCACAGTTTATGCCAAGCAACATCAAAAAATATGGCGTTGATTACGATGGCGATGGTGCGGTTAACCTTTGGACCCCACACGATGCTATCGGTAGCGTGGCGAATTACCTTCGAAGTCATGGGTGGAAACCTGGAGAAATAGCGGCAATTCCTGCAGTGAAAACAGGCGGCAAAGGCTATACGCGTTTGAAAAATGGTTTCAAGCACAAATATTCGCTGTCAAAACTGGCACGTAACGGCTTGCAACCGTCCTATGCTGGTGTGTCAGGTAGGGTAAATATGGTCAAACTGAGAACCACTCGCGGCAATGAGTATTGGGTGGGCGGCAATAATTTCTACGTTATTACCCGCTACAATCATAGTAGCCACTATGCGATGGCTGTGCATCAACTCGCTCAAGAGATTCGTAAACGAATCAAACCACGGGGTAATAATAGCCCACGGGTGATAGAAGCATCGTATGATCAAAACTTACTGACTCAGGCTGCTAATACTTTGTTATAGGCAATTCACTGAATAATTAGTAAACAATACAATAAACCTCAGGCCTTTGCTTGAGGTTTTTTGTTTAAAGGATTACATTCTTGCCAAACTTTTCTTGCGATGGATGGACATTTGATTTCTTTAGCTAATATTACAATGCAGTTTGGGGCGAAGCCTCTTTTTGAAAATATCTCGACTAAGTTTGGTGATGGAAATCGCTATGGCCTGATTGGTGCTAACGGTAGTGGTAAGTCAACCTTGATGAAAATTCTGGGGGGTGACTTGGTTCCTACGGCAGGTAATGTGGCCAAAGATGCAAACGAGCGTTTAGGTAAGCTGCGCCAAGATCAGTTTGCTTATGAAGAATTTAGCGTAATCGACACGGTTATCATGGGGCATGAAGCGCTTTGGGAAATCAAAGCGGAGCGTGACCGTATTTACTCACTGCCTGAAATGTCCGAAGAAGAAGGCATCAAGGTTGCTGATTTAGAGATTGAGTTTGGCGAGATGGATGGTTATACCGCCGAATCCAGAGCAGGAGAGCTGCTGCTAGGGCTAGATATTCCCGTTGATCAGCACTACGGCCCAATGAGCTCAGTGGCGCCGGGTTGGAAGCTGCGTGTTCTTTTAGCGCAAGCGTTATTCTCTGATCCTGATATTTTATTACTGGATGAGCCAACCAACAACCTTGATATCAATACTATCCGTTGGTTAGAGAAGATTCTTAACGAACGCAAAAGTACCATGATCATCATCTCGCATGATCGTCACTTCCTCAATAGCGTGTGTTCGCACATGGCTGACTTAGATTATGGTGAGCTACGCACCTTCCCGGGTAACTATGATGAGTACATGACCGCAGCCACTCAGGCTCGCGAGTTAATGATGAATGAAAATGCGAAGAAAAAAGCAAAAATTGCCGAACTTCAAGCCTTTGTTAGTCGATTCTCTGCGAATGCCTCTAAAGCGAGGCAGGCAACTTCAAGAGCCAAGCAGTTAGATAAGATTCAGTTGACGCACGTTAAGCTATCGAGCCGTGTGAACCCTTATATTCGTTTTGAGCAAGAGAAAAAGCTTTATCGATTGGCTGTAGAGGTCAATGACCTGAAAAAAGGGTTTGATGGAGAGACCTTGTTTGAAAATATTGATTTGATGGTTGAGGTGGGTGAAAGAATTGCCATCATTGGGCCAAACGGTATTGGAAAAACGACATTGTTACGCTGTCTACACGGTGATATGCAAGCCGATAGTGGAAAGGTTAAGTGGTCGGAAAACGCAAATATCGGTTATTGTGCTCAGGACCATGTGCATGACTTTGAAGCCGGTGAAAAATTATTTGATTGGATGGATCAATGGCGCGGCGAAAATGACGATGAGCAAGAAGTACGAAGTGTACTAGGGCGTCTGTTATTTTCAAAAGCTGACAGTGAAAAGTCGGTTAAGGTGATATCAGGTGGTGAGCAGGGCCGCATGATTTTTGGACGATTGATGCTACAAAAGCCAAACATACTGCTGATGGATGAGCCAACCAATCACCTCGATATGGAGTCAATAGAATCTTTAAACTTGGCGCTAGATCATTATGAAGGCACATTGATATTTGTCAGCCATGACCGTGAGTTTGTATCATCATTGGCTACTCGGATTATCGAGTTAACGCCAACGGGAGTGAACTTTTTCTCTGGAACTTACGATGAGTACTTGGCAAGTCAGGTGGCTTAATGTGATGAGTTCGACGAGCTGATCAAGAGGGGTGGGGCGTCGCCCTTGTCCCTCTCATGGTATTGCTGCAAGCTTAGCGCTTCTTCTTAAAAACAACAGTAGAATATTCATGAGATCGCAACGTCAAAAAGCCCTTACGTAAAGAGTAGGTGGCTTTTTTTTTCTTCTTAATACCTAAGACGCTGTAGTGAAGTGTGACCTCATTGTTTCTGACAGACCATTTTCCAGTGAATGTGATCATCTTGTAACGGTACACATAACGCATATTACTTTTTAAGTGTAATTGTATGGAAGAGCCAGAAACACCCTTCCAGTTTCCATAAAGCGCCTCTTTATTGCCAGCAGCTGCCGTTGAGGTGGTCATGGCCAAGCAAATTGCTAATAGCCATTTATTGATAAAATTCATGAAGCCCCCGCATTCATTTTTTATTGTTTGCTATTTGACATAGCACGCCCTAAATCTAGACTGTTTTATTATTTTTTAGTATTAATGTGCTCCAAGATTACCGCTATAGACCAATGCAAGGAGAAGTACGCCAAAAACAATGCGGTAAATGCCAAACGATACAAACGTAAAATGATCAAGGAATCGAATGAATAGCTTCATTGCTAAAAAAGCGACAACGAATGCTGTAAAAAAACCGATGCCCAGTGCAATTAAGTTAGCATCACTGAATTCGTTATAGTTTTTTAAAAAATCGTAACCACTTGCTGCAATCATAACTGGCATCGCTAGCAGGAATGAAAACTCAGCACTGGCTTTACGGCTAAGCCCTACTAGCATGGCACCTATGATGGTTGAACCTGCTCTGCTGGTACCCGGTATGAGGGCAAACACTTGTGCGACACCAACTAAAGCGGCTTGCTTAAAGCTGATATCCTCAACCTGCTGTATTTCAGTTGCTTGGTCTTTGTGAAAGTACTCAACAATCAAAAAGATGACTCCCCCTACAATAAACATGACCGCAACGATTGTTACGTCAAAAAGTGATTTAATTTGATCGCTAAAAATAAATCCAATGGTCCCAATGGGGATAAACGCGATGGCTATTTTTAGCCAAAGATCGAAATATTTGAAAGTGAATTTTTCTTTGTAATTGGCAACGACTGCCAAAATGGCGGCTAATTGAATAATCACTTCAAATGCGGCATTTTCTTTTGATTGATCCAATCCTAGCCATTCGCTAGCGACGATGAGATGACCCGTTGAAGATATAGGGAGAAACTCTGTTAGCCCTTCTATAGCGCCTAATATAATGGCGTGAATAATGTCCATGGGGTATTTACTCAATCGATACGATTTAATAGTTGGTTTAAAAATCCTGCCGTAGAATAGCGCTTATTGGGCGACTTTGAAAGATAGGCAGTGGCGTATACGAAAATAATTGAATGACTATTGTTCAATTATGGTTTGAATATGGCGTTTCTTAACCGAAGATGAATGAGTTGGTTGATATGTAAAATACTAGATTATTTTCTTTCACTTGTGTCCTCAGTATCAGATTGACCGTTAGGTTTTAGTTTATCCATAGCAGTTTTAACCGCTAAGCTAAGCTCACTGATGCACGTTGCCATATAGGCTGAGTGCTTCTCAGAAGCGATGTGATCTTCTGTGGCAAAGCCTTCACATTCCTGAGTAATATAGTGCATTTCTTCAGTGCTAAGACTGTTGCTTAGGGATGAAGTTGCAGATTTATCAGATGTATTGTTGTCTACTCTTCCTATCGCTGGCGTTGTTGCTAAAACGAGCGTCAGGGCACTACATACCACTAGTGAACGGGCTAATCGTGTCATCATACATTCCTTGTTTAATGATTATTTTTGTCATCTAAAAAGCGTAACACGTCGGCACATGTGCCGATCGATTGTCATCGTTTTCTCAGTAGTCGATAAGATAAAGGTGCAGGATAATATGTTCAAGGTATAATGCCGTTTTAATCAGCCATGAAGAGCAAAGTGAGACTATCATCTGAGCAATTTCGTCAATGGAAGCATAAATCCATCACTTTTCTAGGTATGTCCGGTGTTGGGAAGACTTATATCTCCAATATTTTGCGCAGTAGCGAGTGGTTTCATTACTCGGGTGATTACCGTATCGGTACGCGCTACATGAATGAACCCATCCTAGACAATATAAAAGCCCAAGCCATGCAAGTGCCTTTTTTAAAGGACTTATTGCGCAGTGATTCGATTTATTTTAGTAATAACATCACGGTTGATCACCTAAAGCCCTTATCCACTTTTTTAGGAAAGCTTGGCGATCCCGCACTGGGCGGGCTAACCTTAGATGATTTTAAGCGGCGTCTAACATTACACCGTCAAGCAGAGGTGGCTGCAATGATGGATGTACCTGAATTTATCAGAAAGTCTCAAAGCCTTTATGGGTTCAACCACTTTATCAATGATGCCGGTGGAAGTGTTTGCGAGTTAGACAATGAGGCAGTGTTAGAAACACTGAGCCAGCACACGTTGATGATTTATATTCAAGCGTCAAAAAGAGACGAGGCGACGTTGATTCAGCGGGCCATCGATTCTCCTAAGCCATTGTATTATCGTGAAGCCTTTCTAGATGAGCAGTTAGCTCAATACATGCATGAAAAACATATCGAGTACGTGGCCTTAGTTGAGCCAGATGATTTTGTTCGTTGGGTCTTCCCAAAACTATTTAACGCGAGAATCCCTCGCTATGAGTCAATAGCAGCGCGCTACGCTTATACCATCCAGACTTCTGAGCTTTATGATGTAAAGAGTGAAGCTGATTTCTTAGCGCTGATTGAAGCTGCAATTGATAGAACCCTTTAAGGTACGCCCCCAATGCCATTAGTCGCCCACAATAATTTGCCTGCCTTTGAAGATTTACACGCAGAAGGCCAGATTGTATTAAGTCATGAGCGTGCTGAGCAGCAAGATATTCGTGCGCTGCATATTGGTTTGCTCAATATGATGCCAGATGCTGCATTAGTGCCAACAGAAAGACAGTTCTTTAGACTGGTTGGTGCAAGCAATCCGATTGCGCAGTTTTATGTACACCCCTTTGCGCTGCCTGAGCAGGCGCGTGGCGAAAAGGCGCGTAAGCATATTGATGAGCACTATGAGACTTTTGAGGAAGTGCAGGCTCAAGGTCTAGATGCATTGATTATTACAGGGGCTAACGTGACCCATGCCAATCTATCTGATGAGGCATTTTGGGCACCTTTAAATAAGGTTGCCGATTGGGCCTATGATAATGTGACTTCTACTTTATGCTCGTGTTTGGCAACGCACGCCATTATTGAATCTAGACATCAACAGACCCGTCAAAATTTAGGTGAGCATAAACACTGGGGTGTCTTTCAGCACTGGGTTAAGGATAAGAGTCACCCTTTAGTTTCAGATATTAATACGCGTTTTGATGTGCCGCACTCTCGCTACAATAAAATGAGCAAGCGACAGTTCACTGAGGCTGGTCTAAAGGTCTTGGTCGAGGGCGAGAAAGCAGGGGTACATTTAGCGGTCAGTGGCGACGGTATTAGAACGGTTTATTTTCAAGGGCATCCCGAATACGACAGTATCAGTTTGCTTAAAGAATATAAGCGCGAAATACACCGATTCTATATAGGCGAGCGTGATGACTATCCGCCGTTTCCAGATAATTTTTTAGATATAACAAGCCAAGCCGTTCTTGATGAATATCAAGCTCACGCAAAGGTATGTAAGTTAGCAGGCCAAGCAATACCTACTTTTCCAGAGCATATTATTTTACCCAGAATACAAAATACCTGGCACGACTCAGGGCTTGCTGTAATTGGAAACTGGATAGGGCTTATTTATCAAATAACACACACAGATCGCAAGCAGCCCTTTATGGATGGTCTAGATCCACAGAACCCACTGGGGCTATAAGGACAGAATTTTTCTATAGAGCGATTGAAATTCGCCTTCGTTCAGCGGGTGTAAATCTATATGTCTGATAATTGACCATAATGGTAATGAATGTCAGTGGAAAAATAAGACACTATCGGATAGTTTAGCGCTGGGTTAAAATATCCGACTTTTTTGAACAATTCTGGCTTCAATGCTACAAAACACTTATCGTTTATTTGTAAGCGGTTATCCACGCGGTGTGTTAATTCGCTACAAAAAATGAATACCGGTTTAATTTGATAATCAAGAGAAAAATCAATGATCGTAAGAACTAAAATAGCAGCAGCTCTGTCTGTTGCGCTATTTGCTGTTACAAGCACGGCGACAGCAGAAGTCACGTTATATGACTACACAGAAGCGACTAGCTCCTATCAGGATGCTTATTTGACGGGTCAGTTTAACGCGACCGATGGCAATGGCCACAACCAAGCAGCTTACAATGCAAGTTTGGCACTAGACTATGATCGCGTTATTAGTACACCAAACCGTAATCTTGGGATGAGTTTTAACGCAGACGGCTCTATCAGCCGTGGTTCGGCAGCGGGCGCATCATCTGACAGCAATTACCTAGCTTCTGGTAGTGTAACGGCAGATAACTACTTCCGTCCTGGCACTAAAGGCTTGTTCTGGTATGGCTCTGGCGACGTTGGTTTCAAGAAAAGCGCTGATGTGTTCAGTAAGATTGGCGTGGGTTTAGGTTATGGGCGCGTGGTTAACGTAACGCCGATGGCAAAAGCGATCCGTTTGATGGAAGCATTGCGTCAGCAAGGCGCACTGTCTGCAGACCCAAGCAAAGCAACTTATCTTCAAGTGGCGCAGATTATTGCCCGTCAAGACGAGTACAGAAGCAAATTCCGCTTAGGTAACTACGAGCAACAGTGGATTACTGACATCGAAAAGGCACTGATTCAAAGTGGCCAGGTTCGTGGCACACTAAGCGCTGCAGGGGTTATAGAAGCACGCGACGTATTGGTTAATGAGTTTATTTCTACACGTAAGCACGGCTGGCTACTGCGTGCCGGTTTAGGTCTAGTGTTATCTAACTACGATGGCACCGACGGTGGTGACCCAACGTTAGACATTGGCGCTGAGTACCACCGCCCGCTTAACAATCAGACTCAATTCTCAAATGTTGCTAAATTCTCAAGCATCTATGGTAATGATGACACAGGCTACCGCTTGTATAACACCATGTCATTGACGCATGAGGTATCTGACAAGATCGATTGGGAGAACTCTTGGTTGATGGATTACAGCAAAGCAGGCGATGCGGGTGGACAAGACCTGACGACCAACACGCTAAGCTCTACGTTCCGTTACTATCTGAACAATCAGTTAGACCTGACAGCTACTGCTAAAGCGTCTAACACTGAAGATGACATCAACAACAACGGCAACGATGACACTGACTTGTCATTCAATGTGGGTGCAAGCTACCGCCTACGTTAAACGCCTCAATACTTTTAGTAGGATTGAGTAAAAGCGGAGGGTGAGAAATCACCCTCCGCTTTTTTATTGGCTAACACTGTTTGCTTGAGAAGTTAACAGGCAAAGAGAAAGGGTGCACAAGGCACCCCAAATTTCTTTTCGATATCATTTCTGGATAACGTTTTATTTTTATTTTGACCAACCAGTCAATTCTTATTATTCGATTTATTATTGTTCTTAGTTCTGGTTGCTTGGCTATGCCTTGAAACTGTGTCCACTATACCGTTGGTCGAGTGAACACTATCTGAACAACTGCAAATTAATTAAACAATTAACCTTTTCCTCTCCAAGGAATGGTGCGGTGAATAATAAAGCGCATCATTAAGTCGAACATCAAACCTAATATTCCTAGTAGCAAGATAGTCATCCAGATGATCTCGTAATCAGACTGCTTACGTGCCACATTTTCGACGAAACCAATACCCGTGGTACCTGCCAGCATTTCGGCCGCTACCAAGGTTCCCCAACACACACCAATTGCGATGCGAATACCCGTTAGAATCTCAGGCAGTGAGTTTGGCAAGATAACTTTGCGAATGATTTGGAACTTACTAGCTCCCAGTGAATGTGCGGCATGGATCTTAGAAAGCTGCGTTCCTGTTGCACCGGTGCGCGCTGAGATAACCATAATGGCGAAAGCCACCATAAACAGCAGGAAGATCTTTCCATCATCCTGAATACCAAAGATCGTCAAGATCAATGGTGCCCAAGCAAGTGGTGGAATAGGGCGGTAAAGTTCGATTAATGGATCAAAGAAGCCTTTTGCAAAGCGCGACAAGCCCATGTACAAACCTAGTGGAACACCCAGCAATATGCCAAAGAATAGGCCGGCTAGGACACGCATCAATGAATCCCAAATGTGCCCCATTGGGACAGGAATCAGCATGGATTCGTATTTACCCGTGGCAAAGTTATAAACCTTGTTCTTAAAGTTAGTCAGCACGGTTCCTTCATCGTCATGGCGAGGGTATTCACCTGGCACTAAATCAGCAATCCAGTCGGGGATTAAGATTTCAAACACTTGACCGACCGGTCTCATTTCGTACCAAAGCAACGGAATGCCTTTATAGCCTACGTCAGGGTCAGCCATTCTGATGAACGTGTTTAGTGTGTCAGAAGGCTTTGGTAGCCACCGGCCTGAGCCTTGCTCAGAACAGGCACGATTACCCGCTAGAATGTCACCACCGGGTAGGGCAAAGATATCAATGTACCGTAAAGTGCCTTGCTCGCTTTTTTGTACATCATCAAGGTTAATTAGTGCAGTTTCGACCGACTGCGTCATCGCGCTTGGGAAAATTTTGCCATCATCAATGCGGCGGTAGATTTTCTCAATCTGCTTGACGAGCTCTTTGCGCTGCGCTGTAATTTCTTCGCCTTCAGTTTCATCAATTTCAAAGCTGGTATAGCGTACTTTCAACGCTTCAAGCTTTGCCGTGATGGTTTCGCCGTTGTTGCGAATTTTGGAAAAATCTTTGGAGATAGCGTCCATTACCTCACTGGCTTTGGAAAACTTATAACCCAAGTCAGTCATTGCCATGGGCGGAATTTCAGTACTGGTCGCTCCCCAAGCGGGTTGCTTAAGTGCTTCTGCGCGATTAGGGTCGGGCTCTGCCGGGTAATTATCATCGGCGATGTTATCAGCTAGCATATTAATACGCGTCGCAATCTCATCTAACCTGCCTGCTGTTTCAGGGTCCATTAGTGCCGGGTTAGCCTGAGCCGATAGCGTACTACGCATCTCTTCAATGATAGATTTAAGTTCAGCGCGATCGGTATCGTTAAAATTAGCATTAGCCAATCTTGACTCAAGCACATCAATCTGACCGTAGTCCCGTTCAAGCAGCGCCGTGCCTCTTAGCAACCTGTCTTCAAGTGGAAACGCTGAACGAATCGGGTTAGCGGTGCGATTTAATTTGGCAACTTGGCACAGCTCGTTTGCTGCTGTAGGAAAAAAGGCGCGGCCCGCATCCCATGAAAAGTAAATCCAGACAATTAAAATACTAGAGACACCCGCGACAATCCAATGCCAGCCTCCAAGCGCACGCGTCGGATTACCGAAGACGGCATCGGTCACTTCGGTTCTGACCAGCCTCCGACCGTATAGAATTGCCCCTGTCACCAGGCAAATTAAAACAATAAATAAAATTCCAACAATCATTGTGATTTATCCTGAATATTTTTGTAACTGACAAAGAACCACTGTTCTGATGTCGCCATCGTTTGCTTAAGCTGCATTACTCGTACCGCCCATGATCTCTTCTTCCATATCCCAGATCATGGTGAGTATTTCTTCACGAGTCTCGATGAACTGCTGGCTGTTTTTGATCTCTCTTGGGTCTATGGTTAGCCCTTGCTCAGCAAATGGGAGTTTGTATTCTTTGTGTAAGCGCCCAGGCCGTGGTGCCATAACGAATAAGCGCTCGCCTAACAACAACGCTTCCTCGACCGAGTGCGTGATGATCATGATTGTCTTGCCCGTCTCTTTCCAAATCTTAAGCACAAGCGTTTGCATCTTTTCTCTGGTCAATGCATCCAATGCGCCCAGAGGCTCATCCATCAGGATCAGGTCAGGGTCATTGATTAAGCATCGAGCGAGTGCAACACGTTGCTGCATGCCGCCTGACAGCTGATAGGTCGGGGTGTTACCAAAGCCTTGCAGTCCAACAATATCTAGCCACTCTTCGACTTTTTTAGCAGTTTCTTTTTTATCAGAGCCTTTCATGCGCAGGCCAAAGTTGACATTTTCTGCAACGGTTAGCCATTCAAACAGCGCGCCTTGTTGAAAGACCATGCCACGGTTTAGACCGGGCCCTGATATTTCCTCATCGCCTAGATAAAATGCACCGCCGGTTGGGCGATTAAATCCTGCAATGATATTAAGTAGTGTTGTTTTTCCGCATCCAGAGGGACCAAGGACGGATAATAATTCGCCTTCTTTTAATGTGAAACTGACATCCTTTAATGCATGGACCGTTCCACCTCCCTTTGTATTGAAAACCATATTGACTTTATCGGCAACTAGGTCGCTCATGAAGTATACCCCTGATCAAATCTTTCGCTTTGTGAAGCATTAAAAATGGCAGATGATCGCTAATCAGCCAGCATCTGCCATACTATCTTTGGCTCTTTAATTTTAAAAAAGACGCTAGTGAATTTAACGACCAACGTCTCTTTTGCTATTAATCAATAGCTTACTTCAAGAAAGAAGTATCAACCGCAACGCTGTAGTCTTTAAGTGCAGGCTTCTCTTTGGTAGCAAAGGCGTTACCAACAATGCCGATAGCAACGTCAGCTAAGCCGCCTTTGTTAAAATACTTATCCATCTGCTCTTTGTTGCTTGGGAAGATGAAGTCTTCCATTTGCTTCTTAGCCGCCTCTTCAGTCATACCGGCATCTTTTGCGATAACGCCCAGCTTGCCTTGGTCTTTAGCATAAGCAAGGTTTGCCTCTTCGGTCACTTTAAGGAATGTGCGAACAAGATCAGGATTTTCTTGTGCGAATTTCTCAGTCACAGAAACAACGTCAAAGCTGATGATGCCCGCCGCTTCTTTTTCTGCCGCGGTCATTAGCTTAGTACCCACTTCGTACATTTTTGCCATTGAGTTTCCACCAAAACCACAAGCCATAACAACGTTGCCGTCAGCTAATGAAACAGCTGCATCGGCAGGAGCTTGGTCGATCACTTTAACTTTGCTAACGTCTACTTTTAATTCACGCATCATCATGCGGAAGCTGTAGTCAGCCATTGTTGCTAAAGGAACCGCCACTGATTTGCCTTCAAGCTCAGATGCGTTTGACTTATCGATGCCCGCGCCGTTTCTAACGACACAGTCATTAGCAGGGTACTGAACGGCAATTGAGATCATCTTGATCGGTGCGCCGGCGTTTACCGCGTTAATGAACGGCGCAAGGCCTTGGCTGTAAGAAATATCGATGTCGCCAGCCAACATGGCTTCTGTCATCTGAGTACCCGCATCAAAGTTAGTCCAGCCAACAGGAACGCCTAATGCTTCGTCATAAGCCGCTTCAACTTTTGCAACTTGGTTTGGTGTCGCCCACTCTAAGAAAAACGCTACATTAACTTGGTCAGCAGCAGCCATTACGGGTGAAGTCATCGCGCTAGCGACAACTGCAGATGCAGCTAATGTAGTCAGTTTATTAATAACTTTCATATTGATCCCATTATTCTGTACGGTTGGTAAAGATGATTTCAAAGAGTAAACGATAAGCCCTTACTCCCTGTTTTTAATATAATTTTTTTAACAAACATAAGCAATTGATTTAACTGTCTAGCCCACCTTTACCCATTATGAACCAATAAAGTGGTCGATAATAAGCCAGTAGTGGTGCGTTTTTAAGTATCAGAATAAGCGCTGTTGGCCTGTTTAAAAATTATAATGTTGGGAAGAAAGGATTGAACGACAGCGGTCACTAAAGAGTAACGAAACGGCTTGCCTACACTCAATGATTCCTCTCCTCAACAATCGGCGAAATTTACTTCAAATCGTTTAATCACCTAACATAAAGCCAATCCCATATTTTAATTAGACCCAGTTTAAATGAATATTTGGGCCAGTTAGTGACTCAGGTCGCCATCTTATGTGCGAAATAGCTTTAGCCAACAAGGTAGATGCAAAGAATTAGTACGATTTATACACAATAGAGGTGTTGATAAGTGACATGAAAGCTGAATAGAAGGTTAAAAGGTGACAATTTGGCAGTGTCATGTTGCTGGCCACTTTTTGCTGATAATTAAATAACTTATTAAAAATCAGTTGGTTATAGATTTATAAAGAAAGTTGGCACGGGGAATGCAATGTATCTAACAACAACAAAACGATAATAACAAAATAATAATAAAGAATTTACCAGCAAGCCCCTCGAGAATGAGCGAACTATCAATAATAAAAATAAGATCCTCGCCGTCTCAACCCCCGACGCTCTTTGCTTCCCCTGGCAAAGGGCGTTTTTTCTTTGTGCATATTGGTTGGCGACTATTGGTATTGGATTGACTTCGCCAACTCGTCGTTTGGATGGAGCTGGATTGAATCTGTGTGTGACTCGCAAGGTCTTCGTAAATCCAATACCAATAGTCTTGAGGTGAGATAATGCACCATTCTCTGTCTTGAGTTACTGACCATCGTTTTCCCATCAGGCATTTGCTAAGTCTGACTCCAGCTCGCCTGAATTCAAATCTATCATTGGCACGTTATGTTGACTTAGCTGCAAAAGAAACGTGACGCGATCAATCCCTATCAATTGAGCGGCCATACCAGAGGAGAGACGTTTCATTTCAAACAGTTTGACTGCCATTGCCATACGGGCTTCTTGCTTAAAACTATCAGGTGTTGTTTGCAAGGCATGCAAAAGATTTTCTGGATAATCGACTTGTATAGAGTAGGTTTGCATAGCAGTTATGAGATAGCGGTTTTCTGTTGTCTGGTCACTTCAACGTAGAGCCTTTTATCTTTTCTACTTGAGGCATAAGCTGGGGAAGTGCTTGATGCTTAAATGGCGTCCCGAAGAAGATTCGAACTCCTGGCCTGCCCCTTAGGAGGGGGCCGCTCTATCCAACTGAGCTACCGGGACGCGGGAGAGGTAGTATACCAACAACGCGCGACCCGGCTAGTGTTTTTTCACGCTGTAAATCACAGATTGCGTTACCTACAGCGTTTAATCAGGGGTGACAAAGACGCCCTATAATTCCCACATTAACTCATCATCGTCATCTAAAAAACCAAGACGGCGATTGATGCGTTTATTATCGAAATAATTATCAAGCCGTTGCTTCACCTCAAGTCGCCGGCGTAGCTTCTTGCTTTGCCGTTTTTTACGCTTGATAAACTCTTGCTTGATGTTTGTTTCAAAGAGAAAAAAAACATTGTCATTCCGTGACATAAGTAACCTCCGCGTTGAGTGGTAACTTATATCTACCGAAAAACAAGCAATCTGCAAAATCAAAAAATTAACCCTGAGGGGATTAAAAAAATTTCGATATAAATTAAAAAAGTGGCGCGATTAACCCAGTTTTTTAGCAAGCCACTTTTCGATTAATGTTTGAACAAAAAAGAGGGTTTTAGCTTATTTTTTAATAGCATGGACTTGTTATACATTTCTTACTGTGAAAAGTTGCATTAAACAAGTTTAACCCAAAATCCCCGTTGCATTGGTTTTCATTTAACCATTTTATGCAAACTGTAAAGCGCGTCGAGTGCCTGTTTTGGGCTCAAATCGTCAGGGTCGATCGCTTGTAATGCGGTTTTTAGCGCATCGGCTTTGGGGTCTGGTTCTGCTGCAAAATTTAATGCCAGCGGGAGCGTGCCACCGGCTTGAACGTATTGATGAGAGTCTTGCTCTAGGCTGTGCAGCTTGTTGCGTGCTTGGTCGATGACCACTTTAGGTACGCCTGCCAATTGCGCCACTTGTAAACCGTAGCTTTGATTGGCAGGGCCGTCTTTGACGCGGTGTAAGAAAACAATTTTATCGGCATGTTCAACTGCATCGATGTGTACGTTGGCGATATTGCTAATTTTGTCAGGCAGGCTGGTGAGCTCAAAATAGTGTGTGGCAAATAACGTAAAGGCTTTGCGTTGGCTGGCAAGGTATTCGGCAAACGCCCACGCCAGTGATAGCCCATCAAAGGTGCTGGTGCCGCGTCCAATTTCATCCATTAACACCAGCGAGTTGGCTGTGGCATTGTTTAGAATGTTGGCCGCCTCGGTCATTTCTACCATAAACGTCGAACGACCGGTGCTTAAGTCGTCATGTGCTCCAATACGGGTAAAGATGCGATCAATGGGGCCGATTACTGCGCTTTTAGCGGGAATGAAACTTCCCACGTGGGCCATAAGCACTAGCAGGGCAATTTGGCGCATATAGGTGGATTTACCGCCCATATTGGGGCCGGTGATCATCAGCATGCGCCGTTGATTGTTCATCAATAAATCGTTGGGAACAAATGGGTCATCCAGCGTCGTCTCAACCACGGGGTGGCGGCTGTCGACGATGTTTAGGCCAGGCTTTGCCACGAGAGACGGTTTTTCATAATTTAAAGTGTAAGCACGTTCTGCAAAGTTGCTTAGCACGTCAAGTTCTGCAATGGCTTGGGCAGTACTGCGAAGGGCTTGTAAATGTTCGGCCAGCGTTTTCAAGAGCTGTTCGTACAGCGCTTTTTCTTTGGCAAGGGCACGCTCGCGTGAGGATAAGACTTTATCTTCAAACTCTTTAAGTTCTGGAAGAATAAAGCGTTCGGCCCCCTTTAGCGTTTGTCTGCGCACATATTCAGGCGGTACGCGATCAGAATGCGTGCGGGATATTTCGATATAAAAACCATGGACACGGTTATAAGCCACTTTTAGCGTTTGAATGCCCGTGCGCTCACGCTCTCGGGTTTCAAGGTCTAATAGATAGGTGTCGGCATTTTTACTGAGATTACGTAATTCGTCCAGTTCTTGGTTATAGCCTGCTGCAATTACGCCACCATCTCGAATCAATACCGGTGGCTCATCGATTACGGCATTTTCTAAGCGTGTTAATAACGCTGAGTGCAGATCGATTTGGATGCGTAGCGTTTGTAGATGTCCAAATTCAATCGATTCGAGTGCACTGTGCAGAGCTGGCACAATGGTCAACGAATGGCGTAGGGTCGATAAATCACGGGGTCTTGCTGAACCCAAGGCAATTCGCGATACAATTCGCTCGATGTCACCTACCTGTTTTAACAGCGGCTGAATGGTGTCGTAGCGGTAGTCTTGCAAGAGCGTTTCGACAGATAAGTGGCGATTTTGCAATACCTGCTGATCTTTTAAGGGTTTGTTGAGCCAACGACTGAGCAGGCGCCCTCCCATGCTAGTTGAGGTTTTATCGAGCACAGAAATCAGCGTGTTTTTATGATCCCCGGTTAAGCTTTGTTCAAGTTCTAAATTCCGACGACTCGCCGCATCCAATACAATGCCGTCATCTGTCGACTCGATCTGCATGCCCGTAATATGAGGCAGGGCGGCGCGCTGTGTTTCTTGCACGTATTGTAATAAAGCACCCGCGGCCACCACGGCTAGCGGCAGGTCACTCCCCCCATAGCCACTTAAGTCGTGTGTGCCGAACTGCTTGGTTAACAGTTGCTTGGCTGTTTGGCTGTCAAAGTGCCAGCTGGCGCGCCGAGTGATGGTTTGCTGTTTACTCAGTGGCGGGCTTTGCTCATCTTGAATGAGAATTTCAGCAGGCTGCAAGCGCTCAAGTTCATTAACCAGTGCTGGTGCATTTTCTAACTGCGACAATGTAAAGCGACCGCTGCTTAAGTCGATGTGAGCGATCCCGTACTGCGTTTCAAATTCATAAATCGCTAATAATAAGTTGTCACGGGTTTCATCTAATAAGAAATCATCTGTAACGGTGCCGGGGGTTAATACGCGGGCTACTTTACGCTCAACAGGTCCTTTACTGGTAGCAGGGTCCCCAACTTGCTCGCAAATGGCGACCGAGACGCCTAGTTTAAGCAGGCGCGGCAGGTATTGTTCGGCAGCGTGATAGGGTATCCCCGCCATCGGGATAGGCTCACCGTTAGATTTACCCCGTGCGGTCAATGTGATGTTGAGTAAATCGGCGGCGCGCTTGGCATCGTCGAAAAACAGTTCATAGAAATCACCCATGCGATAAAACAGCATCTGATCGGGATGTTCTGCTTTTATCCCCAGATATTGCTGCATCATCGGGGTGTGTTGGGGGAGGGTTTTACCAGTCGCTTTAGCCATGGCGGAAATGTATCAGTAGGCAGCTTAAAAGTCATGACGCAACAGAAAATAAATACATTTGTCGTGTTTGACGATGCAATTTTCCCAAGACATCCTGTAAGATAGCGAACTATGAGCGAACAAGCATTAACAGACATTGCGAAACAGGTTATGGCGGCCTTAAAGCAAAAAGGCGAGCGATTGGCCACGGTTGAATCTTGCACTGGCGGCGGTATTGCTAAGCTGATGACTGATTTTTCGGGTAGTTCAGCGGTCTTTGAATGTGGCTTTGTGACCTATAGCAATGCCTCAAAACAGCAGATGGTTGGCGTTAACCCCATAACGTTAGATCAATACGGGGCGGTTAGTGAGCAGGTAGCTGCACAAATGGCTGCCGGGGGCTTGAAACGAGCCAATGCTGACATCACTGTCTCTGTAACGGGCATTGCCGGACCCGGCGGCGGTACCGATTATAAGCGCGTTGGCACAGTTTGTTTTGGCTGGGCTTATAATACAGCGCTGCTAACTGAGACGTGCCACTTTTTAGGTGACCGCCGATCGGTGCGTGAGCAGACAATACAACATGCACTGCAGGGTGTACTTAAGCAGCTTGTGGTTTAGACGTTAAGGTTTATACCAATAAATGATAATCATTGGGCAAAATCATTTGCCTCAGTTTAAAAGGAAAATTTACGCGTGGACGATAATAGAAAAAAAGCATTAGCAGCAGCCCTTGGTCAAATTGAAAAGCAATTTGGTAAAGGAGCCGTCATGCGCATGGGCGATGACAGCGCTGCTCGTAAAA
>ENA-ORXT01002280-ORXT01002280.1-marine-metagenome-genome-assembly--contig:-NODE-2280-length-23321-cov-16.467734_pt1 | contig 23321 bp, 12 predicted proteins | sample MGYA00237868_ERZ511482 | MGnify/ENA metagenome assembly ERZ511482
ATGTTATTACTAAAATACCTAAGAAAAATAGCTATGAACTGAATTATAATTATCAAAATATAAACGGTCAAACCAACGATAATCAAGTATTAGGAAATGCGACGATTGTTTCTAAAGACAACAATGCGGGTGCCTCTTTTTTTCTGAACAAAAGACAAAGAGGCTTTTATGATCACAATGACGATAATTTTTCAGAGATACCCTTAATTGACAATACTTCCTTAGGGGCTAATTTCTTTTTCTTACCAAATGACAACCAGAAATTAGAGCTAAGTATCAGCAACCTGAATGAATATCGCTTTGGCGGGGAAATAGTCGATAAACCAGCTTACCTGACGCAACAATCAGAAGAAAGAACGCATAATGTCTGGATGGCAAATGCCGATTATCAGATTAATTTTAATAAGGATAATTCTTCTTTTATTAGTTATGTAGCTTGGCAAAATACCAATCGAGATCACTATACAGGTATTTTGCCTGATGGCGGTCTTGAATTACAAAACCATCTAGACAACGCACCTTACGGCGTTTCGGATGTGTACACTTATAATGTTGGTTTGCAAGTAAATCACCGTCTGAATAATTTTTTGATTGGTGTTAATAAACTAACTGTTGGGGCAGAATATGTGGTGGATGATGTCTTTGATGAAATACCTGCTTACAATTATTTGATAGATCAAACGACTAAAAATTTCGGGCTATTTGTGCAAAGTGACTGGGAAATTATTCCCCAACTTACTTTATTGACAGGAGTCAGAATGGACTTGCACAATTTGATAGACAAGGCAACTTACAATCCAAGAGTTTCGCTGCTATATAAATACAAAGCCTATACCCAATTTCGCCTAAGTTATGGTACAGGATTTAGAGCACCGCAAGCATTTGATGCAGATTTACATATTGCTTTTGCAGGAGGAGGTATCTCTCGTATTGCGCTTTCTCCCGACCTCTTGCCAGAAAAATCTAAAAGCTTAAGTGGCTCCATTAATTATGATAAACCGACGGAACATTATGTTCTAGGTTTCACGCTAGAAGGGTTCTATACCCAACTAAATAAAGCTTTCTTTTTACAACCAATAGGTCAAGATAGTTTTGGAGAATTATTTGAAAAGCAAAATGGTCAGAGTGCGACGGTGCAAGGGGTAACGATGGAAGTACGCGCTAATTATGACCGTAAAATTCAAGTGGAAGCAGGTTTTACGATCCAGTCTAGCCGATTTGAAAATAAAGTAGTCTATATTGATGGGTTAGAAGGAATCAGAGACTTTATAAGAACGCCCAATGACTATGGTTTTGCCACTTTAAGTTTTATGCCGAACAAACAATTCAGTGCAAATCTCAACTATGTATACACGGGGCAGATGCAAGTACCTCACTTTGCAGGTGCGCCCAATCAAACGATTGATGAAATTATTACTTCCGAGCGATTCCATGAAGTAAGCGCAAAATTAGGCTACACTTTAAATTTGGAAAAAATCAGTTCTAATATTGAACTCTATACGGGGGTGAAAAATATTTTCAACGCTTACCAAAATGACTTTGATATTGGGAAAAACCGAGATAGTAATTTTGTGTATGGTCCTGCACAGGCACGGACTTTTTATGTGGGTATGAAATTTAAGTCTCAGTAATCTTTAGAGGGAACACTAGTCGGCAATTATTAATTCTCGTACAAATCTGGTAAACTTTAACTCCAAAACTACCGATAAATATCTTTACGAGTATGTTGCCGAGTGTCAAACAAGCTACAAATAACCAAAGTAGCACCACTAACTCGATAGTAGAGTCGATAATGTTTTTCCACCAATACAAATCGAATGGTTTTTCTATTTGGAGCTTTTCGCCCAATGGTAGGATATTTTTGCAGCACTTCAACTTTAGCAAAAACAGTTTGGACAAATTTTTCAGAGGTTTTGGTAGAATATTCTTCTTCTAGGTAAACGGCTACATCATGGAACGTATTTAAAGCACGGTTATTCCATTTTATTTTTTTAGCCATTTATTCATTTTTTTTATTGCTATCTCATGCTCAACGAGGTTTTTAGGGTCTCTACTTGTCTTTATATCTTGGTCTAACCTTGCCTCTTGTTCGGGAGAAAGTTTTATATTATCTTCTATTGTATCTGCAAGTACCTCAGAGATAATTTCGTATAGATGCTGCAATAATTCTTTATTCCTAACTTGCCCAATCAATTCAATCATGCCTCCTTTTAATTCTAATGTATTCATATTTTGTATTACTTAGTAAAATGAGATTACTGCAAAATAATAAGTATTTTAGACTCTTACTATAATTTTTTTAAATTAAAAAGGCTAACGATAATTTACTTTAATACTCATTTCCGATATTTTATCTAAATCCATTTAAAGGTAAGGCTTATTCTTTTATTCTACAAATAGAATAATTTATCTTTATCATTTCTTAAAGCTGTTTAAAACAAATAGCCTTAACTAACCATAGCCCCAGCCTTCAACAACAAATCACGAATAGCCTAAAAGACTTTTACATCAGGAAAAACCGAGATAGTAATTTTGTGTATGGTCCTGCACAGGCACGGACTTTTTATGTGGGTATGAAATTTAAGTCTCAGTAACTTTTAGTAGGAAAACCAGTCTAAGGAGTGCAGCATTTTAAAGTAATAAAGGTTAGTTGGAATATAAAAAATAAAACGAATCGCTTAAAAACAGTTATTTTTGTAACAACCATACTAAATGACTTAATTATGAGTGAACAAAAAGAAAAATATATTAATCCATTAACAGATTTTGGTTTCAAAAAGCTTTTTGGAACAGAATCTACAAAGGTGCTATTAATAGACTTTTTGAACCAAATCTTACCTGACAGAAAAATAAAAGACCTCTCTTATTCATCTAATGAAAAACAAGGTCAAACGGAAATTGACAGAAAAGCTATCTTTGATTTGTATTGTATTGGAGACAATGGCGAAAGGTTTATTGTAGAAATGCAAAAAGCAAAACAAAATTGGTTCAAAGATAGAAGTGTTTACTATGCTTCTTTTCCTATTCAAGAACAGGCAAAAAAGAATGAATGGAATTATAAGTTAGATCCCGTATATTCTATTGGCATTTTAGATTTTATTTTTGATGACCACAAAAAGGAAAAAGAATTACTACATATCGTTGAGCTAAAGAACCAACATTGTGAAGTGTTTTATAATAAACTAAAATTCATCTATTTAGAACTTCCTAAATTCAAAAAAAAGGAAAAGGATTTAAAAACTCATTTTGATAAATGGATATTTGTATTGACGCACCTATCTAAATTACAAAACAGACCTAAAAAGCTTCAAGAACGAGTTTTTGCCAAATTATTTGAGGAAGCGGAAATAGCAAAATTCACACCTCAAGAAAGGGAGGCTTATGAAGAAAGTTTAAAGTATTATAGGGATATTAAAAATGTGGTGGATACATCTAGAGAAGAGGGATTAAAAGAAGGATTTGAGAAAAGAAATTTTGAGATTGCAAAAGAAATGAAAAATAATGGAGAACCGATTGAAAAAATAATGAAATATACGAATCTCACAAGAAAAGAAATCGAAAATCTATAACAAGATTACACTTCTCTTTTCTCAATAGCCTCTTTTACCAGCCTAAAATATTCAAAAATGCTAATTTTTTTTGAAGGTAATTCCTTTGCAGCGTCATCATATTGAGCTAACCATATCTCTTCTCCTTTTATTTCTGCCACTACATCATTACCATGTGCCCAATCCCAAAAATTGAGAAACATGGAATCATCTGGATTAAAAGAAATTTCGAGTTTTTCCTTGTGAAATACTTCTTCTTTCTTTTCCATTTTTTTTAAAAATTTATGTGATTAATTATGAATTGCCTCGGTCGCGCTCTAAGAAAACCTCCATTCCCACCCAAAGATGTGAGGCGTAATTTTTTTATGGCATACATTCCTGTTGTATATTTGCCATGTAAAGATAGACTCTTTAATATCTTGCTAAATTCCTACCATTTTAAGTAAATTCCTTCAATTTTATAGTTCCGCGTAATTAATAAACCTCAAAGTAAAGACTATTTCAAATGCAAATAACAGGTATTTTGTATGTAATATTATTATATATTTTACTGTACTACCATTATTAGTAATTGCTCTCTTAACAATTGGAAAATTTAAAGGATAAACCCCCCTTCCTAGTGCCATACGTTCATAAGAGGGGGGTATTCTTGTTAATAATATTACTGTTGCATCCTGCTTTTCAAGCGATTTATTCTTTTCTACTTATTACAGCGTTCCTTACTCCTCAAAAAATTTTATTTAGCTGGTAAAGCCATTCTTTTTAGGTGGTGTCATTACCCGCAATAATGGCATTTTGTTTATTCCCTTATTTACTTCAATTAAAAAATACTGTGATGATTAAAAACATTTACTTGTTTAAACTTTTTTTTGCTGTCGCTCTTTTCTTGTGTGGTTTACAACAAGGATTTGGGCAAGCCACTTGTACTGCTAATGCAGGTACACTAGCCGCTAACCAAGCGACAGTTGAATTTGTAGATAGTTCTGCTACTATTTCTGGTACCGCAAATGGAGCGGTTATTCCAGATGGGTATGGACAATTATTTCTCTTGTCTTTTGGTGCAGAAAAAGGCATACTTGGTGCTGATCAGCAACCTAGTTTTGAGATTCCTGCTGCCTTTCCAGGTGTTTATAATATACACTCCTTTGTATTTCAGGGGGACTTTGACTTGAATGCTATTTCAGTTGTCTCTACGATAGATTCTGTAGCGATGTTATTAGCGACGCTTCCTGCTTGTACTAGTTTGGATGTTCAAGGAACGTCTTTCACTCTAACTCCTGCTGCACAAGTTTGTACAGCTGTTGCTGGAACAGTCACAGCTACACAGGCAGCAGTCGAATTTGTAGATACCTCTGCTACTATTTCTGGTACCGCAAATGGAGCGGTTATTCCAGATGGGTATGGACAATTATTTCTCTTGTCTATTGGTGCAGAAAAAGGCATAATTGGTGCTGATCAGCAACCCAGTTTTGAGATTCCTGCTGCCTTTCCAGACGTATACAATATACACTCTTTTGTATTTCAAGGAGACTTCAATTTGAATGCTATTTCTGTTGTATCTACGATAGATTCTGTAGCGATGTTATTAGCGACGCTACCTGCTTGTACTAGTTTGGATATTCAAGGGACTGCTTTTACACTTACGGCAGGAGCAGGAGCAGGAGTAACGAATAGTTGTGCAGCGGATGCGGATGCAGATGGAATATGTGATGATGTAGACCCTTGCGTTGGAGACTTAGATGCAGTTGGCGTATGTAATGGAGGTTGTACAGAAGATGCGAACCAAAATGGGATATGTGATACGGAAGAAGTACCTACCTGTGCGGCGGATGTAGACGCAGATGGTATTTGTGATGACGTGGATGATTGTGTAGGTACTTTAGACGCAGTAGGCGTATGTAATGGTGGCTGTGCAGCAGATGCGAACCAAAACGGAATTTGTGATACGGAAGAAGTTCCTACCTGTGCGGCGGATGTAGACGCAGACGGTATCTGTGATGACGTGGATGATTGTGTAGGTGGCTTAGATGCAGTAGGCGTATGTAATGGTGGCTGTGCAGCAGATGCGAACCAAAACGGAATTTGTGATACGGAAGAAGTGCCTACCTGTGCGGCGGATGTAGACGCAGATGGTATCTGTGATGACGTGGATGATTGTGTCGGTACTTTAGACGCAGTAGGCGTATGTAATGGTGGCTGTACAGCGGATGCGAATCAAAATGGAATTTGCGATACGGAAGAAAGTCCTACTTGTGTAGCAGATACAGATGGAGACGGTATCTGTGATGATGTAGACCCTTGTGTCGGCTTCCCAGATGCAGTAGGCGTATGTAATGGCAGTTGTACAGCGGATACAAATCTAAATGGGATATGTGATACAGATGAAGTTCCTGTTTGTAAAGTGGATACAGATGCAGATGGAATCTGTGATGATGTAGACCCATGTGTAGGTGCTTTAGATGCGATTGGTGTATGTAATGGCGGATGTGCAGCGGATGCGAATCAAAACGGTATTTGTGACACAGAAGAACAGTCAAATAGTTGTGAGGTAAATATTGTAGCAAGTGATAGGAGTATTACTATTAGTGGAATGACAGGACCTAACGTTTATTACAGTATTCACAATTTGTCCAGTTATTCTTTAGTAGACTTTTGTTTAACACATGAAGATTGTGGCGAATCCGTTACATTTGATGAACTAGAATCAGGAAGATACCTCATTACCGTAATTACTTTTTCAGAACAAGGCAAATTGATTTGTAATGTTAAACAAAGAGTGGAAATCAAAGCAGCTACTACTTTATGTAGAGACGTAGGTATAAAACTAGATGGTAATAAATTAACGATAAGTAATCTAAATGCTGCCTTTGAAAATGTGGTGATATATGATATAAAACAGAACAGCTACTTTAGATGGTCTATAGCGGGTTGTTATTTTTACTGTCCTAATAATTTTTCCACTATACTACCAGCAGGAGAATACAGAATTAAAATTCAAATGTATAATAACCAATTTCATAATATATGTAATATAGATGAAAATATAGTGATTGAATCACATTTAGACGAGGGAGGGAGTAATCATGATAGTATATCTAATATATCTCAAAACTCCACTAACTCTTTTTCTTCGGTAACAATATTTCCAAACCCTGCAACTATAACGATTAAAATCGTTTTAGCTGGTTATAAAGGCAGGACGGCTATTTCTTTATATAATAATGTGATGCAAGAAGTATTTCATCAAGAAATAGATGCTACCGATAATCGCCAATTAGAGATTCCTACAACAAATCTAAAAGGTGGTATATACTATGCTAAAATTATTACAGAAGACAATCAGCAGATTACTAAAAAAGTGCTAGTTGTTAAATAATGTTAGTACCGATGAAAAAATAAATTGGTCGTTTTTGAAATGGGCTTTTTTCTAATGGGTTGAAAACCTATGAGAAAAAAGGTCAATTCAAAAACAAAAAGACCAAGTTATTTTTTAATCAATACTTAGAATATTTATAAACTAAAATAAGTACTCAAATCCACATCAGCTATTTGCTGGTGTGGATTTTTTTTTTCAGTCCATGTAATTTTAAATCATTTACTTTTGCAAAATTATTTTATAATCAGCCCTGCAAGAATAGCGCAAATTTTAAATGAAATCACTAATGAGACTGTACTATCTACTGCTTTTACTGACCCTAACTGTTCTTGCCTATGGGCAAACAGATAATCGAGAAAATCAACAGAAATATGCTGTTAAAATTAAAAAGGCTACCGGTCCTATCCACTTAGATGGTAGACTAAGAGAGACAGATTGGGAAACAGCGGACGTGGCTTCTGATTTTTGGCAAAAAACTCCTAGAGATGATATAAAAGCAAGTTTGCGTACAGAAATGCGCTTAACTTACGATGATGACTTTTTATATGTTTCGGCAGTTTGCTTTGATAGTACCAATCATATAGTCACTACTTTAAAGCGGGATATTGGCTTTTGGAGTGGGGATGGAGTAGGGGTTATTTTAGACCCTTTAAATGAGGCTACTGCTGGATTTATGTTTTGTACAAATCCTTATGGAGTGCAGACAGATGTTGCGCTAGGTGGCGGAACAGGATCAGAACATTATGGCGGAGAATGGGATAATAGGTGGTTCGTAGAAACACAAATTTCGCCTGACCGATGGACGGTGGAAATGGCGATTCCTTTTAAGACTTTACGCTATGAGACAGGTCGCTCTACTTGGGGAATTAATTTTATAAGAAACGATAAGAAGAACAATCGACAGGATGGATGGGCACAAGTACCTCGCCAATTTTGGTTTATTGATTTAGGCTATGCAGGTCAGTTACAGTGGGATGCTGCTCCCAAAAAAGTGAATGGGAATATTTCTGTTATTCCTTATGTAAATACCAATCTAGCTAAAAATTTTGAAGAAAATACACCTACCGATTATGATTTTGATGTGGGCGTAGATGCAAAAATTGCTTTGAGCTCCTCCTTAAATTTAGACCTTACCGTAAACCCAGATTTTTCGCAGGTAGAAGTGGATCAGCAAGTAACCAATTTAACTCGTTTTAGTATTTTTCTACCAGAACGCCGTACTTTTTTCATAGAAAATAGTGACATCTTTTCCAATTTTGGTATTCCTATTGCTAGGCCTTTTTTCTCTAGGCGGATAGGCTTAGATGCTGATGGGCAGTCAGTTCCGATTACTTATGGGGCTAGGGTAAGTGGAAATATTACGAGTGGTACCCGCATTGGTTTAATGAATGTACAAACCAAAAGTAGTGGAGAGCAACTAGCACAAAATTATTCTGCGGCAGTCGTAAATCAACGTATATTTGGTCGTTCCTTAATCAAAGGTTTATTTGTTAACCGTCAATCTTTTGAAGATGGCGACTTGGTTAAAAATGATTATAATCGAAATGCTAGTTTAGAATTTAATTATCAAAACCTAGATGGTACTTGGCAAGGCTGGGCAGGTTATCACCACAGTTTTAAGCACGACGTAAAAGAGGATAATGCTTTTACTAGTGTTGGTACTGCTTATTCCAGTAGAAATTTTTCCGCATTGTTTGATTGGTCGAGTGTTGGAACGAACTATTTTGCAGATGTAGGTTTTGTGAATCGAGTAGAGAATTATGATGCTATACGAGATACGACCATTCGCTTAGGTTATAATAATTTTTATTTGCCTATTGATTTTAGATATGTGCCAGAAAATGCTACAGTAGTTAATGGGTATTTTGTTGGGCTAGAGTCTGGTTTGACCTTTGATCCTAATTTTAAATTTGTGGAACGTTCTCATTTTTTAGGCGCTGGTTTAGAATTTAAAAATAGCAGTGAATTCTCTATTGGTTATCAAAATAATGAAATAGATTTGCGTTTTCCTTTCTCTTTTACAGACGGAGAACCTTTGCCTGCTGGTCGTTATCAACATAATCGAATAGGATTTGAATATGGTTCTGATGAACGGAAATTGTTTCAATTTGGCTTAGAAGCGAATACAGGGGGATTTTATAATGGAAATTTACATTCTGCTTCGGCAGAGTTTTCTTATCGTAGACAACCCTGGGGCAATTTTGGTTTCGAGGTAGAATATAACCGCTTAGAGTTTCCAGAAGCTTACGGAGAAGCTACTATCTGGGCATTTAGTCCTCGTATAGAAATTAGTTTTAACCGAAATCTTTTCTTAACGACTTTTTTACAATACAATACCCAAGCAGATAATTTTAATGTAAATACCCGTTTTCAATGGCGATTTGCCCCTATGTCAGATGTGTTTTTGGTGTATACAGACAATTATGCGGTGAATATGTTTGGTCCTAAGAATAGGGCTTTAGTCTTGAAAGTGAATTATTGGTTGGTATTGTAGAAACATATAAGGTTTAGAATTTTTGAAACACAAAAGGCACAAAAGAATACAAAAGTTTTTCACAAAAGAAAATTTAAATAAACCTTTTGTGAAAACCTTTTGTATTCTTTTGTGCCTTTTGTGTTTCAAAAGAATTGTTTTTGCTACTAGCAGACATATCTATATTTTTAAAAATGTTTTTAAGCTTGTCAATCAAAAAAATATAGATAAAGATTTAAAAATTAAGATAAATATGAAAAAAAAGTATTTAAAATACTTTACTATAAGGAAATAGTAGCTTATCTTTGTGCCATCCAATGTACAACAACTATATTCCCATTTACGTCCCCCTCACATGATCCAATTTTTTTTTCCAGGCTATTAGTAATAACAAGCATTGATTGACAACATCAATGCATACATGTCATTAGGTAGTAAAGAATGATTGTGAGGTGGAATCACGCAGAACAACTTTCTTTTATAGCAATTTAGACAAAGCTTTTCAATAGGAAATGAATCGGCTTAGGTCGAAACACTATTCTTATGTGTTTTTTTCAAAAAACAGAGCTATATTTTTATTTTGTAAAGACTAATTTGCAGATTCTCCTCTACTTAATTCATTTAATTGATTAGGTAATATCATTTTTTACTATCCTGATAACAGTATGTACTTGTGTCGCTAGGAATGTTTTTCTTAGAGGGACAGTCAAAATGAGCAAGTGGATTATTATTGTTTTCGCAATAGCTTCTCTTTTTCTTGCCTTTTGTCCATTTTATCCGAACTACAACATCTTTAAAGATATACATAATTAACAAGTCAGAAGTCAGACCGAAAAATGAATTTTTCTGTCAGAAGTCAGACTTGGAACGTGATTGAACACGTCATAAATCTGACTTCTGACCGAAAAATTCATTTTTCGGTCTGACTTCTGACTTCTGACATCCTCTAAACTCTATTGCCTATTGATAAGTAAGACTACAAAATAAAATTATAACAAATTTAACCGATTGAGAACATGGAGTTATCTCGTATGGAATAATTCCATCCAATAACCGTGAACAGTATATGAAATCATTTTATTTATTAGTGTGGCTAACTTTTGTTAGCACCATCGGATTAAGCCAACAACTTTACGAAGTTACCACTGTAGAGGATGTTGATGATGGAGATTGTAGTGCCGATCATTGCAGTCTCAGAGAAGCCATTCATGCCGCCAATATAGACGGCATTCCTAGCCGTATAGCATTCAAACTAAATACAGATAGTCCTCAAATTATTTACCTACAAACACCTTTACCTCCCTTACTAGAAGAAAGTATCGAAATTGATGCTACCTTAGAAATTGATAATAACCCAACCACCGGTGCAGTTGTATTGGATGGAGGGCAAGTTATTGATAATGGTTTGCTAGTATATACTTCTGATGTGATTATTCAAGGTCTGCAAATACAACATTTTACTAATGCGGGCATTCAAGTTGGTAATGGAATAAACGAAGTTTCAGAAATTATCATTGGTACGGTCCAAAAGGGGAATATTATTATTCAAAATGGTACAGGTATAGCCGTAGATAAAGGTAAAATTGTTACCGTACAGAGTAATTATATAGGTACTAATTTAGATTTTGAACAAGGTCTGGGAAACAATCAAGGCTTGGTCGTCAATAATGAAACAGAGTCAGAAATATTTATTGGTGGTAGTAGATTTGATGGAGAAGGTAATTTTTTCGCTAGTCACCGAGAGGAAGCCATTAACATAGACTATGTAGGTTTTGCAACGATAGAAGGCAACCGTATTGGTACCGCTTATGCTCAAGAAAAATTGGGTAATAAAATAGGAATTTTAGCTAAAAACCGTGCTGGTTCTTTGCAAATTGGTGGTCGCAGAAGTACTAAAAATTTGATAGCGAACAGTGAAGAGGGTATCGTTATAGAACATTCTGATGACCTAACTATTAGTCAAAATGACTATGCTTGCAATGTGACAAGTATTAATAATAAATACTTGCCCTACGAAGCTCCTATTATTACAGATGGTATAGAAACTATTATACTTGGTTGGGCACAGCCAAATGATGTCGTGGAAATATATGTGAGTGATGGTAATTGTGCAGACCCTGGTTGTAAAGGAATGACTTACATCGGAGAAATAGTTGCGACCTCTTCAGGGAGTTGGCAATATCCCTCTTTTTATGATTTTGGACAACAGGTGATTGCACTTTCTAGAAATAATGGAACCACTTCTGGTTTTTCTAATTGTCTAATGATTTGTCCTGTTGAATTAAATGCTAAGGCAGAAGGAGAAGGGACTTATTGCAAAGGGGATTTAATTGAGGTGAAAGGCGATTATGCATTACAAGGAAGACTTTGGGTTACCTTATTTTCGGATGCTGATATTAACTACAATTGGACAGGTCCAAATGGCTATACCTCTAATGAACAAAATCCTAATGATTTAGTAGACGGGGGTACTTATTTATTAGAAACTAACCTTTTTGGTTGTCCCTCTGATATAGCAGAGTTAGAAATAACTGTAGCAGATTTTGAGCTAACAGCAGATAATAAAGGCCCTTATTGCGAAGCTACTTCTTTTGATTTATCAAGTGAAGCTACTTCTAATTTGGGTGATATTTCTTACCATTGGACTGGTCCCAATAATTTTGAGTCCTCTGAACAAAATCCGACGAATATAGCGGAGGCAGGAGATTATCAGTTAAGTGTAATAGCTGGTGGTTGTGAATCGGATTTGGTGACTACGACTGTACTCAACCATAAAGTAGCTGACTTTTCTTTGGATGCGGATAGAACCGTCTGCGAAGGTACTACTGTAGATTTTTCAATTCCAGGTTATAAATCTTATCAATGGTCTTCTACCTTTCCATTGACTTGTGATACTTGCGAAAGTACCCAAATTACACCTAATCAAACAGGTTTGGTTTATTTAACAGCTGGAAATGTAGCGGGTTGTCTAGGTACAGATACGGTCGTGGTAGGAGTACAACCTGTATTGAGGACCACAGAACAGCGAGTGTTATGCCCTAATTCAGAATTAGTACTAGCAAATCAAGTAGTCGATACAGCAGGAGAATATACTTTGACTTATCAAAGTAGATTTGGCTGTGATTCTATACATACGGTTATTGTTACTGAATTGGCAGAAAATAGGGTAGTGGAACAAGTGACTATTTGTGAAGGGGAAACCTACAATATTTTTGGAGAGGATAAAACACAAGCAAACGAGTATAGCCAAAATTTCACAGCTATTAATGGCTGTGACTCTATTCATATAGTAGCATTAACGGTTTTGCCAAGTTCTAATACTAGTGAAGAAGTCCAGTTATGTGAGGGCGAAAGTATGCTTGTCTTTGGAAAACAAATCGATACATCGGGTACTTTTAGGCAAGCCTTTTTTTCCAGCACTGGTTGTGACTCTATACATGCGATTACTTTAATCGTAAGTCCTAATAAAGAAATTATAGAATCTATATCCGCTTGCGAAGGGGAAACAGCTATTGTATTTGGAGAAGCAATAACACAAGCAGGTCTTTATAGTCGCACTTATCAAAGCGCAACAGGCTGTGATTCTTTATACCAAATAGAAGTTAGTTTTCAATCTTTTATAACAACAACAGAAGAAGTAGCTATTTGTGAAGGGGAAACTACTAATGTATTTGGTGAGGAAGTCTCAACGGCAGGTATTTTCACCAATAATTTTACAGCAATATCAGGTTGCGATTCTATGCACACCATAGCAGTTATACAAAATACACCTCAACGAATTACGGAGTCGGTTACTTTATGCGAAGGCACAAGTTTTACGGCATTCGGAAGCGAGGTAAGCGCAGCAGGAACTTACGAGCAATTGTATATAAGCAGCACAGGTTGCGATTCTACACACGTATTTGAAGTAGCAGTAAAAACAGATTTATCCATAGTCGAAGAACAAATAATTTGTGAAGGAGAAAGCAACTTAATCTTCGATTCTTATGAAACAGAAGCAGGTACATATCAACAAGCTTTTACAACGGCAAGTGGATGTGATTCTGTACATACTATCGAATTAAGGGTAAGTTCTAATCAAGAAATTGTAGAATCTATAACCGCTTGTGAAGGAGAAACAGCTATCGTATTTGGAGAAGCAGTAACACAAGCAGGTCTTTATAGTCGCAACTATCAAAGTGTAACAGGCTGTGATTCTTTACACCAAATAGAAGTTAGTTTTCAATCTTTTATAACAACAGCAGAAGAAGTAGCTATTTGCGAAGGAGAAACAACGAATGTATTTGGCGAGGAAGTAGCAACAGCAGGTGTTTTTACAAATAACTATATAGCATCAACGGGTTGCGACTCTATGCACACTATTAATTTATTAATTCAAAAACCAATAGCAATAACAGAAAACCCGACAATCTGTGCAAATGAAGCTTTTTTATTTGATGGCATAGATTTAAGGGAAGCGGGGACTTATACCCAAACGTATACAAGAACAAACGGTTGTGACTCAGTACATACTATCCACTTACGCATTCAAGAGGAGATAGCAACCACCGAAAGTATTACTCTTTGCCAGGGAGAAACGCTTTTTCTTTTTGGGGAGGCCATAAAGACAGCGGGAACTTATATACACACTTTTTCGGCAATCGGTGGTTGTGATTCTACTCATGTTGTCAATGTTAACTTATTGATAGCTGTATCCACAAGTTCTAATTATGAATTTTGCGAAGGGGAGTTTGTAATGATAGATGGAGAAAAAATGGTTGAATCTCAAGTGGTGGAAAAAGTCTATACAGCGGCAAATGGCTGTGATTCTACACATCTCAGTTACCTGACCATGTTACGTAGTAATTATGTAGAACAGGTGCAAACTATCTGTGAAAGCGAGTGTCTTGATTTGTTTGATGCCACTATTTGTGCTACTGGTTTTATGACTCAAAATCTACAAAATTTACTTGGCTGCGATTCGACGCATGTTACTATTTTGGAGGTGGTGTCTGCTGAAAATGTAAGGACGGAGATGACCGTATGTGCAGGAGATTCCATTCTAATATTTGATGAATATTTAAAAGAGTCAGGGACTTATACCCAAAATTTTATTAGTAAAAAAGGCTGCGATTCTACACACACAGTTAGTTTTCAAGTATTAAGCCCTTTAGTAATTGAAGTAGCAACTAAGCCTACTTGTGCAGATGCGAATGATGGCGAAATCAACGTACAAGTAGCTGGTAGTCAAGCTCCTTATCAATATCAATGGGCGCATACAGACCAACAACAGCAGCAATTACAAGGTCTTACACCTGCAACTTATAAACTCTCTATAACGGATGCCAATAATTGTATTTCTATACAAACAATATCTTTGAGGTCATTCCAACAACCGACCTATGAAATTACAGAGACGGCTATTAGTTGCTACGGGATAGCGGATGGGGAAGTTTTCTTGCTGTCTGATGATTCCCTGTCGTTTCGCATGAATAATGCTGCTTTTAGTACCCAATTTATCTATGAAGATTTAGGACCAGGGAATTATGAGGTATCCGTAAAAGATGAAAATAATTGTGTCTATGATACTTCAATACAACTAGTGGAACCTCCACCCATTGAGTTAGAATTGCCTGATGATTTAACCATAAAACTAGGGGAGACAGTCGATTTGAGGCCCATCGTTAGGTATCCTTATCCCTTGGAATTAGTGTGGACCTCTACCAGTGAGTTAAGCTGTGTAGATTGTACAACTACTACCGTCCAGCCATTGAAAGATACCAAAGTTCAATTGACTGTATTTGATTCACAAAACTGTGAAGCACAAGAAGAGGTGTTTATTAGAGTGGTAGATGACAAAGACGTTTATATTCCGTCAGGTTTTAGCCCAAATGGAGATGGGCGTAATGATATATTTACCATTTTTTCTACCAATTTGCCAGTTGAAAAAGTAGAAGTTTTTCGAGTGTATGATCGTTGGGGCACTTTGATGTTTGAAGCAACAGAGTTTCAACCCAATCAGGATAGCTACGGTTGGGATGGTACTTACAGAGGTCAAGCAATGGATAATGGAGTGTATATTTATTATACCAAAATTCATTTTATAGATGGTACAGAAGCTTTTTATGAAGGGGATGTTACTTTGGTTAAGTAGGTTTGAATGATGAATGATGAATTTTGAATGGACGTACAGATTTAAAATTCATCATTCATCATTCAAAATGATGAGTTTTGATTGTAGAAACCTCAATTTAACTTTAGCTTATGCTTGAATTTAAAAATGCGAGTATTGCACCTGCAATACTCGCATTTTTGATCTATAAAGTTTTTGTTGATTTTTTATAACTAAATAAGTTAATATCACGTTTACTTATCATAAACAAGCAACACAATAATCTTTTGAACAATGTACTATAACTGCCTACGCTTCTGTTTCTTCCTTTTATTTAACGCTACTACGTCTCTTCTAGCTCAAACTACTGCTATAGATATAGGACAAATTGATTTTACCATAAACCAAGATGCGGTAAAGATTGACGAACGTTGCTATCAACTTACTCCTAATAAATCCAATAGTGTAGGTAGAGTATGGTATCCTGATGCCATAGATATTAGGGCAGATTTTTTATTAGATTTTGAAGTTTTTTTGGGTTGTAATGACGAAGATGGGGCAGATGGTTTAGTCTTAATCCTAAATCAGAAACCAATATTAGGCTTGGGTGGACCTCCTATGGGCAGACCATCTTTAGGACTAGAAATAGATACTTATAGTAATCCTATTTCAGATGATCCAGATGTTGATCACATTGCCATATTAGAAAATGGTCATTTTGAACATGATAGAATGACTACTAAACCAATACATCTAAAAGCCAATATAGAAGATTGTCAATACCATCAGTTAACCATAGAATGGAATATAAATGAACAACTATTGACGGTATCTCTAGATGATCAACATTTAATTAGCTATCAAAAAGACTTAGCTGCTTTGTTTAAAAAGAAAGGAGGGGTCTATTGGGGCGTTGCTGCATCTACAGGTTTTGGCGGAAATACACATAAAGTTTGTTTTGATAGGATTAATATAAGTCCTTTTGATAATACAAATAGCTACTTTAATGCAGCCGTCATTGAAAAACTGAAACAAGGAGAAGTGCATACTTTAAAGCAAATTGATTTCCAGCATGATAAATTAAAATTATCCTCCACAACACTAAGAGACCTAGACAAATTAGTAAATTTGTTGAAAGCAAATCCCAATAAATACCTTGATATTTATAGTCATGTCCACAAATTTGATGCAGAATCCTCTAATAAAGTAGTTTCTGAAAAAAGAGCAATGGCTATTAAAAAATATCTAATCAAAAAAGGCATAGCTGCTAAAAGAATCCAAGCGAAAGGATTAGGTGCTTTATACCTTTCTAATAATGATAAGATTTCTCGAACAGAGATTTATTTGTTTGAACCTTTACCTTGAATAAAATTTCAAATACCAAAATCCAAAATGCAACGCTCACCAGATGTTTGGTACAACGTCACGGTTTGAAGTTGAGGTTGATTTTGAAATTAAAAGCTGTCAACTGATTAGATAAACCTGTCGAATTTTATAAATTACCTTCCCTGATGTTCAAATATAGTTTTTTGTTGATATGCTTTTTAGTGAGTTGCAGTTCCCAACAACCTCTACCAAGTTCCCAGCCTACTTTAACGATTTACGCCTGGAATCGAGGTTTTAATAATCCATCTGTAGAAGAATTGACCACTAGGTTTACAGATTTTAAAAATAAGGGTGTACAAGGGATTATTTATTCTGCTGGAAAGCAGCCTATAAGATACGAAAGGGCCGCAAAAATTGCTCAATCCTTGAACCTAGAATTTTATGCCCTCCTGCCTGCTTTAATACAGCATAAAAATAAACAACTGCCTAAAAAGGTATATGTGGTAAATGGTTTGGGTGAATCAGCTTATGACAAACCCGCTTATCCTCGTAATAATTTTGTTTGTCCCAATTACCCAGAAGTATATGACTATTTAGAAAATATGTATGCTAAAATTGCAGACATACCTGAAGTGGACGGGATACAACTGGACGTTATTCGGTTTCCAGATGTGATACTTGCGCCTGCTTTGTGGAAGAAATATAAAGTGACGATGGATAAAGAACAGCCTAAATATGACTATTGTTATTGTGATAAATGTGTGGCAGATTTTAAAGCAAAAACGGGTATAGCTATTCGGGAAGTAGCAGATCCTTCTCAAGTTGCAGAATGGAAACAATTTAGATATGATTTAATCACCAATTTGGTGAACCATTTGGCAAAGATGGTACATAGTAAAAATAAAAAGATTACTGCCGCCGTTTTCCCCGGTCCTCATTCTATTGCTATGAAATTAGTGCGACAAGAATGGCATAAATGGGAAATAGATGCGTTTTTTCCGATGAACTATAATGATTTTTATTTGGAAGACACGGAGTGGATAGGGGCAGTTTGTAAAGAAGCAGCTACTTCATTGGAACAAGCAAAACCAGTCTATAGTGGCTTATTTATTTGCCCAGATCCAGAGAATAAAGCAGCGATAAAAGATCCGGAATATTTTGGTTTAGTACCAGCAGAATTGGAAGCAGCTATCGATGCTTCTATGAATAATGGAGCTACAGGGATTTGTTTATTTACAGCAGGAAGGATGACAGATGCGCATTGGGCAGTGTTGGAAGAGGTGATTAAAAAAGGTCAACAGCGCAATTACCATTGACCTTTCGTCGGAGTGATTTTTTGAAGCTTTGCTGTTTTTTACCGGCTAAACGTCTTCGATGCACCACAGCAGGTGTGCGAGATGGTTTTCTTTTTTTCTTTTGTTGAGCAGCATTTTGCAAAAGCAGTTTTAATTTGCTTATTGCTTCTTTTTTGTTTTTAAGGGCCGTTCTGTGGTTTTGGCTATAAATAACTAGGAATCCGTTTTTCGTTATTTTATTATCCAATTTTTCCAACATTTGCGTTTTTAGTTCTTCTTCAAATAATTGGGAGTTAGCCAAATGAAAAAATAAAGTCGCTTTGGTAGCTACTCTATTTACATTTTGCCCACCTTTGCCTGAACTACAACTCATTTTAAAGAAAATCTCTTTTTCTAATGCTCTTTCTTTAAAAAGCATTGTCTGTGTTTTCATGATTTACTGTTTATATTTGTGTTTAATGTGGATAGGTAAAGTAAATTATATAGTACTTAATTCATGCTCTCCTAAGAACAACCTATATTTGTGAGAATAAGTTTCCAAGAGGAGCTTTTTTTTTACGCTATATAAATAATACTACAAGTTTAAACACATTATACAGTATTTTGTTGTACCAGTATATAAAAGAAGACTTATTCTGAAATTATTAAAACCAACTAATTATCAAAGAAATGATTTTTAGTTGTTGAATTCAATGTCTACTCCTAATGAAAAAAAATAGAGTAATAGTATGGTTTCGGAAAGATTTACGCTTGCATGATAATGAGGCCTTACAAGATGCCTTGAAGCATGGGGAAGAAGTGATACCTGTTTATGTGTTTGATACGAGGGTATTTGGAGGAACTACTAAATTTGGGTTTCCTAAAACAGGAAAATACAGAACGAAATTTGTTATTGAGAGTGTCCAAGATTTGAGAAATAACCTGCGAGCCTTAGGCAGTGAATTATATGTAAGAGTAGGCATACCCGAACAAATAATTTTTGAACTAGCGCAAAAAGCAAAAACTAGTTGGGTTTTTTGTAATAGAGAACGCACGGAAGAGGAAGTGCGGGTACAGGATGCCTTAGAGCAAAATTTATGGTCTGTAGGGCAAGAGGTACGATTTTCAAGAGGAAAGATGCTTTATTATACCTCGGATTTACCTTTTCCTGTAACTCATACGCCTGATATTTTTACGCATTTCAGGAAAGAAGTAGAGCGTTTTATTCCTATTAGAGAAGTGCTTCCTACACCCACCAAAGAAGATTTTGAACCACTAACAATAGATGTAGAAGCGGGTAGCATACCTAGTGTAAGTGATTTTGGACTTTCAGAATTTGAAAGTGAAAAACGAGCAGTTCTTACCTTTAAGGGGGGCGAAACAGCAGCATTACAAAGATTACAGTATTATTTCTGGGAATCCGGTTGTATAGAAAACTATAAAAATACTAGAAATGAATTAATAGGTGCGGATTATTCTTCTAAGTTTTCCCCTTGGTTGTCTCAAGGCTGTTTATCTCCCAAATTAATATATGCAGAATTAAAAAAGTACGAGGAAGAAAAAACTAAAAATGACTCTACTTATTGGCTATTTTTTGAGTTACTATGGCGAGATTTTTTTCGTTTAATAGGCAAAAAATACGGCAATAAAATATTCCAAAAAGGAGGTATTGTTGAACAACCAGAACCTGCATTAAAAGATGATCGGCAATTATTACAAGTTTGGATTGAAGGCCGTACGGGAGTGCCTTTCATTGATGCTAATATGAAAGAATTAGCACTTACAGGTTTTATGTCTAATCGAGGTAGACAAAATGTAGCTAGTTTTTTAGTAAAGGATTTATTAGTGAACTGGCAAATGGGGGCAGAATATTTTGAATCCTTATTATTGGATTATGATCCTTGTAGCAATTGGGGGAATTGGAACTATATTGCTGGGGTAGGTAGTGATCCTAGAGAAAACAGATATTTCAATATTTTGGCGCAGGCAAAACGTTATGATGCCAAGGGTAAGTATGTAAAGCTATGGCTACCTGCTTTGAAAAATCTTCCTCCTGATAAAGTACATCGACCAGATGCTATTCCTTTAAAAGAACAAAAATCTTATAATTTTCATATAGGAGAAGACTACCCTAAATCTATGATAAGTACAGAAAGATGGATATAAGTAAGGGTATTTAGTGTAGCATATTTATTTTCATACTAACACTTTTTGATTATTAACGAATTACATGTGGTTTATACGTCATAAGAATAATTAATAATCAGTAATTAATAATGCTATACTACTTATTTGTTGGGATAGCCTATTTATTTGTTTATAAATAGGGTGAAATCTATTCTCCATATCGGAAAATAGTATTATATTTGCGCTTCCCTTCTTCCCCTCAAAACTTACAGTTATTTTCCCTAAATAAAACTTTTCCCAACAACTTTTCAGTATTACACTACTTTTCTTCTTTTTCCTAAAACTTATTGGCTAGCAATAAAATATGCTGATTATTGATATTTCATAAATCGGAAGATTAATTCAGTTCAATACCTATATCTTAAGTAGGCTTTCTTATTGCTTAATAACGAATTCCATGTTCCATTTGTGACATGTGGATACTTAATAATCAGTAATTAATACTAGGCTTGTTAGTCTACTTCTAGTACCTTCCTCTAAAATAAAAATGCTACCCCCCAAGTGTATCAATTTTGTACACTCTGTAGGCTGTCAGCTCTGTTGGCAGCCTCTTTTTTTGTTTATAGTTAAGGTGTTTATTTGTTTATAAACAAATAAACACCTTAAACGAATAAAAACTTCGACAAGTTTATCTAGTCGGTTGACAGTTCGAGACCTTATTACACGGTCGCTTCCCGCGACCCTGTAATTTATCTGACAGGAAATCAGCGGTTTAAATTACAGGGTCGCAGGAAGCGACCGTGTAATAAGGTCTCGAACTGTCAACTACTTTGGTACAATGGATAAACTTGTCAAAACTTCTATCTAATATTTAATAGAAAACTCATAAAAGTCATTATTATCAGCCGCTGTAACATTAACTTGAGTAACTTCTAATAAGAAGTAAGTACTACCATTTTGAACGACAAAGACATCTCCAACCAATACAAATGGAGTAAGCAGTCGACCAGCACTATTTTCAACGATTAGATTGTCTCCCGTTTCAAATAGGTTGATAATTTCTTCCGTAAATTGAATATTACTAAAGCTAAAACTCTCTGGCTGATTACCCAAGGTACGAATAACAGAGCCATTTACGCCTGAAATTTGCTGATTCCAGTTCACATCATTCGTCTTTTCAACATCAATACCTTCATCTCTAATGTGTGCATCAGCAGAACTAGATCCTACACTCTCGCCTGTAAATAAATTCATACCACCTGTACCAGCAGGACCCGCTTGGTTTAATAGTAACTTACCAATTAAAGAATTGGAAATACTTGTACCTGTAGGTGCTGCAAATACTTCTATAGAAACAGTGCTTTCTAAACCATTTTCATCGGTCGTTACGACCGTATAAATATGATCATTGCCATCAGCTGCTGTTCTAATACCCAATTCCAAATCCAAATTCGATTGAGCTTCCGAAAATATCCACGGATTGGCAGGGAATTCTGCGTTATTAGCCTGTAATCTTGTTATGTCTTGAATCGCTTGACCATCTTCTAGTACGGCAATAGATTGAATAAGAGAAGAACCGCCCTCTGCTATAACCCGCATCAAAAACCGTTCATTTGGTCCACAAGTTTTAGAACCCCAGAAATAAGGTGGCTCTTCTACTGCAGATGAGGTAGGTGCTACAGGTGCTACATCTTCGACAGTAATACCTAGAAATACAACTTGTACCTTATCGTTATCGTCTGCTACTTCAAAGGAATAGGCAATATTTCCTGGTGCATCTGGAGCCGTAATGGTAATGTCCCAAGTTAAACCCGTCTGTAAAGTTGCATCTAAAATTAAAGTTGGATTAGCGCCTACATTCGCATCGCTATATTGTAGTCTTGAAAATTCCATTACAGCACCATTTTCTAAAACTGTAAAGGTTTTCAGAGCTGCTTCTCCAGCTTGCGCACTTACTCGGACCGTAAAACTACTACCAGGAGAAACGGTCGTCCCCTCACTAACAACACCTACATCTGCAATTAAGCCAATACTGGGGCCTAATGGTTCTTCTTCAACTGGACGAGTAGTCCCTCCTCCAATAGGACTATCTTCTGTACAAGCAGTAGTTAATCCAAAAAATAGAATACTAACAAAGGAAATTCTAAAAAGAAATTTTAGCATAATTTTGGTAATTTTAATTTGACAATCGGTTAGCAGAATTTCTTACTTGACTTTTTAAAAGCTAAGTAACGATAAAAAATAGTTGGTCGTTTTTGAAATAGGCTTTTTTCCAATGGGTTGAAAACCTATGAGAAAAAAGGTCAATTCAAAAACAAAAAGACCAATTATTTTTTAATCAATACTAATAAGTCTTTTTTCGGCTGCAAATTCAAAGTAACCGTCGGTGAATCATTTAAAAAATTGAGACGCAAAAATAGAGTATTTATTTATTAATAAAATGTTATAACTTTCCTTTTATTTTGTTATAATATTCCTGTTTCGCTGAAATCATATAAAAAAACTAAAAATCATTTTTTGATAAGTAACAACAAGTACAAATAATCATAAAAAAAATGCCTAATCAAATAAAATCTAAAGAACGCCCCAACGAAGCATTTCACTCTTCTTGTCCCTCTTGTGGCGCACAATTACTCTATTCTGCGGAACAGAAAAAGCTGGGTTGTGGGCATTGTGGCTATGAAGAACAGGTAGATAATTCCACCGATAAATTAGTAGAGCAAGAGTTAGCAGCGGCGGTCGATCATGCCAAAGATTTTGTGCCAGAGGATTTAGGTAAAAAAGTACTGGCTTGTAAAAATTGTGGAGCTAGTTTTATGGTTGATGCCACGCAAGTAAACGCAAGTTGTGGTTTTTGTGGCTCTTTAAAAGTAAATGAAGAAGCCTTTAAACACCAATATATTCAACCACATGGTATTATTCCTTTTTATGTTTCTCGTACCGAAGCCATCGCCGCTTTCCAAAGATGGATAAAACAAGGCTTTTTTCATCCTTTTAAATTAAGGCAGATTAATGCGGTAGAAAGTCTACATGGTATCTACATCCCCTTTTGGACCTACGATGCAGAGACGGAATCTACCTGGAGTGGGGATGCAGGGCATCATAC
>ENA-ORXT01002281-ORXT01002281.1-marine-metagenome-genome-assembly--contig:-NODE-2281-length-23314-cov-9.164436_pt1 | contig 23314 bp, 29 predicted proteins | sample MGYA00237868_ERZ511482 | MGnify/ENA metagenome assembly ERZ511482
GGGGGGGGGGGGGGGGGGGGGGGGGGGGGGGGGGGGGGGGGGGGGGGGGGGGGGCATGCGACGGCCGGCGCGCGGAGGAGGGTGGGGTGGCGCCACGGCCGTGGGTAGGGGGTGCGACCGCGGTGCGGGTCGGGTGCCACGGCGGTACGTATCGAGCGCCACGGCGGGTCGGGGGCGGCCGACCGGCTGTTGACGCGCGGCTGCCGCGCGCGCGCCTGGGGTGGGGCGACCAGCGCTAACGGGCGGGAGGACGCCCCCCAGCGGGCATAGCGGTGTGTACCGGGGAGGAAGGGGAGGGCGCCCACCGGATGCGACGGCGACGGCGGCGGGCGGCGCGGCGGTGGGAGCGGCGGGACGCCACTGCGTCGGAAAACTGGCGGCGTGGCGCCTGCGACAGCGACCGCGTGCGGCGCACGGGATGTCAAGGGGGGGGGAACGCCGGCCACCACCGCTGGCACGCCGCCGCCTGCCCCCAAAACGCACCGTTGGTGGGGGGGGGTGGCGCCGCACGCCGCCGCCAGTGAGTCGGGCGGCCCCGGCACCGCCGCAGGTCCCGCGCTCCAGCGCCGCCACGCCACCCGGGCGTGGAAGTCGGTGGTAGGTGGCACAACAACAAGAATAAAAAAGAGAGGCAGCGTATCGGGGGACGCGTGGGGACGGTGCTGCCGCCGCCGGCGGGAGCCAAGGCCCGCCGGCTGCCGCGTGATGCAAACGGAGTGCAGGGGGTGGGGGTGCCGACTCGCGAACGCACGCGGTATGCGCGCGGCGGCCCCGCGCCCGTCGTGGCCGAGTCGTGCGCTGTGGTCAGTAGCTGTGGCAGTGGTGGTAGATTAGGCAGCGGCCCACGCAGCTTGGGCTGCCGCCGCTGCTCATGGTAATGAACCTCCCCGCGCCGGCCGGCCGACGGCGGGGCGGCCATTCCTCATGCTCCCCCCCGCCTCCCCCGTCATGTCAGCCACTAGCAGCACGAGTGCAGAACTCTTGGTACCAAACACTACATCTCACACGCATGACCCATAACCCGCGCAGAGAACAGAAGTAGGAGACGTACTGGTTGAAAGTGGCCTTCCGCCAACGGCGCATCAGGTGTTTGTATGCCCAAACCAAGCTGTTGAGTGAGAATCATAGGCGCTCGATGTCTGGCCTCCTCTGAACGAGGCGCCTAGTGTATTGTGTAGTCCCATGAAGAGGCCCTCGTTGTTCGAGGCAGCCCCCGTAAGGGGAGCCAAGAACATTGTGCACGCCCCAAGCAGGCGCTCGACCCCCTAGCTCCATGTAAACATAAAGGGCAGGGGGTCGTGCTGCCCGTCACGCCCGGCGCAGCACATGCAGCGCTGCCCATAGTCGTGGCGCGCGGTACATGGTGCCGCCGAGGATTTCCACGCCGACGGCGCCAATGTTCTTCGTCAGCGCTTGTCGATAGATCTTCCCCTTCTCCCTCCCTGCTTGTATTCTCCCCGTGTCCCTCGCTGTCCTCTCGGAGGCGCTCGACCCCCTCTCCGCGCGTGCGGACATCTGCGAACGCGCTCCCTGTACCGCCAACCGCCCGTGTGCCTTTGCGTGCCATCATTGGGGGGGCGCGGGCGGTGGCATGATGCCACCGCCCGCGCTCTTGGACACATCGCGACCTTCGCGGCGTCTGGACCGCGTCAGCGCGCATCGCCACGCTCTGTGCGCAGCGCTAGCGCCTCCCCGGCATCGCGGGGAAGCGGTCGCACCCGTCCGCTCATGTAATAGTGGTCGGTCCCGAACGACCATTGAGGAGAAATAATGAAGGATCTTCGTTGGTCAGAGCGACATGTGGGGCCAAATTGGTTCACCGGTGGGGCCCGAGAGACGGGGTGCGAATTCGAAACTCGAGAGTTGCGGAGATGTACAGGGGTGCTACATGACTACTGCCCTCTCTTGCCCTCTGGCCAGACTCCCGCGCCTGACGAACTTGACTAAACATCCGGGAACCTCAGCTTGCCCTCCGCAGACGGCAGTGGGCCGCCGCGGCCGCCGCCCGCCACGCCCAGTTAAGACGGGTCAGATGCGGACATCAGGATTCCGGCTCATCTATTGGCTACATAGGCTCATGTAAGCAGTTTCCAACGTGTTGCACTGGTTTGGAGTACGTGTCACGCGTATCGTTCGTCGTGTCTAACATTTAGCTCTTGTGTCTCAGCATCCCACCTGAGGTGGCCATATCGCATCTTGTGGAAGCCCCAATTTTCGCGGTCTCTTGCACCGTCCGCCTCATTCAGACAAAGAAAGTCGGTCGATGCAGCCAATCACATGCCCGAGACGACTTCGCGCTGGCGGTCGAGCGAGTACGAAGGCGGTGACTCACCGCATCACCACATGTTCTTGTCCGGGAAAAAGTCGGCGAGGGGCATAGTGCCCAACATGCGGCCTGTCTGGCAAAACAAGTAGCGGCGGCAGAATACGAGTGTCTGATCACAACCCATGCGCTCCCCGGTGCCCGTGGCAAATACCTGACCAGGAGTGGGCGGGCTCACTGGGGCGCACTGTGTACCGCAGATAGCTTTTTCTCCCCCTGAGATTCCCTCGCCCTGTCAGAAAAAAAGCAACATTTGTATCTGCCTACATCACGCCGTACCCCACCACACAAAAGAAAACGATACATCAATGCCAGTTGTCGAACAAAGCTGCCACGCACATGGCCTGGGCCTCGGCCAAGAGGGCGTCGTTCTCAGTGTCCTCCGACGGAGGTGGTCCAGAAGTTGACACCTGTGGGGACTTCTTGTTGTATGTAGCAATCTTAAGAACAGCCACGGCGTGCATGTTTGTAGCCTACTTATCGCCGTCCTCCGCGGCACGGGCCTCGCAAGCCGCCGACTGCTCGCTGCTCACACCTGCCGCCTCGCGGCCTCGGTTGGTGCGCAAATCACAAGCGCGCTTGGCGCTCCGGGCTCCAGGGCTGGCAGTGGCCCGACGCTTGCCGCGGTTGAACGCCTCCGAGCCAGGCGCCCGACCAATAGTTGCCCGCTCCACGAGCCGCACACAGCTGCTCAGGAAGGTAGGTGCAGCGAAAACCGCGGCGTTTTGGTTGACATAGCCATGCCACGCCTCCAGGCCTTGTTCCGCGAACAGGCCCAGCGATCCGAACTCGTCCAGGAAGTCGGCCGCATGGCACGCCAGGGCGTGGAGCTTGGGAGTGATCGAAACCCACTCAAAGTCCGAAAGAAGTCCTTCAACAAACGCTGCTGCCCGCTGACGAAAGTTGGTCCGCTCGGAGGCATTAATGGGCGACGCCCGATTGAGAACGGGCATCAAGTCGGCCCACAGGCGGCACGCTCGGCGATAGGCGGCGGCCCTTGCAGGAGAGAGGAAGGAGTCCAGTCGGTCGCACAACGCCGACAGACGCGCCCCTATCTTGTGGCACTGCTTCCCGGCGAAGGAGCCTCCCCAAAAGGGTGCCGGTGACACCCCCACGTCGTTGCGAAGCGTCCCCGCGATAGCCGCCGCGTAAGCAGCCGCTTCTGCGGGCCCTCGATCAGCCACAACCGCCTCCACGCCCAAGTAGATCAACCAGCCCGTGACCCCTAGGGTGATGTGGAGGGGCATAGGAGCAATGTCTGCCGGGTCCCAAACCATCAGCGGCCGCTTGGTGATGGATCGGTGGCTCGTCAGCTTCAGCGGCGTTGGAAGCGTCGCGTTTCCCCCGGTCGCGTACTTCAGCGCCATTTCGGCAGCGTGTTCAGCGGTCCGCGGCACCTTTCCGGCCCGGCTTCCATCCTGGAGCGTGCCGTAGATGTCAATGAGTGCCACGTGTGTAGCCGTGGGGCGCGCAAGTGCGCAGCACCACACACAGGGCATGGACCCGGAAGCCCCCGAGCGGCCCAAAAAGGTTGTCTCGAAGGCGTAATCGCCCGTGAGGATGAGCCGCACTGATCTTGTAGCGCCCCGCACGGATATACCGTTGGTCCGCAGGTCGTCCAGGTCTTCAGCGAAGAGCTCCGCCATTGTAGACATCGTCAGGTAGTCATCTTTCTGGCACGGAAAGACGCCGAAAAGTACGGTGTTGTCCCGCCGGCACGGATGAGCTTGATTGGCGCACGAGAGCACCGCCTTACACGTGCTCTGGGTTCCGCCCTTGTCCAGCCCGAAGTAGACCAAAACCTCCCCGCCGGGACGACCAGCAACCGGGCGTTCGATGAATTCGTCCCTGGCGGTTAGGTCGTCCACCGCCGCTTGAAGCGCCGCCCGAACGCTGACCAGGGTAGCACCCACCGGCGTGGCAGTCACCTGGTTGCGCGGCTCGGCACGTGCAGCCGCGAGATCCGCACGCATGACCTCACGACTGGCCAGCCCGACCTCAGGGGCCACCAGGCGCCGGAAGCGTTGGAAGCTCTCAAAGCTGATGTTGTTCGAAACAACAAACTGCGACTGAAGCCGCGCAGGGATGGCGCTAAGAGCGCGTGCAGGAACCACCGAGAAGAGACCAGTTTCCCGGGCCCTTCTGGTTACGTCCGTTAGCATACGCTCCATCGAGGACCCGTCAGTCTCGTAGAGCCGCTCCATGAGAGCCTCCGCCTCGTTGGTGCGCCTCCTCCGCTGGCGCTTGCCGACGGGGCCCCCGAGCGGCACAGTGGTGCGTTGGTACAGCAAGTCACGTCCATTGGCCAGGCGCATGCGCAACTCGTCTGGCCGCTCAGTGAGGAGGTGCAAGTCCACAATGCCGCTCACCGCGTGCCGCTGCGCTGGGTCCAAAAAAGCGTAAGACCGCGCCACTGCCGCAATGGCCTCATCTGGCGAGGGCGTGGCTGCCACCGGCGGGTCGACCACGACTCCCTGGGCGGCACTCGAGTCTGTAGATGCAGCGGGTACCATGTCGACCAGAGGTCCAGCAGCGTCCTCGGCTCCCCCTGCAGCTAGCGGCGAACCACAATCCTGCTCTTGCGCTGGGACCCAAACCCCCGCCACGCGGGCACCTTCGCCCACCGCGAGGGCCCTGACGCCCGCTGCAGGGGCCCCGACGCCCAGATCCGCTACCACAGCGGCTGGTTCGGCAGCCGCCTCGATGCCCTCTGCAGGGGCCACATCGCCCACCGCGTTGACCCCAACGCCCGCTGCGGGGCCCCCGACGCCCTGATCCGCCGTCAACGTGGCTGGCGCGGCCGGCGCAGAGGCTTGCGGCGCCGCCTCGACTGTCGGCGAAGCCGCGTCCGCAGCGCCAGCTGGCTGCGGTGACGCAAACTTGCGACGCTGTGCAAGCGTCTTGCACGCCTCGCACACTTTCTCGCGAAAGCGTGCCAGGAGCCCCGCCTGCTCAGCCGCCTTAGCGCCAGGCCAGAGAAGGTGCAATATCCCTGGGCTCGGGGCAATTTTCGGCGGCTTGTTGGTGGAGACCGACCCGTGAAGTAGGGATGCACAGGTCAACCGAGGCTTAGATGTCACCGGCCGGTGTACGAAGTAGCAGTCCAGGCACCACCCGCTGCCGACGCCATTGGGATATGACTCCCCCGTCTTGGCGCACCGGCGGGAAGACGTCGCCTTCAGGAAGTCGCCTTGTGCCGACCCGTCCAAGTCCTCGGCGGCGAGGCGCGCCAGCCAAAAGTCCGAGTGCTTGTTGGTGCGCAGATAGGGTTTGCAGCACGTCGTGCACACGTAGAAAGCGGGGTCTTGGGGGAACAAGGTGTGTATGGTGTTGGAAATCGAGTCACTGTGCAAAGCGAGACAGGGTATGGTACAGATGACGAAATTGCAGAGGCAGCACGCACAGCGGGGGAGGCGTCAGAATCGCGTAGCAAACCGCGTAGCATTGATCAGCGTGAGGAGCTCCATAAGACTGCATAAACGACGGTAAAAAGTCCTTCTGGTTCACGCTTGGTTCAGAGCCATATGTACGAACCATTGCGCGCCCGGCGGAGGGGGGGTGACGGCGGCGGACGACGACGACATGGTAGGAGGGGGGCAAGCGACAGAAAGTCCGCCGGCGCAGAAGAAACAGGAAGAAACACACACTGCGGTCTCAGCAGTGCAAATTCTGGCATCCGGGGGGGTTGGTGAAGACGGTGGGGCCGGAGTAAGACGGACGTTCGTAGCAGTGGCAAGGGGATCGAATGCCCTGGAAATGAGATCCAACCTTGTGGAAATTCTAACGTGGCTGCTGTAATGCATCAACGTGTCTCAATCCTGATGTCCGCCCTTAACTGGGCGTGCCGCCCGCCAGTCAGTCATTCATTGGCACTAAATTGGATCAACAAATCTGCATCCGCCAAATAGTACTGAAGTTTATGCCCAAAATCAGTGGTAAATAATTTGCGCAGATTTTGCCTGAAACCGGACAAATCGGGTAGCTATCTGTTTGATCCACCGTATGACTCTCTTTGTAGCCCCCCTCGGCGACTTCTTGGCGACACAGCTCGCGCGTGTGTCGCCTCGAAGTTACCAAGAAGTAACCCGAAAAAGCGAGTGGGCAGAACCGCCGACGTTGCCAGCCCTTCCACCCACGCGGCCATGTCAGCTTCCTGCTTCTTTCGGCAGGCGTCTGTGGACACAACCATCTCAGCCGCCTGTCTATTGGCCTGTGTGCGCTTGTCATCTGTCCTCTTCGCGACGAGCGCCCCGGGCGCCGCCAACTGCCGCCGTCGGCCATTGTTGTGAGCGTCAGCTCCTGGGGCTCGCCCGAGAGCTGACAGCTGCACGTAGGCCCTTCAGCTGCCCAGGAAAGTTGGGGCGGTGCAGCGCTCCGCGTCGCGATTGAATTGACCGTGGAGGGCCTCCAACGCCTGCTCACCGTACCAGCCCAGGCTCCAAAACCGGCGGAGAAATGGAGCGGCGTGACAGCACAGAACATGCAGCTTGGTGGACACCCGCAGCCAAGGGAACGGCTCCGCCAGACCATCAACAAATGAGGCTGTCGCGCGCTCGAAAGCGGCACTATCGGAGACTGGGCTTCCAGTTGCCCGGCTGAGGATGGGCACAATCTCGTCCTACAGCGCGTATGACCGGCGCAGGGCATTTGCGCGGGGCCCCGGTGCGCGAAAAGTCAGCAAGTCACACACGCGGGCAAGCTTGCGTGTGATACGGTGGTATTCAGACCCTTCGAAAGCACCTCCCAAGTAAGGTGCCGGTGCCACCCCTGCCTCCTCCCGCAGGAGCGTGTTCAGGGCGGCGCAAAATTCTGGGGCCCCGTCCTCGCCCCGCACCGCCGCCATTGTTTCGGCAGCGAGCAGCAGCAGACGCGCTGAAATCCCGATGGTGAGGTGTAGGACCATGGGAGCAATATCCGATGGATCAATGATGAGGAGTGGAGACCGCACAATTTACAGAAGACGCCACGGTGACAGAGGTGTTGGGCGGGTCCTATTGTCGCCATTGACATAGGTCTTGCGCATGCGCTTTGCGTGACGAACCGGACGGCGCAGCCCATTGCAGCGGCTGCCGTCCTGCGAGCACCCAAAGTTCTGCACCGCCGCGGCGTTCTTGGCGGTGGGTCACGCAAGCACTGTGCACCACAGACTGGGCTGACGACAGGAAGGCCCGTCGTGGCCACTCATCGTCGACAACCACCGGGAGTCGCCCGTCATAATGAGACAACCACAGCGCTGCCGTCCACGTACTCGCAGTCCATTGGTCCGGAGCTCCTCAATGTCTGCTAGACATACGGCACAAATGGACTCGAGCGCCGCATAGTCATCTGTCTTGCATGGGAAGATGCCTAACAAGATTGAGTTCCCGACACTGGCAGGATGAGGTTGATTGGCAATGCCAAAGTACACCTTGACAATGCTCTGCTGCCCCCCTTTGTCCATGCCAAAACACAGCTGTACAGCAGGCATGGCAGGATTTGGGGTAGTGGCACCCTCATCAGAGCCAGGCGCCCAGCGCTAACCGCCGCTGGGCGCGCCGCCACCGTCCACACCCGAGCGGGGCTCCGATGGCCCGCCACGACAGCAAGTAGAGCCATCACCTGCTGCTGGGGGGACATCCGATGGCCCACCGCCGCCGCCGCGCCCCGGGTCATCAGCCCCGGTGGGTGACCCGCGTCCGCCACTCGTGCTGCTTTCGCACTCCGACTCCTGCTCGTCCGTCCAATCGCTGGAGTCTGAGCGGGAGGAGGCGGTGGCGGTGTCGCCGCTCGCGTCGGCCGCTGCAACACCCGCGGTGGGCTGCCGACCGCAACTCGAGCGCCACCCCTCTGAGACTGGTCACTCCAAAAAGCGCTGGCTCAGCACAATGTCGTCCAAAAAAGCTTGGACGGCTGCGCGCGGGGACAATAGAAATGCCCCTGCAGCCGAGGTCGTCACGCGGTTGCGCTCCTCCCTTGCCGCCAAATCCGAGTCCCGCCGGAGGGCCTCCCAGCTGGCGAGCCCGCTGCTAGCCCCGCCGAGGAACGCGCGGATGCGCGTCCACGTCACGCCGCTGATACGATTGGCCACCTCAAACTCGAGCTGCTACCTCACAGACAGTGAGTGAAGAGGCGCCACCCCTGCGCCGGTGGTCCGCGCCACACCACAAATGATGCGCATGGAATCATCAATGGCAGTCGCTTCTGCTTCCGAAAACAGCGGTTGGATGGTCGCCGCTGCAACGGCTCTCCGCCGGCGGTTTTAAAGGCTCCCCACCTCGGCTTTTTGGCCGGTCACGACGCGTCTGTAAAGCCACTGCCTTCTGTCCGGGAAGCGGGTCATCAGCTCATCCCCACACGTCCGCCGAAAAAATGCGCCCAGCAATGCTGACACAGTGCTGCTGTCGGGCTCGACAGAGAAGCCGGACAGCGGCGAGATGATTAATGAAGTATTCGGGACGGCCGTCAGTGGAGGGGAAAGGCAGATCGGCGTGGTGTTCGCCGGCGCGGGTGGCGCTGAATACTCCACCGCGTCGGCATGAGCTTGGGAGGGAGAAGGGGGAGCTACATTGCGGCTAAGCGCTTCAACCCGCGACTTGCACGCTGCACAAACTTTCTTACGTTGGTTTGGCGGTATCCCGCGTTGAATTTTCGCCTCACTGCTGCCCCACAAAAAGGGCAGGCATGCGGGCCCCGGGAGTGCAGCAGCCGGCTTGTCCGTTGACCCGTCGGGATGTAGTAACGGACGGAAAAGGCGGCCAACTAGTTTACCTGATGTACACTCCCCGCGGGAAAAGCACACGATGCATATGCTCAAACAGACACCGTTGTTGTCCTCGTCCTCGTCCACTGAGTAGCACTTACGCGTCGGGACGCCCGTGCAAAACTGCAACGACTCGGCGTCGCTGATAACACCGCTGCACATGGCGCGTTGCCACCGCTCCGCATCCACATTTGGCCGCAAAAACGGCTGCCCACACGCCACACAGACGAACGCTGGTCCACTTTCCATGAACACGCGCTGCACCAGTGCCGACGCGGGGTACCTTTTTGTGTTTTAAGACTAGCGCGTGCTGCTTGGCCGACGCGAGGGCGTGGGGCAGACGAGTCCGTCGGCGCCTGAATTGCGCGCCGACGCGATGAACGACGCCTGGGCGCCCCTAACGCGGGAGCCGCCTCCTGTCATGGGTGTTCCACCCCCCCCACACGGTAGGGTCGCGAAAGCGCGCCGTAAGGCAGTGGCCACCATGGCCTCGGTGGCTTTTAAGGATCGAAGATATCAAAATACCGAACTTAAACAAGACGCAAGCTTCTCCGACCCAAAAAGAAAAGCCACGATCAGAAAAGCACTGAGTCAGATATCTTGTCGGTACGGGACAAAACACGAACATGCATATCTCATGACAACAGCGAGAGGAACATTTGTCTTTGACAATCTGCAGAGCTGTTCGTCGGCAAGCACATACCAGGAGGACTCCTCGACTCCTCGTCCGATCGGGCCACGACCGACCGCGTCCGCTTCCGGGAAGCCGTGATGAAGCGGAGAGCAAGGCCGTGGCAGTGCAGTTGGCAGCTTCAATAAAACCGCGCCGCGCGCGGACGAGTAACAGGTGGTGACACGGTGGGTGATGAAGACGGCTGTTGACGACGGCTGTCGCCGGAGCCGCAGCGGACAGCGTGACAGCACAAAACCTGGCTCCAAGTACAATAATGAAAGGCTACAAGGAAGAGCTTGCCTGCACCGATTCGAACAAGAGTACTCAACCACCCTAGCCGTGCCGCCTCTGCCGTTGCGCATTTCTGTCCGGTCTATCATCCTCAATCCCAAGAATGCTAGCAACCTAGACCGGGGGTGGGGCGCGTCAGTACTAAAGCCAGCGTCAAAAAAAAACCGGGCAACTACTCAGAACTGAGCACTTCCCTCGTGTAAAAGACAACGTGCCGCTCCCTCAAAATAAGAGTTCCCAGAACGGCAGCAGTATACGTCATACCCACATATCGCATGGCACCACGGAGACTCGAAAAGCACTCTGTGTACCGGCGTTACTCTGGCAGCCCATACGCCCCTGAGCGGTCGGCCGACGACCGCACACACTGGATATAGGCGAACGTCTTGAGCTCTCCGGCGACAGAGACTTCAGCGTCTAAGTGAAGAGGCACTTCGGCGACTTCTTCCAGCACTAGAACAGCTTTCATCCGAGCGATCTCTGCGCCAAGCAAAGCAGAAGCAGCTTGCCGAGAAGGAAGCAGATTCACGTTGGGCTCCTTGAACACTGAAAAAGTGCTGACCGGATCTTTACATTTAGTTCGGCGAGGTTTCCCCGTTGCTTCCACCCAGGTGTCCGCTATGTGCGCCTGAGTGAAGCTAGTGACCAACTCTGCCGAGTACTTGGCAGACACCACAGTTGTCAGAGCCGCGTAAGGGAGGCGCCGAGACCGGATGAGGCGTGTGCCGATGAGACTCTCTGCTGGAAGCTGCCAAAACGACCAGGCTGGTCCACATGAACGTAGGTTTGCAGTCACTCCCAGCAGAGCCACATTAGTCGGCCGACAAAGCCGCAGCCGCTCCACCTTACCGGCGTACACAGGCGTGTAAAAAGCGTGGCAAAAACGCTTGAGAAGCTTGTCGGTCGCCTTAAGCTCATACTCCGTCGGGGCGTTCTGTTTGAAAAGCAGGCGCCCAGCTGAACAAAGATACATGAACGTCTTGAAGACCTCTTCGGGAATTCCGTCGGCAAGGACGGCTTTCCAACGCTCAGAAGAAAGTACATCCAATCGACCGCCTTGTAGGAGCCCGCATTCTTGTAAATGTTTCGCAGACACCGCGCTGGGCTGAGCGGGACGGTGGAGCGCCCTGCCTTGATCTTGCGGCCGATGGTTTCGCAAACCGACTTCGGAATGAGGCACGTCTGGTCTTTGCCAAGCTTCTCGTTCTCCTCAGCGACCAGCTCTCGCATCCTCGGCCTCACGTCGCAGAGGTACAAGTGCAAAGTATCATATGACACAAGGTGGATCACAAGTCCCCAGAGGTACTTCAGAGCAGGGTAGCAAGCCTTGTCCGCCAAGCTCGGCGAGAAGAAAGTCGCGTACCCCTTGAAGCCTTCTTTCTGGGCCAAGTTTTAAACTGCAACCTTGCTCTTCCCCGCTTCTACACGATTTATACTCTCTTGTGCCCGGGTCGACATTAAGTATGGTCGCGATAATCTGCCAACCTTCGAAACCGCGCTGCCTCCAGGCTTTAGAACCGTCCGTCGACATGGTTAGCGCGATGGACGTGTTTTTGAGAAGTAGCGTGGGGCGTGCAATTCGCGGAAGGTGGTCCCGTCAACCCAGTCTCGGCGGTCTTTCGGGTGAGCCAGCTGCGGCTGCTTGGCGTGCCTTGTTCATAGCTGAGAACATACTAGACCCAATATCTGGGTCAGCAAGCATCGTTCTCAGCCACGGAAGCAGCAACCAATAGGTGGTCTTCTTTGCGGGCCGCCCATCCGCGCGGTACCGAGGAGCCTTGCATAAGTGGCACTTTGGGAGCAGGGCACGATCGGTGGTGAACGCAACGCAGCCTTTTCGGCAGCATTCAACCTCCTTCGTGTGTAAATTGTCACTGGACACGACCATCGAGTTGAGAAGGTGCGGTGTCAGCCAGGTTTCAGAAGACCGCCGTTGTCGCAGGTGGTCATCAGCTGCTTCTCGCGACAGACAGTGTTGCACAATAAAGTTGTATGCGGCAAAGTCGTCTATGCAGTCTTGAAACACCTGCGGAGAGATGTACATGCCATTAAGCCGCTGGGTGCTGGGCTGAGGAGCGGGTGCAGGCGACCGGTCGTCCCCCCTTCCCTCGTCTGTTGAGCCACCGGCACCAGCAGGACCCCCTTGGTTTGCAGCCCGGACGGCAAGCCCAGCCTTGCCGCGGCAGGGGCGGAGGCCGCGCCCCATTCTCTGGTGTTCGAACCACGCTGTGCGGGACACCATGGAGGAACCCCCTCATACCCCGCCGCAGCAATGAAGACAACGGCATTTACGCATATCAGTCATGTCGACTGGATGAGAAGGGGGACACCCCAGTAGAAGACGTTGGCCTGGGCAGGGAGCTCAAAAAAGGTGGAGGGGGCTGGCGGGGGTGGAGGTTATGTCGGGGGAAGAGGTGGCGCGGGGAAGCCGGGGGCTGGGCAAGTAGGCGTGGTCGAGATGGGGAGTAGGGAGAAGCTGTTCGGAACCCAGCACACGCGGCCCTGAAGTAGAGCGCTGAGCTTCAAAGGACCCCTGTTACGGAAGCTCACGCCATCTGATTGGATGCTGCTACGTGTTTCTAGATGCATCCAGAAGCCTCTTTCAGAATAATAGAGAGGGCCAATCAGAGCCCCGCTTGACTTCGCAATCGGGATCAATGGGTCTGGAAGCGAGAGAAAGTATCAGGAACAGGATCACCCGGGGGGGGAAAGACAAGGATCCCGATTTTTTCCCGGTTCCGGTCCGGGGATTCCGGTATTAATCCGGTTATGTTCGCATAGAGCTAAGTCGTTAAGCTTTCAGAAAAAACGGAGGAACGGGTGGTCTTCATGCACAGAGCACCATTATTGCGATGCTCTGAATGACAGGAGTGCCCGTCAGCTGGCTCACCCCCCACCCGCGCCACGTCACGCCGCGCCACCCCGGCCCACCACATGTCACTCAGCCCCACCCCACCCGCTCAACCCCACCACACCCCCCACCGCACCCCACGCCACCCGCCCCACCTCACCCCTTCTCATAATTAATTTTCTACTGTCATTCGTTTGAAAAAACATAACTTGTTTCGTACATGATTCTGTCATGGGGCCCGGAATGCCGACTGATCTGCACTTCATGTGTACGCCGTGTCATGAAATCCGTATACACGTGTGAACACTGGCCCACTCGCTGATATCGGGGGTGAACACTGTCACTGCTAAACAATCAGCAATCCGACGTGGTCGTCTACAGACCAAAAGTAGCCTACAACCGTCTTTAAGAGAGTAGACACCTATCTTGCGTGCGAGCGCATTTTTGACACCTGTAGCTGGTGCAGTGCATTCGCACCGTGGTACTTTTTCTTTCTCTACACCGTATGAACGCAATCGCGTTTCTTTTTTTGACGTGCGGGTCCGCTACGGGGCCGGCTTCGAGCGCGCGATGCGCATGTCTGACGACGCGTTTAATGGCCTCGTCAGTGTCTTACGCCCTCGCTTGCCTCGCCGTGGCTTGTGTGCGAAGGCGCGCAAGGCGATAGCCTTGCGCTACCTGGGCGCCAGCAGCTGCATAGACATCTGTAATGCTATTGGGGTCCACACCGCTACCGTGTACCGTTCCCTGTGGGACATTGTGGATGCGGTCAAGTCCTCGTCCGCTTTGGTGTTGGACTCAGAACTGGCGAACAGCTCGCAGCGCCAGGCTTACGCCGCACGATTTCTATTTCGACGCAATTCTCAGCTTGAAAACGTCGTTGGCGAGTTGGACGGCATCGCGGTCGAACAAGAGCAGCCTCTTGCAAGCGACGTCACATGTGTCGCGGACTACTACTCCTGGAAAGGGTTTTATGCTTTCAGCGTCCAGGCGCTGTGTGATGCCAACTACAAGTTCCGATGGATGTCGTGCAAAAGCTCAGGGGCAACTCATGACTTGGCGGCCTTCACGTGCACTCCTTCGGGTCAATTCCCTTCACGACCTGACGACCCTCTGATATACCCTTTGATTCATGACGGTCAGTGCATTGCAGCTGACGAAGCGTACACCGCAAGCAATCTATTTGGTGTCCCGTGGCCCAGCGGGGGAAAGGGAGACCTTTGGCGGGACGCTTACAACTTCTATTTTTCATCATTGCGTATTCACGTCGAGCAGGCTTAGGGGATGCTGGTGTGGCGGTGGGGTGTGTCTTTGGAAACAGTTCGTGTGCCGTTTGCTAAGCGCCCGAGTCTCGTGCGCGCGTGCTTCCGTCTCCACAACTTTTTCCACGACCACGCCACGGACGCAACCAGCGTTGTAGCACCATTTGGCGATGACCGCATTGGAGGGAATGTGTTCTTTTCTCGTAGCGATGCCGTATGCACTGACCAGCATGGTCGACGCCGCCACCGCGAGCGTTCTACATTGCGGGTGAAGATGACTGGTCGGGTCGAGAAGCTTGGTCTTTCGCGGCCTGGTGTGGCTCCTTCGTGCTGAGCAATGGCGCACCAGGCTGAAGCATCAGTGACAAAGCCGTACGTCGCCATCAATGTAGAGACAACTCCGTGTTGAGCGCCAAACGGATAGAAGCGAGCCACCAATATTCTCTTTAAAGGTGATAACAAGACAGACGAAAGTAAGACATGAAAAACTGAGTCTAGTACATGTCTTTTCATCGAGTCAGTCTTTCTCAGGCTCTTAGGGTCACAGGTTTGGAACGCCAAAGCTCAGGTGCTAACTGGAACTCCGATGAAGGGTGTCCCAAATCGTGTTTCATTCCCAGGGGGCTACATGAGGGTTTTTTTCACGGTTTTATTGGTAAGGTGGTGCTCTTTTCTTCGTACACAAACTATCAGCCGATGCCTACTCTGGGATCCGTGCATTGGATTGGGGCGCGTGGTTGTCACCGGTCGCAGCTGCAATGATATACACTTTCCCCCACGATGCGTCAGGAGGTGCCGCCTGTGCTAACAGTTTTCAGGGGCCGTTCTGGAAGCAGGGTGAGACCGATTGGGTCACATTCCATATCGGACAGTTGTAGAAGGCCAGTGGGCCGAAAAAACAAGAAAAAAACGCGATGTCCCATTTTTGGGACACGCACCATACGCATGAATATTGCAGAAGTCCGTTGAACTCGACAATAGACGTCATAAGCCATCTAACTAAGCATCAAGGTGCAAACCTGCGAGTGTGACTTTGACAGGGTTGCAGGCTGTGTTTCTGCCTAAAGAGGACAGTGCCGACACCGACGCCGCTAAGCGGCAGCTGATGGCGAGAAGCGACGGTAGGGCCGAGGCGACATGTCATTCCGGGCGGTGAGACTCAGGTCTGGCCTGAGCGGTTGCGCGAGACGACTCCATGGCTTTGACCAAGCGCTGACCTGCTTTCCAGTTGCTCATGTGCCATGAAGAACGCATAGGATTCCAACGTGAATCGACAACATCTGGCAACCTCAGATGTCCGGTGCACATGTACGATGCTATGCGGCAATTGTGCACGGAAGCCATGGCAACCTCAGGTTTTTCTGGAGAGGTCTCTCTTCATGTGCATGTGTTGCTCTCCGACGCTCTGTCACTTCGCCCTCTGTCTTTGCTCGTTCCTGCGTGCAGAAGCGTCAAACTGCCATGCTGTTCGCAGTTGCAGACCGCGTGACGGTATACCGACGTATCGTTCATTTGATTGGCCGAGTTCGTCACGTGACGGTATACCGGTACAGACATACGCGGGATCCTCGCATTTGTTCATACTGCGGTGTACGGTCTGAGAACGGGAAATTCCACGTCTTGTGTGTTGAAAATTCCTCTGCTGCAAGAAAAGTCAAACGAATTGGCGACAATCTGGGAGCTCCTCGCCGGTGTGGTGACACACGCCGCTGCGAAAGGGCCTGACAAGTCAACCCGCGCACCGCAGCTCAATCGAGACGCACCACGCTGCATGGCACTGTTCGCTGCAACCCTTCCCACCCGCCGCCCTTTCAAACTGCACACCGCTCCCCCCCACCCCCCCTTCGTTAGGAACACTCATCGCGGCGCGACATACGATAGCCGACCGCAATGGATTCTCGGGTGACCGTGAAGCAGATGTGGTTGGAGCTGAAGCGCCGCGGGTAACCAATTCACGGGACAAAGAACATTTTGGTGGAGCGGTGCCGTGTGAACGGGGTCTCGTGTGAGAGTCCTGCAGTCGCCGACGCGGTGATCGCCCCACTTCGCTCCACCCAGGCCCCTACCACTCCTGCCACACCTACCACTCACGCACCCACCACACCTGCCACGTCGGCGCCCACCGCACCTGTCATCCCTACCCCCCCCTCGATTAACGCCACACAATCCTCCCTTCATGCGACGGCCGCGCGATTACGAGATCGCTTGCGCTGTCGCACATTGGTTGTGCGCTACCAACTGCAGCAAAGGCGCCAGATGGTGCCCGCACGTCGTCGTCCAGGCAAAAGAGGGCACGGCTTACTCACGTGCTGTGTAAGGTTGAGGGGGATGCTGGTGTAGTGGTCTCTCGGGGCCCGATGTCTCGGCAGCAACAAGACTCGAGAGCGCGCCAGTCGGACGTTTGGGTTGTGGTCATCGCCGAGCCTTTCAACAGCCCGCAGCCATTTTCTGTACTTCGCGAGTGTACAGATGGGGGCATAGACCCGAAAAACCACCCGTTCACGCGCACTGGGCTGTCTTGACGGGCGAAGTGGACGGAGGTAGGTCTCTATTTCGCTCAATTTCTCTTGGCATGAGCGAAATGACGTGTTTATGATCCTATTGCGCTTCCGACCACACGTTGAGTCTGCGCTGCTCTTCACCTGGTTTATCTATTGTCTCACTGAAGGCAGCTTGATGCTCTGGCATTAGAACCGCACTCTGACACTCACATTGTTTCATCCTTGCCGTGCGCGTTGTGGTTGGTAGATTGGGTCCAGTTTTTGGCGCGTGTACAAGTCTCACTCCAGCTCGGGCCAGAACGATCCCAGCTTGCGTGCGGTCTTCTCCAAAGGGGATACGATGATGGGTTACCATTTTGCTTTCGTCAAAGGCGAGGAAACGGCATTGGGGCTCAGCAACCCAGAAGTGGGTCCTGTCGGAGTGGAAGGGGACGAGCTGGGACTGGCGACCTTTTCAGCGGCTGCTACTCGTGGCAAGCGTAAGCGAATGCCGAGCCCGGAATTGCAGGTGCTAATGGAATGTTCCGCGAGCATGGCTGCGTCGGCCGCCAATCATGTGCGAATGGCGGAGTTGATGGCTCTCTCCACGACGCTGAAAAATGCCCAAGATGCTCATCTCCCGTTCTAGCTCATCGCAACTATAAGGGCGCAGTTTGATGAGGTGCTCCGGGCGCCAACCGCCTTGGAGTCCGGCCAGGCTCGCGACCGACATTTGGCAACCGCTAGTGGCGGTGACCGGGCTCTGGCTGATTTGGAGGGACCGGCAGTACTGCTGGCCGCGGACCGCCGCGCGGTACTCACGAGGCGTGACCAGACGTGGCGGGAACTACTTTGGATGCCCAGGCTACGGATGGGAACGAGCCCTATCAGTGTATGCTGTTTGTACATCGTCGCGTTCGTTGCGCTTTGTTCGTTGCTGTGCTTGGGAGTTTAGTTCTTGATGTTGAATGAACCGACATGTCGTTCCATATGTGTTCGGGTGACTCACTGTGCTTACTATACCGAGAATTCATGTGTGTGGTACGCAATAGGCGAGAAATCCTACAAACAGACGGTACTCAGTACACTGGCGCCACGCCGGGCCGCACACGCCCAAGCTCCTCAACTCGTTCTGTCATGCGCATTATCAGAAATGAACGTTCCCGATCACGACGCCGCCCTCGCTGGTCAGAGCTCACCGCGGCGTTGCTTAAAAATAACACGCTCCCTCCGCTACGGTCATCCCCAAATGGAGCTACACCCTCCGTCGAGTGGTCTCGACAAACATTGTGCAGACGGAAACAAGCCCGCACATGACCAGGCCGCTTCACAAAAGGCACACGCAACGGCCTTCAAAACACACCCCACCGTGACACGAGCATTTCAAACTTCTGCTCAATATGGCCATATCAGAACACACCTTCACTCTCGCCCGGCCAGTGGCCGGCCGCTGAGAGCACGTCTATCGCATCGCCAAAAGGGATTGCCAGATCGCTATGTTTTTTTTTCCTATGACGATGAGCATGTCTATCCGTAAATTCCAGACTGGTCTGGTAAGTTGTGGCAAGTGGAAATTGGGTTCCAGAACAACTACGCTCGTTGTCAAGCTCCAGCAGATAGCCGGACCTGAGCCCTCTACAATCACGTTGGCCCACAAACAGTACAGCACTTGCCCGTGGAAACACTCACGCTGACGCACAACGCGGTGACGTCGACACCTTCTCCCCGCCACTCGCCTTGCGCGTGTCACACCCCCCCCCCCACCTGCGCTATGCTTGTTTGCGCGCGGTGTGGATGGTGGCGCCGATCAATGCATGCGACCCTTCCGCGTGTACGCCCTTGCCACGCCCGCCAAAAACCTCCAGTCGTTGTGACCGCGCTACTGCTCGCTTCACCCGCCCACCCCCCCGCCACCCACTTCATCCCTATGCGCCGCCGGCGTTGACATGTTTTGAGGCGACCAACACTTCGCTCCGGAGCGTGAAACAAAGAGAGCGATAGAATAGAGCGCACACACGGGCCGGAGGGCGGAGCGGTGTTGCGGTGAAAGGAAAAGGAGGACTCGTATTTGGTTGTGTGGGTGTGATGGCAATGGAAACCAGCCCGGAGACGCACGGTCACGTATGTTACAGACGGCGACTAGGTCGGACGGCTGAACGGAGCATGGCCACGGCCGCCTGCGTCTCTGCCGGCCTAGAACCTGCGAGGCGGTCTTGGCCATGGGACGCGGTGCGAGCCTTGTCGGTGGCACGTGCAGACCGGATGTGCGTGAAGGACTACGGAGGAACTCTCGTGATCTAGAATCCTCAGCTGTCCCCAGTACGTCAAGTTCGTGAGGACGAAGGTTCTGGAAGCCTGTAGGTGCCCGTTGATTGGCAACTCAGAAAGGCGATGAGACTGCCGATCGGCACTCTCTTCGGCATTCTGCACAGAAAAGCCGATGCCGATACCGATTTGCCTCCAAAAATGCCGATATGGTTCCCGGATAGACATCGTCGGGAAAGTGGGGTGCATACTGATGGTCTATTCCATGCATTTAGGCGCATGAGAAAAGGAGTTTCCATGCTGTTCTAGACTTTATTTAACCAAGAGAAGCAAACAGAACTGGTCTCCGTCCCTCCAGCATCGCGCCGTGTTCCTCGTCTCTGCCGATCTGGAACTGGCTCTGACCAAATTCTGATGCAAGACACGTATTTATCCGATCTGGCATCCCATGGAAATGCACTTTATCTCGGCCGGCTACGAGCATCATCTGCCCCCCACCACATCCGCCCATTTTGACCAACGGCCACAAATGTCGTCCAAACTTCCCCACAGCACCGATGACACGTATTTTGTTGCCCAGCCACGTCGAGTTACCGCCCGCAGCGTCATCAGCAGGCCATTTATTCCACCAAAAGACGTTCGAGACAATGGTGGTTCGCGAAGAAGTACGTCTATCTCTCAAGCCTATGGTCGTAGCCGCCTGAAAGTGTGTGTTAAAAAAGCTGATGAAGTAGGCTCCAGGATGGGTACATGCGGAGCGCCAACACTCGTTCCATTGCCGAGTTCTATGCGCGCCAATATGAGTCGCGCTCACGCGTCTTAATGCGTGGAGTCGACTTTTAGGCGTTTACTAAGACGCGTGCTAGACTGAATTTCATGTACTACAGGCCCGACTGCCTTACTGGCATCAGTTCGGAGCGGCGGCCGTGGGGGGGGTGACCGAAAGCACGTGATCTGGGGGGGAGGGGAAGTGCAGAACGTGGGCTACAAGTCCCACATGCTGGCTCCGTGGGGTGTACCAGGTAAATCGGGCCAGATTCAAGGGCTTGTAGCCCCTTCTGAAGCAGGCTGCAAGTGACGCGCACACAGGGAAATCGGGTGTGTCTTCGTCGTTTTTCAGCGTGCTAGGGCCAGTCAGTACGGTTTGTCACACATCAATCTATGTCGGGCGACCCTGCACTACCAAAAGCCACCAGCGGTTCAGCACATAGATGCAAAAGCTCTGAGGGTCACTTATCAATCTGTGTGGGGCGTCCCTGGACAGCCAGAAGCCACCAGCGTTCAGCACGTAGGCGAAAAAGCTCTGTGGGTGTTACATCACTTTCTTCTCTCATGTTGGGTGGCTTGGCGACGGGCTGGCTGTTGGTGTTCGGCGGGATACGTAGTGGTGGGCGGGTGCTTGGCAGGACGAGGGCTGAAGGCACCGCGCTGACGACACGCAGAGGGTGCCCAGGCGGTGGCAAGGCAGTGGCCTGGTGGCGGGCAGGCGGCTGGTTGGCGGTGGGCTGGCGTTTGGAAAGTGGGCGGTGGGCGGCGGGCTGGTGGGGGGTAGGCGGTGCGCTAGTCGCCGGTAGGCAGTGAAGCGTCGGCGGGAAGGTGGCGGCGGGCTCGCGGGGGCAGGGCAGTGGATCGGCGGCGCGCAAGTGGCGCCGAGATGGCGGCGGCAAGACGGAGCGTCCGCGGCGGGCAAGCGGGAACGGGCTGGCGGCGGCAGGGCGGCAGATTGGCGGCGCGCAAGTGGCGGCGGGCTGGCGGCGGGCAGGCGAGGGGTAGGCAACGGGAAAGTGGTGGCCGGCTGGTGGCAGGCAGGCGGTGGATCGGCGGGGGAAATTTGCGGCAGGCCACCGGCGGGCGGGCGCGAGGTTGACGGCGGGCAAGTGGTGGCGGGCTCGCGGCGGCGAGACAGGGTGTCGGTGATGAGTAGTCGGTAGGCTGGTGGCGGATATGTCGGGGGCGGGCGGTTGGTGGCGGGCAAGTGGGGGGCCAGGAGTTACCTGGACAAGTGCGCTACTCTGGGAGTGCACACCTGTACTGTCTATCGTACTCGCTGGGATTTCGTAGATGCCGTAAACTGGACACCCTTTTTGGACGTTGACTTTCAGTTGAGCAGCTCCTCGCGTCGGCTGGCGGACGCCTCGGGGCTCCGAAGCCGTCGGAACTCCTCATTTGGCAACGTCTGCGGGTCACTAGACAGGATTGCGGTCGAGCAGGAGCAAGCTCTCGCGACGGACGTACCGTGTGTCGCGGACTACAATTCAATGAAGGGCTTCTACGAACCCGATCGGAAGACGGAACAACGAGCGGCAGCGCATTGCACCTCTTCGCTGGATCCACCACGAGCTCGTTTTTCACTCGAATTCCTCGCACGACCCCTCGTAACGACCTCTGTGGATCGTTATTCTTGTCGAAAGCTCGTTAAAACATGAATACGTTCACATCCGGGCATTTTGCACCGATTTCTTGGATGCATCTGAAAGGTCTTCAGAAGCGCCTTCCATGATGTACAGGGCGACGGTGTGAATGCCCGGATGCCAGAGTATGCATATGCTCAACAAGTGCGTACGAGCTCTCCCTTCCCCCTGACGAGGTGGTTACGAGATTTCTGCACGCTGCATTAGGAGACCCTTCTCGTCGTGTGCATATCAATTCCCGTACGGGGCACCGAGGTGCTGCGCAAGTGCCGGTTTTTGAACTTCGGTTCCCCGTGCAAGGGAGTTGATGATAAATGTTGCCATGCACCCGATCGACATCTGTCCGTGGATGGAGGATGGTTGCCCTACTGTGATTGTCCATTCCACCAAGTTCTTCGGTCAGTCCCAAATAACTGTGCACCCCGTGCGCAAAAAGCTGCTCAGGGACGCCCCCCACCCCGGGGGATGAGACACGATCCGCATCCCTCTGCGGGTCCGTTGACATTGCGCATGTTGCCCGCTGCTGTGCTTGCCCGCCGCACCACCGCCTCCTCCACTGCCACCCTCCTGCGCGGCCACCCTCGTCCGTGGCCACTCTCCACGCTGGAAATTTTCCCCTGGGGGCCACCATCCCCGCCCCCGCATGTGGCTACTGCCCACGACGGCTGCTACCGCGGGGGCGGCGGATGAACCACCAGCGTGGTGACCACCTGCCGAACTCCCGCCGCCTGCATGGGCACCGGCTGAGTGGGTTCATGTACTTGCGCGCCAGTGGGGGACTCATGAACTTAACTCCACGGGGATAAGAAGCTATTGCTGATCCCCGAATTTTGTCCTGAGGGACAGAGTCAGAGACTGACTTTGAATAAGATCACTCTATTGGTTTAAAACGACAGTAAGAAGGCATCGAAGCCAATAGAAAGCCCGCATTCGGTTCCAGGACCTTCTATCCAGCAGAACTCACTGTTTGTTGCCGCTTGATCCGATTATCATGGCACGGAGCAAGCTGCCCACGCGAGATCTTGATGTTTTCTACTGTCTCCTTGCCAGAAATGCAGAAAAAAAGAGAAGCTGATGTTGATTTCCTGGCTGTATGGGCACATGTATGCAATCAGGAGCACCAAGTCATTCCCAGGGGCGCATCTGATCGGAGGAGAGAGTCGGTCCGCAAGTCAGTCTCTGTCCACCAGGACAAAATTCGGGGATCAGCAATAGTAGCAGGCGTCGGCTTCGGCGGCGGCCAGAGGGAGCGCGACGGCGATAGCGACGCGTCGTGCTGCGAAAAGTGCCCTCTCTCCTCCCACCTACTGGCCCTAAGTGGGTGCAATCTTCCTCTGCGCATAGGCTGCGCAGTGGTGTCCTTTTGCGTATTTCTTGTCCTGCTTGGCTCCGCCGTTGTACTGAGAAACACAGCTGACTAGCGTATCAAGTCGCACTTGAAAGAAGTTAGCAGGGCTTCATAGCGCTCTTAATCACATCCTAATCACGTCGCCAACACGCCTGAACGAGTTTTTTGGACGTGATACGAGCCAACTCCCTCAGCGTGCGAGTAAACACCCATTTTCAACGAGCGTTTACGAGGAATGCGAGGGAAAAACGAGCTCTTGGTGGATCCAGCAAAGAGGTGCACTGCGCTGGGGGAGTGGGTTCTGAATCGGTAGTGGGGGGGGCGGACTGCACTCGGTTGGAGGGATGGGCGGTGACTGGCGCGCTCTGAGAGCGTCCTTCCGTGTCCCTCGTCGGGTGGTACAACACTGGACGAAGGAACTCAACTTCATTCTTCGAAATTAATGGACCTGGCATCAATATATTTCTGGAATGTACACGGCGTTTTATTGTTATGACATACGCGAGCTGCTCACGTACGTCATATGGTGCGTGTCCCAAAAATGAGACATGGCGATTTTTTCTTTTCTTCTCGGCCCACTGGCCTTCTGCAAGTGTCCGATAATGTAATGTGACCCACTCGGTCCCACTATGCTTCCAGAACAGCCCCTGACAGTGTTAGCAGAGGCGGCA
>ENA-ORXT01002282-ORXT01002282.1-marine-metagenome-genome-assembly--contig:-NODE-2282-length-23305-cov-6.036465_pt1 | contig 23305 bp, 22 predicted proteins | sample MGYA00237868_ERZ511482 | MGnify/ENA metagenome assembly ERZ511482
GGAGGTCAGACTCGATAGCGTCGTCAATCATGCGGCCCAGCTCTGAGCGATGAGCCGCGAGAGCCTCGGCCACTTCAAAATGCTCTCGATCAGGACGCGCCAACAATTCATTTACGAACTCATTGGCATTGATCGTGTGAAGGAACGGAAGGAATTTCCGTTGACGTGATCGTGGTGGTTGATTTAGACAAGCGGTGAACGCATTAACGCCTTCTGTAGACAGACACGTCAAAAGTTTCCTTGCATAGTCTGGCAAGTGCTGCTCATGGGTAGCTTCGATCTTCGTTCTCAGATGCTGGCTCACACAGCAAAATTGAGGATGTACAGGTGAGTTCTGGCTACAATATACAAGCCCAAAAGAATTTTCGTCATCATCAAACTGCGTAAAGTCTGAAACCACGTGATCAATATAGACTTTGCACAGTTCGACTGTTGCACCAGTATCTACTTTCGTGAGCTGCCAGTGTGATGCGTGTAGCAATCGAGAGCACATGTGCAGAATTTCACCAGAAGTACCAGTTTCACCTGCATCACGCAATCTAAACTGGCTCTCCAGACGTTCGGTCGCGTTAACGAGTTCTTCTCCAGAAAAATCTTTCCACCACCACAAAACACGCCATGCGGGAAGAGCTTCGGCTGTCATGAACCAAGGCGTCTGGTCAAGCTCGTGCTGGATTTCTTTTATACGGAAGTCTCCATCAAAGAGCATGCGCTCCAAGAGTGCCCCTGGCCAAGGGCTATTTATGAGGGCGATCCCAAGGGGTCGGTATCGGTGATCGGCTTCTTGCAGCACTGCCCAATCACTTCCCTCGGGATCGTCGCCATTGCGCTCGAGTCTTACAAGGGCCCTAGAAATAGACGCGGCAGAATTTCGATCGACATGATAACGCTCGAACCGGCGGCCGCGTACTTCCACAGCCCAAGCGGCGAACGACCCAACGACTTTTTCAATCGCCTCACTGTCCTTTGTCTGGGTGTCTGAAAGCGCGTCTAACAATCGCACTACATCGTGCACGAGTTGTCGTGCAACTCGAAGTGACTTGATGCCTGAATGCTCAAAGACGTTTCGTACGATCTGCCGAAGAGACGCGTCTTCCACCTGCCCGGCCCAGGCGCCGAGAAGACCCTCGAGAACCTGGTCGTCGCGGAACTGGCAGGCGATCAGGACTTCCACGAGGACCTGCCCCTGGTCGACAAACTCGAGCAGATCGGAGAGATGATCGACAAGGAGAGCGGCAAGGTCACCGGCGGACTTCTTCTCATTGGGGGTGCCCTCGCGGTCTTCAATCCCGCAGCGGGTCTCGGCCTCGCCGCCAAGGCGCTGCTCCCTTCGCTCACCTCGAAACTCTCGCAGCACGGGATCAAGATGGTCAGCGATACCCTTGACAAGGGGGTGCGTTCGCATCGGCAGAAGCAGGCGGGCAAGCAGGCGAGAGCCGACCTTAGGAAGGCGGTCGTCGTTTCTCAGGTGAACCCGCTGTTGCAGGCACTCGAGAAAGCAGTATCGACCAAGGCCGCCGAATTCGACCCGCTCTTCGATTTCGACGACAGCCCCTTCACGGAGGCCGGAGATCAGGGGATGCGAGACTACCGCCTCACCGCCCAAGCCATACTCGCCGTCTACGCCGGCATTCTCGAAGATCCCAGATCAGCCCTCGAAGCACACCTCGGCCCAGAAGACCTCGCCTGGCTCCGAGCTCTCGAGGATCTGTGCTAGCTGGAAATTTTCTGCACGACACGGTGACCTGCCCTGAGAAGCGGAACGGCAGGATGTGCATCTCCCACTTGTCGGAGAGAGCGGCTCGCCGGATCAGCAGGGACGAAGCGCTTGGTCGCCTCTCTTTGAATAAGAGGCGGTGCTCACCAGCCCTTAGTGCTTGTGAGCGGGGTAGTACGCTGCGATGCCCTTGATGGCGGCCGTAAGAGCGGCGGCGTCTTCGGGGGCGGCGCTCTGCTTGGCTTTCATGGCGGCGAGAATGATGGCGTGATGCTTCTGAAGACGGTCGGCGTAGTCAGCCGCATCCGGCTTCACCCGCTGGGTGAGGAAGTAGTCGGCGATGGTGGAGATCACCTTCTGGGAATGAGACTCCTTGTTGGCGACCCAGCGGTTGAGCTGGTTGATCGACTGCGGCGTCTGCTCTCCCGCTGCCAGTTCGGCGATCTGCGCACAGGCCTTTTCGACAGTCGCGGCATCTTCGAGCATGGATGCGACACGAGCGGGATCGTCGTAGATGCCGCAGGGAACCTGACAGTGAGCCATGGCCGTTGGGGCAGTGCTGAGAATCGTTCCGGCAGTGATGGCAAAGGCAATGGTGAGTGCTTGGATAGTCTTCATGGAACCTCAAGATCGGTCTGAGGCTCGGCGATGTCGAGTTGAATCGCCGCGTCGTCAGCATGCATCACGACCAGCACGAGGGCACGGTCGGGGAGTCAGGGTTGGCGGATCACCGCGCCTGTGCTTTTCTGGATTCATGAAAACCATGCTCCTTTTCGTCTGCTTTCTTTCCATCGGGACGGCATTCGCCCAGAAAAAGAAGACTCCAAGCAAGGCGGATGAGGGCTTCGTCTCCCTTTTCGATGGAGCGAGTCTCAAAGGGTGGAGGGCGCCGGACATGAAGTACTGGTCGGTGGAGCAGGGGGCCATCACCGCACGCTGTACCGCAGAGATGCCCTGCACGGAGAACCAGTTTCTCGTCTGGCAGGGCGGCAAGCCAGCGGACTTCGAACTCGTGCTGCAGTTTCGAATTTTCGGGGACGACAAGAAGGCGAACTCGGGAATCCAGTTTCGGAGTCAGGTCGAGAAGGACGGGCACGTCGTCGGCTACCAGGCCGATATCTCGAGGAAGGGTGCCCCCTGGTTCGGAATGATTTACGACGAGAAGGGCCGTGGCAAGATCGGGCCGCGGGCTCACGACAGTTTGATCACGTCCGACCGTGTCTTCGTTCACGTTCCCGCAACGCCTGACGAGGAGATCGCGACGGCCTTTGAGCAGGATGGCTGGAACGAATACAGGATCCTGGCCTTTGGGGACTACCTTGAACTACGGATCAATGGCGTTCGAACCGCGCGCGTGCTCGACCGGGACGCAGCGAACTCCGACGGGGCCGGACTGCTCGCGTTGCAGCTGCATTCGGGCCCACCGATGCGGGTGCAGTTCAAGGACATCCGGATCAGAGAGTATCGGTAGATCGACGATTGGCGGGCACACATGGATCGGGAGAAGCACCATCGCTGGATCCGCAGCCTCGAGATCGAGGCCGCGACAGATCCCTCGCGCCTGAGGAGCAAGGCACTCCTGCTCCATGTCCTCGGATTTCTCTATCTAGGGGTGATTCTCGCCCTCGTGGGGTGGCTGTTTGTCGCCTCCATCCGCGGTGCTTTCTTTGCCGGCGACCGTGGGGTGTGGATTTTTCTCGGCTTCCTGAGTGGGGCCGTCCTCCTGTCCGCTGCACGCGCGCTGTTGGGCGGTGCAGCCAAGCCCAGACGGATCCGCCTCGATCTCGGCGAGCATCCCGCTCTCGCTCGGGAGTTGGAATCCTTGAGGAAGGAACTTTCCCTGCCGGACCCGGCGGCCGTCTGGATCAGCGAGGAAGCCAATGCGGGAGTACTCCAGCTTCCACTTCTCAATGCGATGGGATCGGACCGACACCATCTGCAGCTGGGGATGCCGCTGCTGGCGAGTTTTGACGAAGAAGAGATGCGCGGAGTGCTCGCCCACGAACTTGCTCACCTGCGCAGGGATCACGGATCCAGTATGGGCTGGGTGATTCGCTTTCATATGCTTTTTGAAGCGCTGGGGACGTCGAGCTTTTTTGTCGGACTGCTGCTCTGGCCCTTCGGACTGCTGTTTGGCAGGCGTCTTGAGGGCTACGCGGGACTGATATCTCGAGCTCAGGAGTATGAAGCGGACGCCGTCGCCTCGTCGCTGGTCGGCCCGGAAGCGATGACTCGTGCCTTGCTTATTCTGCACGGCACGACGGCCTTCCTGGAGGAGACCTTCGCTCTGGATCATTGCCGCCGCCATCTTCGCTCAGCCGAGCCCCCAGGAACCTGGCTTCGGGAAATGATCGAGGCGGTCACGGAGATCGATCCGGCGGGAAAAGAGTTTTGCAATCTCCTCGAAGAGCACTTGGCTCTCCAGACTGAGCCGGACGACAGCCACCCGAGTCTCTCGGACAGGATCAAGGCTCTTCAGCCGAGAGGGTGGCCCTCGGTGTTGCTCATCCCTGCGTTCATGCAAAGGGCCCGGGCTGCCTTTCAACGTGAGCGCGGATCGGCCTCGTTGGGTCGTCTGATCGAGAATCCTGACCTTCTGATCGAGCGCCTTGATCGGGACGCGCTGGGTGACCTGAAGGAATCGTGGGGAACGATGCACGTGGGTTTCACTCGTGATCTCAAGCGCTTCGAAGCCCTCAAGAAAATGGGAGCGGCGAATCTTGGGGAGGAGGAAGGTTGGGAATTCGTCAGACTGACTGCTGAGGCAAACGGGATCGGGGAGGGCCGGGAAGCTCTCGGACTCTTTTTACACCGCTTTCCACTTCATCCCCAGGCCAATCTCCGAGCGGGTGCCGATCTCCTGAGGGAGGGAAATGCGCGAGGGCTCCTTCATTTGGAGAAAGCCTCTGCCGACTGGATCTGCGAGGCGGATGCCATTCAACTTCGATCCATCTGGCATCGTCGGAGAGGGGAAGTGGAACTCGCGGAGCAGTTGGAGCAGAGCAACTGGAAGAAGATGGACGTCTGGGAGGCTGCGTTCAACGAGCGACAGCAGGTTGATGGCGGCGATGAATTCCTTCCTCACGGCCTCGATTCGGTCGTGGTGGATCGTATTCTGGAGCAGATCAAAGATCGGTCGCGCGTGACCTCCGTCTATCTGGTAAAGCGAAAGTTGAGACACGAGCCCGAGCGACCTCAGCTCCTTCTCGTCTTTGAACTGCGGAGAAAGACCTTTCGCCTCGCGGACGAGGGTGAGGAGAATTTACACGTCCAGATGCTCTCCGGAGAAATCCAATCCCCCTACGACACCTACTTTGCTTCCTTTCACAGCCTCTCTAGGCGCTTGGGCAAAAGAGTTTGCGCGACGCGGGGCGCCAAGATATGGGAGGCCGCCTAACCAACTCCGTTCGAGGCTCGCTTGAAGTTGCATTGCGGCCCTTGTTTTTTTAGGGACTCAGGTCTCTGGACTAGCGGGTACGACGCTACCGATGCGGCGGCGCCGTAGATCTCAGAGTGGGGAGACCGGCGTCTTGCCCGACGCCCATTGATTCCATCCGACGCATCTAGCTGATCAGACGCGGCAGCGATCAAGCAGGCCGTGCAGGTGGACGGCGATCTCGTCGAGGGCTTCGCGGCTCTCGGGTTCGCCTTCTTCTCCAAGGTTCTGCAGGGCGTCGCGAGCTTCCTGAACCAGGGCCTGAGCGGTTTCGACCGCTTCGATGATGGCGCCTTCGTAGTCGGCGATGTCGGCGAGCGTGGCGACGTCGAGCGGTTCGCGCTCGACGAGCAGCTGGCCGAGCTTGGTGCGCTGGCGCTCGTCGGCGTGCTTGATGAGATTCAGGACCGGCAGGGTGAGCTTGCCCTTCTCGAGGTCGGTGCGGAGGGTTTTGCCGGCGGCTTCCGAGTCACCGACAAGATCGAGGCAGTCGTCGTAGATCTGGTAGGCGGTGCCGAGCTTGCGACCGTAAGTGCGCAGCGCGAGCCGCGCTTCGTCCGAAACCTTGTTGATGACTCCTGCCATTTCGGTGGCGGCCCCGAACAGGGCGGCGGTCTTCATCTCGATGATCCGGAAGTAGTCCTCTTCCGTGAGATTCATGTCGAAGCGTCGCTGGGTCTGCAGGATTTCTCCGGTGCAGACCTCCCGCGAGGCGAGGGCGATTTCGCGGCAGATCTCCGAGTCCTCGAACTCGGTCGAGAGCATGAGCGCGTGAGCGAAAAGAGCGTCGCCGAGAAGAACCGTGAGAGCATTGCCCCACTTGGCGTTGGCAGTCTTCTTGCTGCGGCGCTGGTCGGCGCCGTCCATGACGTCGTCGTGGACGAGTGAGGCGACATGGATGAGCTCAAGCACGAGGCCGAGTTGGAGATGACTTTCGTGGCGTGGACCGGTCGCAGCTCCGGCCAATAACGCGAGGGCGGGACGGATGCGTTTTCCGCTGAGGCTGCAGACGTAGGCGACATATCCCTCGACGGCGGGATCGAAACTGCGTGCCTGGGCGGATACCAGCTCCTCCACTTTTTCGAGCTCCTTGGCGACTGGGTGAAAGCTCTCTCGAATCCCCGCGCCTGTGGTGGTGGCCGCTGCGGGCCTTGTGGTTTTGTCTGTAGTACCCATCCCGCCTCAAGTTTCACTACTTTCTGAAAGATGCAAATCTTTTCGGGGTCTTTGCGATCTCCTGTCTACCTTCCTACTTGTTCTTTGGGTCTTCTTTTGTGATCTTTCAGCCACCGATTCTCTACTCATGACCCACCTCCAAACCCTAGTGGCCGCGATCCTTCTCTGTTTCATTTGTCCGTGCCCTGCGCAGTCGGAGTCGCGGACTTGGACGGCTCCGGACGGACGTACGCTCGAGGGTTCCCTTTTTGAGGTGCATGAGTCCGGCGTGGTGGTGAGAAGGTCTTCCGATGGGCGTAAGCTACCTCTCAAGTGGGACATGATTTCAGCGGAAGACCGCAAGTTCGTCGAGAAATTCGAGGCAATGAAAAAGGCCAATGCCAATCTCGATGCGGCGGAGCTCCAGCGAACCGAGGGGCTGAAGTCGGGCCCATATGCGGATCTGATCACCGGGGAGTTCGTTCGATCGAGAACCACCAGCGGCCTGCCTTTCCAGCTTTGCGGGGCGGGTCGGATCAAGGCGACCGAGCGCTACCCGCTCGTGCTTTTTCTTCACGGCGGCGGTACGCGCGGGGGCGACGAGGATTGGCCGGTCGGATCCGGTGCAATGAAGTTGATCGACGAGGAGTGGAGTGACGATCACCCCTGCTTCGTGGTCGCGCCGCGCTGTGCCATCGAGGAGAACTGGATGGGCAAGTACGGGGACGAGGCGGCCGTGCTGGTGAGGGATCTCGTGGCGAACCTGCCGATCGACGTCGACCGGATCTACGTCACGGGCGGGTCACTCGGCGGCGGAGGTTGCTGGTATCAGATTGTCGAGCATCAGGACATCTATGCGGGCGCACTGATTCTCTGCAACGCAGGCTCGGCTTCCAACGCATCCAAGCTGAAGGATTTCCCGATCCGCCAATTTCATGGGGATGAGGATCCCGATCACCCCGTGGCCCGTGCGCAGGAGATGGCGGCCGCAATGGAGAAGGCGGGGGCAAGCCGGTATCTGTACACGGAGTTGAAGGGCGAGGGGCACGTCATTCACCCGACCGTGTATGGCAACGCGGAAAATTTCGAGTGGCTCTTCGAGCAGCGGAAGAGTGATCGCTAGAACAGGAATTGACATTGGTCTCTGAGCCCGTCTTTTCGGTAGTGCCTTCCACCCAAGAGAAGCTCCGTGAGGTCCTCCAGCAGTACTGGGGCTACGACCAGTTCCGCCCTCTGCAAGAGGAGGCGATGACCTGTGTGCTCGAGGACCGCGACTCCGTGGTGGTGCTGCCGACGGGCGGAGGAAAGTCGATCTGCTTTCAGGCTCCGGCGCTCTGCAAGGATGGTCTCGCGGTGGTGGTCTCGCCGTTGATCTCGCTGATGAAAGACCAGGTCGATGCACTCAATGCCTGCGGGGTCGCGGCGGAATGCATCAACAGCAGTCTCGACGCCGCCGAGCGGAAGCGGGTCGCCTCGGAGATTCGCTCCGGCCGCACCCGACTGCTCTATATTGCTCCGGAGCGACTCGTCCTTGATGGCACGCTGGACTATCTCAAAAGCATCGGGGTGTCGCTGTTTGCGATCGACGAGGCGCACTGCATCAGTTCATGGGGGCATGATTTCCGCCCTGAGTATCGAGGACTGCGGATGCTGCGAACTCATTTTCCGGGGGTCGGAATTCATGCCTACACGGCGACCGCTTCGGAGCAGGTCCGACTCGACGTCGCCGAGCAGCTCGGGCTGACGAACCCGGAACTGCTGGTGGGATCCTTTGACCGTCCAAATTTGGTCTATCGGGTGCGGAGGCGCAGTGATCGCCTGGCCGAGGTGAAGCAGGTGCTGGAGCGGCATGCGGGCGAGTCGGTGGTGATCTACTGCATCAGCCGCAAGGACGTCGAATCGGTGGCGGCCTCTCTCCAGGCGGTCGGCCACTCGGCGCTGCCCTATCACGCGGGGCTGACACAGGAGGATCGGAAGAGTCATCAGGACGCCTTCCTCAAGGATGAGGCACGGGTCATCGTGGCGACGGTGGCCTTCGGGATGGGCATCGACAAGCCCGACGTGCGCTGCGTCATTCATGCGGCCATGCCAAAGTCGGTGGAGGCCTATCAGCAGGAGAGCGGTCGCGCGGGCCGGGACGGGCTCGAGTCGGAATGCGTCATGCTTTGGTCAGGGGCCGATTTCATGACCTGGACCAGATTTCAGGAGGAGCTGAAAGGGGAGGCCCTGGAGGGAGCGAAGGCAACTCTGGGGGCGATCTATGATTTCTGCACGGGGATCGTCTGCCGACACCGTTCGCTCGTCGAGTACTTCGGCCAGAGTTACGAGGAGGAGAACTGCGGCGCCTGCGACGTCTGCCTCGGGGAGATTGATCTGCTTCCCGAAGACGAGGCTCTGCTGGTGGCGCAGAAGATTCTTTCCTGTGTCGTCCGCGTGCGGGAGGGCTTCGGCGGCGACTACGTGGCGGGAGTCCTGTCGGGAAGTCGCGATCAGCGCGTGCTGTCTCGAGGGCACGAGAAGCTGAGCACCTGGGGGCTTCTCTCTGCGGAGGGAAAAAAGGCGGCGCGCGACTGGCTCGAACAGCTGGTAGCTCAAGGCTGTCTGGCCAAAGTGGGCGAGTACTCGACACTGTCGCTCACGGAAACCGGCTGGGAGGCAATTCGAGGGCAGAGGATTCCGCGACTGCTGAAGCCAGCCGCCGCCGCCGCCAAGAAGAAGTCGAAGGCCGCGACCGAGTCCTGGGAAGGAGTGGATCGAGGACTGTTCGAGCGGCTTCGCGAGGTGCGCCGCGATCGCGCGGCGGTGGACGGAGTCCCGGCCTACGTCGTCTTCAACGACGCCTCCCTGCGCGACATGGCTCGACTACGTCCCTCCAGCGAGAGTGATCTGGCCGAGGTCAGCGGAGTGGGGGAGAAAAAGCTCGCCGAGTACGGGGCGCTCTTTCTCGAGGCGATACGAGACTACGCCGATGCCTTTGAAGCCGGAGCAGAGGAAGCCGACGACGCTTGACTCTGGGAGGGAGCGGTCGTTGGTGCCGCGTGAGTCGCTTTCTCGAAATGTGGGGCCGCGAGGGCCTGAGTGGAGCTGTTCGCAGAGCGCGCGAGGAGGCCTGGAGCGTCCTTGATTTCCCTTGGTGGTGGGGGAGTCGGCACCTTCCAGGGGTCCGGAACGAGAAAGAGTTTCGGATCCTGGCGATGCGGCGATCAGGGCACCACGCGGTGCTCAACTGGATCCGCTGGCAGTGCCCAGGGCACCATCTTTTTCTCAACGACGGTGCGCCCGGAGAGAATCCTTTTGCGACCTGCTCCCAGTGGAGCAGTCGAGCGGGGTGGGGGCAGAAGGAGCACCGGAGGATTCCCTGGGCGGCGGAGATCCGAGGGGATCACAGCCGTCGCGGCGCGCTCCTCTACAGCTACGAAGAGCGCGACTTTGCCGAGGTGATCACGCCCGGCTTCGAGGAAAACCGGACGAAGTGGGTGGGCGACTCGGATCAGCGTTTCGACGTCCTCATTCTGCGCGATCCCTACAATCTGATGGCCAGCCGCATGAAATGGGCCGAGGGCAAGGCAGGCGATTTGGCCAGAGAGACAATGACCTCGGCCATGCCGCTCTGGAAGTCGCACGCCCGGGAATTTCTTGGCGAAACGACGAATCTCCCGGAGTCGATTCCGATCAGCTACAACGCCTGGTTTGCCGACAAGGAGTACCGCAGAAAACTGGCTGCGCAGATCGGGGTGCCCTTCACCGACCGAGGTGTGGCCGAGGTGGCACGCTGGGGGCCGACCATGATTCAGGGCGACTCTTTCGACGGACTATCCTATGACGGCCAAGCCACCGAGATGAAAGTGCTCGAGCGGTGGCGAAATTACTGGGACAGGTCTGAGTTCCGCGAATTTTTTGATCGTGATGTCATCGAGCTTTCGGAGTGCATCTTTGGCCCGATCCTCGATGAGGATGCCCTTTCCGACCTGCGTTGATGGGCTCGACTGATCGCCGAACCGATTTTTCGTACGGCCAGGGGCGGTGAAGGTTGTCGAAAGTCTCGACGAGAATGGAACGGATCCGACGCCTGTCGGCGAGTCCGAGATAGTCGAAATCACCCCTTGGGAAGCGTGAGTTGATTGAGCATTTCGATCTGGTGCTCGCGGACCATGGGAGCGACGAGGTCGCGGTCGCTACGGAGGTAGGGTTGGTGTTAAGGAGACCTTGGAGTAGGAAGAGACCGCGCAACGTCCGGTCTGTCCTGTAACGCGCATCGGGCACGGTCGCCATGCAGGGAGCCCGGCTGGACGATTTCAAAAGTTAGACGTGATGGATGGGCGAGAGCTTTCCATGGCTGAGTAGGCGCGTCCGAGGAGCGGCGCCTGCCCCGCGATGAGGATGGAACAACCTTAGGGCCAATGGCGCTTGGTTAAGAACCCTCGAGCGGTTCGGGTATGGGGTTGGCGAAAGGTAGGGAGGTGCGTCCCTGCGCCTCCGCAGGAAGCCCAACTCGACCAACGACGCCCTCATCCGTCCCGATAGCATCGACCCACTTGCTACGGGGCTACGGGGCAGCCTTGGGCCTCGGCGGTCCGTCGCTTCGCTCCTCCCCGGAGAGGAGGGACCCTCGTCCCTACCTCAAGGCAAGCCGTTTTGCGATCGCTCCAAACGGCGCGGCAGGGTCGATCCGGTTCAATCCCAGAGGAAGAAATCTCGCCCAGAATCCTCGACACCCCCACTAACCAAGCGCCATTCGCCTTAGGGCTGGAGGAGAATCTTACGGACTCCGGGCTGTGCGGCCTGGGTGAACGCTTCGATGGCATTTTCGAGGGAGTCGATCCTCTCGATCATCGGGAGCACTTGGACGACTCCTCTCTGGAGCACTTCGAGGGCACGGTCGAAGGGGCCGCATCGCGAACCCACGATCGTGAGTTCCTTGACGACAACGGTTGCGAGAACGGGGGCGAAGTCCTTGAACCCTCGACCTGAAGGGTCGTTGGCATAGGTGCTTTTAAGGACGATGATCCCGTTTGGACGACAAAGTTCGACGGCTCGTCGTAGTCCGGTTTCGTTGGCAGTAGCCTCGACGACGAGGTCGAAGCTGTCGGAAGGGAGAGGCCCGTCGTCTGCTTCGAGAATGGTGGGCAACCCAAGCTCTAGCGGGAGCTGGAGGGAAGGGGCTGAGCGTCCGAGTACCACGACTCTCGCTCCATGGTGGCGGAGGACCTGAGCACAGAGAAGCCCGAGCCGCCCGGGCCCGATGACGAGCACGTCCCTGTCATCGACTTCGCATTGTTCCGCGATGCGGCAGGCCGCCGCGAGGGGCTCCGTAAAGACGGCTTCCTGGTCGCTGAGTTCTGCTGGGATCTCCAGAAGATTTTCGACGGGGAGCGTGAGGTACTCGGCGAATGCGCCGTCCTTGCCGGCGATGCCGAGGACGGTTCGATGGGGGCACTGCTCGGGGCAGCGGAGTCCGCAGGCGCCGACGCACCCGGGCGAGAGATTGATGGTTCCCACGACTCGTTTTCCGGTCCACTGGGTGGCGCTTTCGCACGACTCAACCACTCCGACAAACTCATGGCCGAGGATGCCATCGAACGGATAATAGCCCCGTGTGAGTTCAAGATCGGTAGAACAGATTCCTGCCAAAGTAACCCGAATGAGCGCCTCCTCGTGGTCGGCGATGGGGTCAGGAGCGTCGGAAAGAAGACATAGCTCTTGTTGGCGCAGGCGGAGGGCTCGCATCCGCGAATAATACCGCCAACGGAGGGCTGTGCACGATTATTACATTCTTGTTCGTTAGGAAAACTGATGATACGGTGTGACCATTCAATAATCATCCTGCTCTAACGCATTAAGCAGCAGTCTCTTGATCATCAGCCACTAAAATCATGGAATTTCTCATCGGAATACTTTCCGGCGCAGCCGGAGGAAACATCATCGGAGCCCTTGCCAGGAAACTGAGCATGGGTGTTCTCGGAAACTCGATCGCCGGTATCGTTGGCGGTGGCCTCGGCGGCGGTCTTTTGGGCAAGTTGGGACTCCTCGCGTCGGGTGGTGGCGGCGCTGAAATCATCAACGGCGTCGCAGGTGGCGGTGCCGGTGGAGGACTCGTCATGGTCGTCATCGGTCTCATCCGCAAGATGATGGCGAAATAGCTGTCAATTTGGTTTTCCCCCCGAAAGGTCGCTGGCTTTGCCGGCGGCCTTTCTCTTTGGCCACAATCTGGACATCGCGTTCATTTTAAATTGAACAAAAAGAGTTCCCGGCTAACTTGTCACCGCCGTGGAGCAATCAACGCCTAGTACCAGTACCGAGCCCGCATTGGAATCCGCTTCGCCGCTGTCCGAACTGGAAGTGCGGGCCATTGATCTCTGCATCAATGCCGTCAAGGTCGCCGGGCTCCCCAAGTCGATCGGCGAGATCTACGGACTGCTCTATCTCTCGCCGGAGCCGATCCCGCTCAGCGACTTTGTCGAACGCCTGCAAATCAGCAAGGGCTCTGCCAGCCAGGGACTCCGCTTCCTCCGCAACCTCGGCGCCGTCAAGACGACCTACGTGCCGGGGGACAGGCGCGATCACTTCGTTGCTCAACTCGATCTGAGAGAGTTGATCACTGGGTTTCTCAGAGAGCAGTTGCTCCCACACCTTGAGGGAGGCAGTGAGCGCCTCGACGTCCTTCGCGAGTTGGCTGCCTCGGATCCCTCCGAAAACCGGGCCTTCTACCAGGAGCGGGTCGAGCTCCTCGGTTCCTGGCAGAAGCGAGCACGGCAATTGATGACGCTCGTGAAGACCTTTGTCCGCAAATAGCCGCCAATGGAAACGACTCCTCTCAGTCCCGGCGGGCCTCTCGCACCTGATACTCCCTTCGCCTGGCATTGCGTGCAGACGAAGCCCAAGTGTGAGCATGTCGCGGGCGCCCATCTACGCCTTCTTGATGAGGTGGAGGTATTCTGTCCGCGGATCCGCTACCAGAAGGCAACCCGGCGGGGTAAGGTCTGGTTTCAGGAGGCTCTGTTTCCGTGTTACCTCTTTGCCCGCTTTGACCCGCAGGTCTCTCATCGGGCTGTGAGGTACGCCAACGCGGTCAGCCGAATCGTTCAGTTTGGAGAGGTCTTTTCCGAAATTCCGGACGAGGTCATCGAAGCTCTACGAGCCGAGATGGGCGCGGAGGAGGTGCGCCGTCTCGAGTTCAGTTTCGAAGAAGGCGACGAGGTGATCGTCGCGGAAGGATCGTTGCAAGGCCTGGAAGGCCTGGTGACTCGGCCGACGACGGGGTCGGAGAGAGTACAGATCCTCCTCGATTTTCTTGGACAGCAGACTCTGGTTCAGTTGGATCGCCGTCAGCTGACTTTGGCGGGAAACGCTCGCGCGGCCCTCGCCCGCTGAGAACTGCGTGCGGCCAAAGGGCGCGGTTCCAGTCACCGCTCTACCCGATTCGAAGTTGTCACCCGTGATGTGAAGGGTGCCTCCGGTCATGTCGAGATCACCTGCCGGGGTGCCGCTAGCGGCAAGGTAGAAACCGTTGCCAGTACCTCCGGCGACGACATCGAGGGTTCCGCCGGTGATGTCGAGTCCGCCGCCCCTTGTGTTTCCCCTCCCCCTGTGCCTCAGGAAGCGACCAGGCCCCGCAGGTAGGTCGCATACTCGGTTTTGCCAAGCTGACGCGCATGCTCGAGCAGTGCCTCGTCAGCCACCCACCCCTTGCCGTGCCCAATTTCTTCCAGGCAGGCAATCTTGAGACCCTGTCGATTCTGGATGAGCTGAACGAACTGCCCGGCCTCCGCGAGGGAGTCCGGTGACCCCGTGTCGAGCCACGCGGTGCCCCTGCCGAGGAGCTCGACCATGAGACTGCCCTCGTTGAGGTAGCACAGGTTGAGGTCGGTGATCTCGAGTTCTCCACGCGGCGATGGCTTCAGGTCGCGGGCGTGATCGCAGACGTGCTCGTCGTAAAAGTAGATGCCGGGGATGGCATAGTTGGACTTCGGCTGGGCCGGTTTTTCTTCCAGCGAGATCGCCCTTCCGTCCTCGTCGAATTCCACGACGCCGTAAATCTCGGGTGTGGCGGTCTTGTACCCGAAGATGGTGGCGCCGCTCTCCTGCCGGGCGGCGCTCTCGAGGCGGTCCCGGAATTCGGTTCCGTAAAAAAGATTGTCCCCCAGAACGAGGCAGGCGGGGGCTCCGTCGAGAAATTTCTCGCCGATGTGGAAGGCCTGCGCGAGGCCCTCCGGCTCGGCCTGCACCTCGTAGGCGAATTGCACGCCGAACTGGCTTCCGTCGCCGAGAAGCTTCTCGAAGTGAGGCAGGTCATGCGGGGTCGAGATGATGAGGATCTCGCGGATCCCCGCCAGCATCAGGGCCGAGATCGGGTAATAGATCATCGGCTTGTCGTAGACCGGCATCAGCTGCTTGCTCACGGAGATGGTCAGCGGATACAGGCGAGTGCCGGATCCGCCCGCAAGGACGATGCCCTTGCGGGCCTTGGGGGCGATGGGATTGGGCGTGCTCATGACTTTTCTGCTCCCGTTCCCAGGCGCTCGAGCTGGTAGCGCTCTTCCTCGATCTGCTGGATCCAGGCTTCGTTGTCGAGATACCAGCCTACGGTCTGGGCCATGCCGCTTTCAAAGGTCTCGGCAGGCTGCCATCCGAGTTCGCGCTCGATCTTGGAGCAGTCGATGGCGTAGCGCTGGTCGTGACCAGGACGGTCGGTGACAAATTCGATCCGAGCGTCGACGTCGATGTCGTCAGCTCCGTCGCGGGCGTCGTTCACAGCGGAGATGATGGACCTCACGGTGTCGAGGTTCTTCATCTCACAGAGGCCGCCGATGTTGTAGACCTCGCCGGCCTTGCCGCGTGCGAGTGCGGCGCAGAGTCCCCGCGCGTGATCGTCGACGTGAAGCCAGTCGCGGATCTGCGAACCGTCGCCATAGACTGGCAGCTTCTCGCCGCGGAGGGCTTTCTGGATCATCAGAGGAACAAGCTTCTCCGGAAACTGGCGCGGTCCGTAATTGTTGGAGCAGTTCGTCGTGACAACCGGAAGACCATAGGTGTGGAAGGCGGCGCGGACGAAATGATCGCTGGCGGCCTTCGAGGCACTGTACGGACTGTTGGGCGCGTAAGGGGTCGTCTCGGAGAAGGCGGGATCGTCGGGAGTGAGTGAGCCGTAGACCTCGTCGGTCGAGACGTGGAGAAATTTGAAACCAGAGTGGCCTGCGTGATGTCGCCGGGCGGCTTCGAGAAGGCGGAGGGTTCCGAGCACGTTCGTCTCCAGAAAGGGCTCTGGCGAGTCGATGGAACGATCGACGTGGGACTCGGCGGCGAGGTGCATGACCGCATCGATTCGGTGCTCGGCGAGGAGCCGACTGATGAGGTCGCTGTCGCAGATGTCGCCCTCGACAAAGAGGTGACGGGGATCGTTCTCCAGTCCTGCCAGATTGGCGGGACTGCCTGCGTAGGTAAGCTTGTCGAGATTGACTAGCCGCTCGACGTCGACTTCGGGCGCTCCTCCCTGCCGGCCCATGAGGTGGTGGACGAGATTGGAACCGATGAATCCGGCGCCGCCGGTGATAAGAATGCGCATGGGGTACCCGACTGAAGCACCTGCGCGAGCTCTCGCAAACGTTTTGGCGGACCACCGACGGCCGACCGGGCACGGAAGCTTAGAGATGGTGGGTGAGTTCCCGCTGTTTGGTTTGTCCGACAGCTTCGGAGCGAGGCTCGACTTTGCGAAATCTCAGGCTGGACCAATCGACTTCGGTTCCCCGGAAGACCACGGGCTTGCCGACCAGCCGTAGCCCGGTTCCGCCGTCGGGGCGGCCGAAGACTGAGTCAATGCAGTAGATGGTGCCTTCCTGCACATAGCCGGCGGGGAAAGAAAAATCAGCAAGGGTCGCCCCCTTGGGTGCCCTGATCGGTGTTCGGCTTTCGTCGATGCACACCACCTTGTCTCCCATCGTAAAACTCACCCCTCATGATAAGAGCAGCTTCCAGGGTCGCAACCGTTTGAATTTCCCAACCTGTTCGTTGCGCGCTCCTCCCTTGCCCTGCACGGTAAGGCCATGGAAATGACGCCTGCCCGACGACTTGTGGCCTACTCCTTCCTCGTCGCTTTTGCGGACGACGGCACCATCAGCGAAGCCGAGCTCGCGATGCTCAAGCGCATTGCCCTGGAAGACGGCGAGATTGACGCCGAGGAGCGCGAGGTCCTGAAGGGGCTGTTTTCCCGAGTGAACCGTGACGAACTGGAAGGCGCGGTCTGGAGCAAGATCGAGGAATTTCGGGAAGCCAACGAGATCTAGCTCCCGGAAGTCCGAACCAATCAGCTTCGTGCTCCGCTCGGGATCTGATAGGGTGCGTCCATGAAAAACCTCTTCTGGTGCTGCCTCGCCTTCTCAACATGGTCCGTTTTTGCTCAAGATTCTGACAGGGCTGGTCCTCCTCGAAATCCGGATCGTCCAGGCCCTTCTCCCGATGAGCTGGCAGAGATCCAGAAGCGCGCCCAGGAGCTGCACCGCGAGGGGAAGCATGAAGAGGCGGACGAACTGGTGCGAAAATTCCGCCAGGGGATGCAGCGCCGGGAACAGGAGCGGCGCGGTGGTCCCCCGCGCGGCGGGGAAGCGCTGCGAGGGGAGCCGCGCGGTGCTCAGGAGGCGCTTGCGGAAGAAATGGAGCGCATGGAAAGACAAATGCACGCCTTGCGGGAAGCGGCAGAAATTTGCGCAGAAGCGGGATTGGAGGAGCCGGCCCGGGATCTCGCGGAGGAGTCGCACCGAGTCGGGCGACGGCTCGAAGAGATGGCTCGTCATCGCGAGCGCGCTGCTCATGGCGACGAGGGGCGAGATCCGAGGGCGGAGGGGGGCGACCGCGAACAACTGCTCGATGCCATCGAAGGCCTGCGGGATGAGGTCCGCGAGCTGAGGGAAATGGTCGAGGAGGTGATGGAGGACGATCATGAAGAGGACGACGACGAGGCAGAAGAGGACGACGATCATGAGAAAGACTGACCGAAGCAGCGCCACGCTTCTGATCCTGCTGGTTCCCTGCGCTCTCCTGATGATCAGCTGCCGGAGCGCCGCGCACTTTCCTGAAGAGGATCTCGCTGATCGCCTCGATGCCCTTCGCGCCGAGGCTCCTGAAGGGACGGTCCCGGAAGCGTACCTGAGTGCGTATCGCCAGGGCTACCTGCGCAGTAGTCGCTCTCAGAGCGGTTACCTCGGGCGCATCGTGATTGGCGGGCAGCCCCAAAAACATCCCCTCCAGCTCGCGTACGAGCAGGGTACCCGCGATGCCGGCGCCGACCGTGTCTGGAAATGGACCGCACCCCGTCGCATCGACTATCGAGACCCGCGGCAGGCGGCGGCCTATGCGCGTCGGGCCAACGCACGGGGAGGTTCGCGTTGGCGTCGCTGACGGTAGCCCCCGTCTGACAGAAAGGACTCCCCGCTTGCCTAGCACCGCGTTCTAGCGGAAAGGCGACACCCGCCCCTGCCTCCGTGGCGGCCCGCCCTCTTCAACCGCCCGACCTCTCCCTCTATGCTCAAGTCCCTTGCCACCGTGAGCGGCTTCACGCTCCTGAGCCGAGTTCTCGGTCTGCTCCGCGAAGTCCTGCTCGCCCGTTTTCTCGGCACCGGCATGGTCGCGGACGCATTCGTGGTGGCGTTCCGACTGCCCAACATGTTCCGGCGCATTTTCGGCGAGGGCGCCTTCAATGCCGCCTTCGTGCCCTTGTTCGGTCGGGAACTCGAGGAGAATGGAGACGAGCAGGCCGACCGCTTCGCCTCCCAGACCTTCAGCATGCTCGGCCTGGTCCTCGTCGTGGGATCGATCATCGCGATTCCGCTGATGCCCTTCATCATCGAGCTCCTGGCGCCGGGCTACCGCGATGATCCCGCCAAATTGGCCACCACGGTGGGGATGGGCCGCATCATGTTCAGCTACCTCCTCTGCATGGCGCTGTCGGCGCACCTCAGCGGCGTGCTCAACACCATTCGCATCTTCGGGATGCCCTCCTTCGCGCCCGTGCTTCTCAATCTGATCTTCATCACCGCGCTGGCAGTCGTCGTCCCCTTGCTGGGACTGACCGGTGACGTCGGTGGCGTGGGCAAGGTCGTCAGCTGGGCCGTCTGCCTGGCCGGATTCATTCAGCTCCTTGCGCTATACCTCACCTGCCTCGCCAAGGGACGCAGAATCATCCCCGTCGTGCCTCGGATCGACACCAAGATGAAGCGCCTGTTTGCGCTCATGATCCCCGGCATTCTCGCGGCCGGGATCCAGCAGATCAATCTCATCGTAGGCACCCGCATCGCCTCCGGCCAAGACAGCGCCAACTCCTACATCTACTACTCCGACCGCATCAATCAGCTCCCGCTCGGGATCATCGGCATCGCCTTTGGTGTCGTCCTGCTTCCCGAAATCACCCGCCTCCTCCGCGCTGGCAACCCGGCGGGTGCGGTGCGCAGCGTCAATCGCGGCGTCGAACTTGCCATGCTTGTGACCCTCCCCGCCGCCGTCGCCATGGTCGTCATCGCCGCGCCCATCATCTCCGCGATTTACGAACGGGGGCAGTTCAGCGGAGAAAGCACCAGCCTCACCGCAGCCGCCCTCAAGGGATTTGCGCTGGGTCTACCCGCCTACATTCTCGTCCGCGTGCTCCAGCCCTGCTACTTCGCCCGCGAGGACACCCGGCGTCCCATGATCATGGGGGCGATCACCGTCGCGGTGAACCTCGTCCTCAGCATCATTCTCTTCCGCTACTACCAGCATGTCGGCATCACCATCGCCACTTCGGTCGCCGGCTGGGTCAACGTCGCCCTCCTCCTGTTCGGACTGAAGGGTTTCTACCAGCCGGACCGCCAGCTGCTCTCACGACTGCCCCGCATGCTGCTAGCCAGTGTCGCGATGGGCGCCGTTCTCTGGGGGCTGCTGATCTTCCTTCGCGAGTCCTTTCCCGGCACCGGCGAGGTCGCCCGCCTGATTCGCCTGACCACTCTCGTCGCTGCCGGCGGGGCGACCTACGGAGCTGCGGTGCTCCTGCTCAAGGCCGCCAGTCTCGCTGACCTGCGCGCGGGTTTCCGGCGGGGTTGAAGAAAAAACCCGAACAGTTGCGCAAGGAGCGGACGCCCGTACCGTCTACTTTCAGCAACCCAACAACGATCATGGCCAAGCCCGAAATCACCTGTTACCTCAAGACTCACTGCGGATGGAGCGAAGGCGTCCGCGCCATCATGCGCAAGTACGACCTCGCCTACGAGGAGAAGGACATCATCGCCAACCCCGCGTTCCGCTACGAGATGGAGCAGAAGAGCGGTCAGCCGCTCTCCCCCTGCGTCATCGTCGACGGCGAAATGCTGGCCGACGTCAGCGGCGAGGAAGTCGAGCAGTGGATGACCACCAACGGCAAGCTCACCGCGAGCGCGGCCGAAGCGGACGCACCGATCGATTCCGCCTGCACCGACGAGCAGCACGCCGCCATGGAAGCCGAAGCCATCGCCAGCGCGCGGGTCAAGATCGTCGACTCGGAGTAGTCCATCGCTACTCGAAGGCATCGAGGCTGGGGCGCACTTTCGGATCCGCTCCGTTCTCCATCCACTCGATGAGCCGATCGACGGCTACCCTGACCTTGTTGTCGAACGTGTCGAAGGGATCATCGACGTTGAGGTTGTCCGCTCCTCCGCGGCGTGACCAATCGTCCTGCTCGCGAAGCCGTTGGGCGACCGCGAGGGCTTCGGCCTCCCTGTCCAGATCGATGCAGACTTCAAGAAGTCGGAGAAAGCCGCGCGCCTCATAGTTGCGAAGTTCGACGACCCGGCGCCAGCGCCTCTCGCAGCCAGCGAGATCTCCCTGATCCCTGCGAAGCACCGCGAGCCGCGCATGCCCCTCACTTTCGCCGGGGCTCGCCTCCACGAGCTGGGTGCGGGCCCGTTCCGTCTCGGTCGCCCATTCCTCCCCGAAGCTCTCAAGGGTCCTAACCAGTTCTCCGGCGCGGTCGAGATCCCGAGGGAAGTCCCTGATCATTTCGAGCCCCAGTTCGAAGGCGCCCTCTCGGTCGCCCGAGGCACCCACCGCCTCCACCAGAAGCGAACGGATTTCGCCGCTCCTCGAGTCCAGCTGCCGCGCGATCTTGAGCCGGGCCCTGGCCAGATTCGGCTTCTTCCGTGCCAAATAGGTTTCGCCGAGAGCGCGCTGAAGCAGGGCGCTGTCGAGGCCGGTTTCGGCGACCTTGCCCTCGTGACCCGCCACGAAGCTCTCAAGGTCCGGGCAGCGTGAAAGGATGAATGCGAGTGCGGTGCGCGCCGCGTTCATGTCGGGACCGTCCTGCCCCTGGTACCGCGCTCGTCCGAGAACGTCGACCGCTACCTCCGTTTCCCCGAGTGCTCCCAGCGACCGAGCCCGAAGGAGCAGGAGGCGATCCCGCCACCCTGTCTGGGAGGATCGGTCGTCTCCGTAGAAATACTCCCACCAGGCCTCGGCGTCCTCAATCAGATCGAGGGCCCACCGGGGTCGGTCCAAGCCAAGAGAGATTTCCGCCCACTCGAGCCTTGGATCACTGAAAAGCCAGCCTTCCCCGTCGAGAAAATCTTCCCGGTACAATTGCGATCCCGCCATCAGCACCTGACGAGCCTCGCGGTGGCGACCCGCCCGGGCGAGGGCGGCGGCGAGCTCGGCCCGACGGTCGTCTCCCTCCGGGTTATGTTGCACGAGTCGTCGAAGAATCGCGATCCGGTCCTCGGTCCGATCCGTCGGGAGTCGCTTGAGCAGGTCTCCGACTGCTTTGGTGGAAAGATACCCGTCCTTCTCGGCCTCGATCAGAAGCGTGAGACCGCGTTCCCTCTCGTTGAGCCCGTCCATCAGGTACTGAGCGACCTGATGAATCACCCGCCCTCCGCCGGGATGATCCTTCAGGACCTGATCGCAGACGTGAACCCAGTCCGGTCTGGCTTCGACCCAGAAGAATTTGGAGTCGGCGTCAAAGGCCTGAATCAGCTCCCGCTCTCCAGAATTGCCGATGTCCCCGAACGGATTCGTCCCAATCCCGTCCTGCTGCTTCCAGGAGGAATCGGTGGAGCCGCTAGAAAGCTGAGCCGTCAGGACCTGTGCGCCGATCTCCCGGAAACGCTGTTCCAGTCGAGCGGCTTCCGGCTCGAAGGAGGCGTGGGTTCCGGTCCGCAGATCACCCCTTAACGAGGACAGGCAGTTCAGCAGATCGGTCGATGCCTCTGACCAGACTTGGCCGCGCGGGAATCGAGGCTTGCGGTCGATGCATTCGAGGGCAAAGCGGAACCCCTCCCGCACCGAGTGCGTCTCCGCAATCAGCGATGCGAGAGGTTCCGCGCTGGCCCAGTGCTCGTGGCCGCGCTTGCCGAGAAAGGGACCCCAGGCATAGGCAACAAGACGGTCGCCGAGATCGAGTCCGACCGAGTGGGCGATCCGGGAAAGCTGGAGGTAGTCCAACTCGTCACCATCCTCGCGAACCTGCCTCTCGAGTTGCTCGTATAGCTCTTGTCCGTCCCGGCCAGGAAGGCTTGACTTGCGACCGAGCATCGACAGCAGGACGCGATGGCGGGTGCGCACCCAGACCGGTGCTTCCGCCCACTCGATCTCACGGTCAAGGTAGCCGAGGGCATCCTCTTGGCGCCCCAATTCGGTCAAGTACCAGAGCAGGCTCGAGAAGGCGTTGCTCGCGGTCAGAGGGAGTGGGTCCAATGCTCCGAAAGGGTCGTTCCCAAATGGCGGGTCCAACGCTCCGAAGGGGTCGTCCTCAGGTGGCCGGTGCTCCGGCAGGGACACCGTCCCCAGAATCAGTTGAGGGATTTCGAAGCCCGGGTGACGAAGACTCCCCACCTCGAAATCGCCAGCGGTCCAATCGGTGATGGCTTCGGAGAGGATGGCGACGGCGTCCTCCCGCTGGCCCCCCTTCCAAAGGAACGAGGCATGACGTCGGGCGATCTCGAGGCGCTCGCTTGAGTGAGCGGCACACTCATCGACCAGTTGGATTAGCCGTTGGTGAATCTCGGTTCGGATCTCCTCTTGATCTTCCGGTTCGACACTTGAGAGGAGGAACTCGGCAACAAGAAGAGGCCCGGCCCGATTGCCTCGGTCGGCTCCCAGGGCGCGGCGCAGAGCCGCGTTGGCTCCCTTTACGTGCGGGCCCGGTTGATCCGTGATCCGGGAGGCCTTGAGGAGCACCAGCCACTCGAGAAGGTCGAGCGCCCGAAGGTCGGTGGCCGACTGCGCCCCAGCCCCTCGCCCGGCGGCGGCGGCGAGGATTTCATCGACGGCGCTCTCCGATTCGATGGCCGTGAACAGGCTTCTGAAGTCGGTGATGATTTCAAAAACTTCGTCCGCGGTTCGTCCCTGCGTCGCATCCACGAGAGCGGCGAGGACGCGCGAGTCGCCCGTCTGTCGATAGAGCCAGGCAACGTCGGATGCATGTTGCATCGGGTTGCGGGACAGAAGGTGTCTGCTCACTTCGATCAGGTCCGGATCGATGGCGGAGCCGGATTCCGAGGCCTGTCGGCCGCCATTCCTCAGCTCTCTCCTGAAATCATAGAGCGAGGAAGAAGACTCCAAGCTGCGAGCCTTCTCAGTCTGGTACTTTTCCTCGTCGCCGGCAGAGCCATGAAGACCGACGAGCAGCAAGCGGTCTGCCGCATCCAACTGGTCGGCCTCACTTAGCTTTTGAAGAATTTCCCGGGCAGCAGTCTCGTCACCTCCAGCGATATGGGCCTTGGCCTCCTCGATTTTCCAGAAAGCTGAGGGCTCGAGAGCATCCAGGTCTCTGGCAAACGATACCAGCCGAGCAGGATCGCCGACCGCGCCGAGGAAGAGCATGCGAATCAGCAGAGGTTCCCAGACTTCGGGGTAGGCATGCACAAGGCGGGTGAGGTAGTCGTCGAGGCGGTCGATCTGCCCTTCGTCGCCCGCTTCGAGAGCGTGGTGCAGGAGAAACTGCAGCTCACTCCACCAGAGAATTCCCGCCGAGTTGGGTGAGTGCACCACCATCTCGGGCGATGGAA
>ENA-ORXT01002283-ORXT01002283.1-marine-metagenome-genome-assembly--contig:-NODE-2283-length-23293-cov-12.195469_pt1 | contig 23293 bp, 14 predicted proteins | sample MGYA00237868_ERZ511482 | MGnify/ENA metagenome assembly ERZ511482
TTTCTAATGGGTTGAAAACCTATGAGAAAAAAGGTCAATTCAAAAACAAAAAGACTAAATATTTTTTCATCAATACTTAGGTACTTATTTCTAGTAGAACAAAAATCTCTAGTTCGTGATAACTTTCAAATTTTTATTCTCGCTTCTGAAAATGTATGGTAGAGAAAAATTATGAAGGCTTTACCGTTTCTAAAGCTTTCGCCGCATAATTTTTTATATTTTCATGTTCTACAATTTGTTTGTTTGCTTTAATATCGTTGAGAATGTCTAATGCGATATCATAGGAACTAAATAAATGATTATTTGATGGTTTAGATACCAAAATATCAAAATGATAATCTCTATACTGTCCAAGTTCATTAATATAATTAATGGCAGATGTCCATTTAAAAGCTTTATCCTGTATATCTTGTTTATCTGATAAATCGAAGCCTAAAGTCTTTATTAAATTTGTTGTGCCATTCAGCCATTTGTATTCAAATTTGCTGGTAGTAATTTTATTTTCGATAAGAATTCCTTCTTTGAAATATTTCAACCTTCCATCCTTGTCTCCTGATAAAGCCTTAAGGGAGTTAGTAAAATAATCTTTAACTAAAGTATCCTGTGTTTTTCTGGAAGTACTTTCATCATAGTACTTAAAATATTGATTTTTGTAGTATTCAATAATATCTTTTTTAGACTCATAATATCCATCCTTAATATCAGAAAAGAAGAGACTATTAGCGTCTTTTACAAGGAATTCAGATGGAAGAATCTCTTTTAATGTAGTTCCTCTATATGCTTCCTTATTCAATTTATTTGCCTGATTACTAAAATCTAATAAGTATCTTCTAATATTTGTAAGATTTCCTTGTCCAATGTGAGGAAACGTTTTGCTTATCCGACTTAGTTTTGATGGGTAGACAAAAACAAGTTTACTTTCCCTTTTATTATTGTTTATATACGAAAAATGGAACAATAATCCAATATTAATCCTTTCATCTAATAGGTAGGATGGGCGATATTTAAGGACACTATATTGAAATGCTTGTTTCATGCTATAAGGTCTTTCAAAAGTTGAATAAATAAATCAGAATTGTTTTTTACCTCAGTTAAATATGATTTTATAATTGGGTAAATATCTGAATCGTTGCCTAAGTCTAATAATTGCTGATTATAGCTGTCTAGTACATCAATGTCGAAATTTATTAAATATTCTTTAAACGTATGAAATTCAACAGTATTTTTCTTGTTTAGTTCCCGTAAGTGTTCTAAAAATAGATGCTGTTTGTTAAATCCTTCTGTTCTTATTTCGATGAAATTCCAATATTTTTCTTTATCTTTTACCATTTCTGGAAAAGATTTGTCTAGTAGATAGGTTGCAAAACATAACTCATGGTCAATAAGATATATTTCGGTATCCTTAAAAAAAAGATTAGGTTTCTTTATATGACGATCTATATTTCTAATCAATACATCAAATGCGAAAATATTTTCAATCTCCCATTGATTAAGCCTTTTATGAATTTTTTTACTATAATCTAAAGCATTTTCTATATATTCTGATGCAAAATAAGTACCTTTTACTAGATGAAATCCTTTATAATTATCACTTCGATTTAGTATGTCAATTATATCTTGATTTACCCTAGCCAATACAGCTTTTGGCGTTGTTAAATCAAAAGCATTTGCTAGAATATTTCCATAAATTTCCTTGCTTGTATTTGATGCTTGAGAAAGATTTCGGGGCTTGAATACTTTTACAACAAATTCACCTATAGGTTTACCATTGGTATCTGCTAATGTCATTAAACATGGTTTAGTAGACCCTGTTTGAATAGCTTCTTGACTAACAGCTATAGCATTATAGATTTTTAGCATAATTTAGAAAATAGTAGATTTATTGTAAATTTAATAATTTTAAGTAGTTTTTACAATCTGATACAACAAAACAATTACATTTGTAATAAAAGTACTTGGTTTTAATAGTCCTTAAAATAAGCTATTAAAACTTTGTTTATTTATATTTGTAGAGAACTGTTATTGATAAATTTATTTTTAAAATGACCATACATCGTGTAAAACTTAAGGACTTAAATCAAGAATATCTTGAGCAATTGAAAGAGCAGACAACTGATGGAGAACAAGAGGTAATCATTTGGTTGTCCCAGAAATCTACGGCTTTATCAGAATCAGCGTTTTGGAAAATCATTAACTTATTGGATTGGAAAAAGCGGAAAACTAAAACTATTATAGCTGCGGCTGTTAATGAATTGAGTAAATATAGCGTAGAAAAAATTAAAGCTTTTGATGATATTTTGTCTGAAAAGCTTTATTTATTAGATGGTCAAAAATATGCAGAGCATACAGGGCAAAATGCTTATAAAGGTGAAGATGCTCCCTTTTCAGTAGATGGCTTTCTTTACGCTCGTTGTATGGCTGTTGCCAAAGGGCAAGTATGCTATGAAGAAATATTGAAGCATCCAGAAAAAATGGTGAAAGATGATTCCTTTGAACCCTTACTTGGTCTTGGAAGTTTAGCTTACCAAAAAAAGACCAATAAACTATACGATCATATTCCTGCCTATATTTATGAAACTTTCGCTAATACTAAAGCATGGAATAATAAAGATTTTCTATCCAATTTACTTTCTTAAATAATGGCAAAACATCGGAACTCTCATGACAATGACCTAGATCATCATCTATATGCTATTTTAGATAATAAAGATGAAGATATTGTCAAATATGGTATTAGTTCTGATCCTATTGATAAGGATGGCTTATCTAAGCGACTTCGCATACAATTAAAATTATACAATGCGATTGTTGGTTGGGCTCGTTTTTATGGCAAAATTTTAATCAAAGGTATTAAAGGAAGGAAGGAAGAAAGCAGAGAAGATTGAAAACGAATATATTGATGCTTATGAAAAGAAACATGGACGTAAACCTCGGGCTAATCGGAAATAGAAATCCTTAGCATCAACCAAAAAAGCATCTTGATACTTCAAGATGCTTTTTTATAAAATGCTTAATATAGCATTATACATTGGTTAAATAACACCGATAAATAGTAGTTAGTAAATTAAACAAATAAACAAATAAACAATCCTACATCGCCAAAATCTCCGCCATTCTCAACAAATCTTTATTCATCGGTTTTGATTTGGTGATAGCATCCTCAAAGGAAGTAAACCTTATTTTATTATTAACTACACCACACATAGCCGCTTTCTCGCCTCGAAGCAAACCCTCCACTGCATGAAACCCTAAACGACTCGCTAATACCCGGTCCATACAAGTAGGAGCACCTCCTCTTTGTAAATGGCCGATAATCGTGACACGGGGTTCGTATTCTGGAAATTTTTCTTGGACTAGCTCAGATAAGGCTTGTGCACCACCAGATTTATTCCCCTCTGCAACTATCATTAAACTAAATAATTTCTTTCGCTTTTTCGCTTTTTTAAGCGCCTTAAATAAATCCTCCGCAGATGTATGAATTTCAGGCATAAAAATTTTACCTGAACCACTTCCAATACCTGCTTTCAGTGCAATATATCCCGAATCTCTACCCATGACTTCTACAAAAAATAAACGGCTATGAGAATCCGCTGTATCTCGAATTCTGTCAACTGCCTCTATTGCGGTATTTACTGCCGTATCGAAACCGATAGTATAATCAGAGCCATACAGGTCATTATCAATCGTACCCGGAATACCAATAATCGGAATACCAAACTCTTCCCCAAAAAACTTAGCACCCGTGAACGTACCGTTTCCACCAATGGCAATTAAACCATCTATATCGTGGGCGACAATATTTTCATAAGCATGCAATCTGCCTTCTGGTGTTCTAAATTCAGCACTTCGAGCTGTCCTAAGTATGGTGCCGCCTCTATGGATAATGTTACTTACATCTTTTGTCTCCAAACGGGTAATGTTTCCTTCAATCATCCCCTCATAGCCACAAGCGATTCCGTATACATGTAAGTTATGGTAAGATGCTGTCCTGACCACGGCTCTAACAGCGGCATTCATACCGGGGGCATCTCCACCGGAGGTGAAAACGCCTATTCTTTTTATATCATTTCCTTTACTCATTGTACTTATATTTACTGTCGGGATTGTTAATTATTGATAAGAGTTGTTCAGAAATTTTTTAAACCCTTTTCTTTATCTAAAATAGCGGGTAAATAGTAAATTAGATAGATTTTTTTAGAGGGAGTAAATTTGATTTGTTTTTTTGCAAAAAAACAAATCAAATTTACTCCCTCTAAAAAAGCTTTCTGCCAAATATACTTTTTACCCGCTATTACTCCAAACGTATTTCAGCTACCGCTGCCCCACTTGGCACCATCGGGAATACATTTTCTTCTTTTTCTACTTTTACATGTAGCAAATAAGGACCATCATGTGCTAACATGTCCTTAACCGCTTTTTTCAAATCTTTCGGATCGCTAATGGTTTTACCTTTTACACCAAAGCCTTTCGCCACCGTAACAAAATCAGGATTTTGTAACTCTACAGAAGAATAGCGACGATCAAAAAATAATTGTTGCCATTGGCGTACCATCCCTAAGAAATTATTATCTAACAAGACAATCTTAACCCCTACTTTCCATTGCGCACAAAGTCCTAATTCTTGGATGGTCATTTGGAAACCACCATCGCCTACAAAAGCAACAACTTCTCGCTCTGGATGTGCATATTTTGCTCCAAAAGCAGCAGGCAAACCAAAGCCCATCGTACCTGCACCACCAGAAGAGACCCATTGATTCGTGCCTAAATACTCGTAATATCTAGCCGCAATCATTTGGTGTTGCCCTACATCCGTAGCTACAATCGCTTTGCCTTTAGTTTGGTCAGATACCTCTTTCACTACCTGTCCCATTTTGATTTCTCCTTTTTCAGAGGCTCGACAATCTCTGTCTATTACTTTTTCTTTTTCTATTCGCTCACATTCACGGAACTCTGCAAGCCATTTAGGATATTTTTTCTTTTTCACAAGTGGCATCAATGCTGCTAATGCCATTTTTGCATCTGCATGTATCGGAACATCCGCAGGTACATTTTTATTAATTTCCGAAGCGTCAATTTCAATGTGAATAACTCTCGCCTGCTTCGCATACCTATCTAAATTGCCCGTTACCCGATCATCAAATCGCATACCGATAGCAATTAAAACATCACATTCATTGGTCAATAAATTCGGCCCATAATTGCCGTGCATACCTAACATTCCCTTATGTAGGGGATGATCGCTTGGAATCGAACCTAAGCCATGTATAGTAGCAGCCAAAGGAATGCCTGTTTTTTCAACAAATTCCATAAATACCTCTTGCGCCCCTGCTAATTGTATTCCATGACCCGCTAAAATAAAAGGTCGGCGAGCATTGTTAATTAATTCAGCCGCTTCTGCTATTTTCTTTTTCTTGATTTTTGGTAAAGGATGATAACTTCTAATTTTAGTTAGCTTTTCATAGGCAAAATCCAGCATCCCCATTTGCGCATCTTTCGTAATATCAATAACTACGGGTCCGGGTCTACCTGAATTGGCGATATAAAAAGCTTTAGCAAATACAGCAGGAATTTCTTCCGCTTTTGTAATTTGATAATTCCACTTCGTGATAGAAGTAGTACAGCCAATTACATCTGTTTCTTGAAAAGCATCAGAGCCTAAGACGTGACTAAATACTTGCCCTGTAATACATACCAATGGTGTAGAATCTAATAAGGCATCCGCAATTCCTGTTACCAAATTAAGCGCACCGGGACCAGAAGTTGCAATACATACTGCTGTTTCCCTAGTGACTCGTGCATGACCTTCTGCTGCGTGAATCGCACCTTGCTCATGCCTAGCTAAAATATGCGTTAATTTATCTTGATAATCATACATGGCATCGTAGACCGGCATGATAGCCCCACCCGGATAACCATACAGCGTTTTAATACCCTCTTCTAAAAGGCATTTAATCACTGCTTCTGCGCCTTTAATCCTATCCTTTTTAGAACGTTTGATTTTCGATGCTCTAGTTTTCTTTGCGGCATCTGATTTTTGTCGTACAGCCATAATATTATAATTCATCTGTTACACAGCCCTCACTTGCAGAGGAAACTGCTCTTGCATATTTTAATAAAATTCCACTTTTAGCATTTATCGGCGGCATCACCCAATCTGCTTTTCTTGCCGCAATCTCTTTATCCGTTAAATCTACTTTGATAGTATTCGTAATTGAATCTATCGTAATTTTGTCGCCATCTTTTAATAAAGCAATTACGCCACCGTCTTGTGCTTCTGGCGTAATATGTCCTACTACAAAACCATGTGTGCCACCAGAGAAACGACCATCTGTAATCAAAGCTACGCTTTTACCCAAACCAGCTCCCATAATAGCTGCTGTTGGTTTCAACATTTCTGGCATCCCGGGGCCACCTTTAGGACCACAATATCTAATCACAATAACATCCCCTGGGTCAACCACCCCTGTAGCTATCGCATCATTTGCAGCAAACTCTCCATCAAAAACCTTTGCGGTTCCAGTAAAAGATAAACCCTCTTTGCCCGTTATTTTCGCAACGGCCCCTTCTTCTGCTAAATTTCCATATAAAATACGTAAATGACCCGATTCTTTGATAGGGTCATCGAAGCCATGCACCACTTTTTGTCCTTTTTCTAAGTGCGCTATTTTTTCTAAATTTTCTCCTATTGTTTTACCCGTAACCGTCAAACAGTTGCCGTCTATAAAATTCTCTTTTAGCAATAATTTCATTACGCCTGGCACGCCGCCTACTTTGAACAAGTCTTCCATCACATATTTTCCACTCGGTTTTAGATCCGCCAAGAAAGGAGTCTTGTCACTAATCATTTGAAAATCGTCGATTGTCAAAGGAACGCCTACTGATTTTGCCATTGCAATCATGTGTAATACCGCATTGGTAGAACCGCCTAATACGGTAATCAAAGTCAAGGCATTTTCAAAAGCCGCACGAGTCATAATATCTCGTGGTTTAATATCTTTTTTTAGCAAACGATGAATCGCTTTGCCAACTCTTTTTAATTCATTTTTTTTGGCATCGCTTACCGCAGGATTGGAAGAATTAAAAGGTAAACTCATCCCCATTGCCTCAATAGCCGAAGCCATCGTATTAGCCGTATACATGCCACCGCAAGCTCCTGCTCCAGGGCAAGCATTTCTTATGACTGCTTTGAAATCTTTTTCACTAATTTCTCCTGCTACCTTCTGACCGTAAGCCTCAAAGGCAGAAACTATATCTAACTTTTTATCCCCTACACAACCTGGCTGAATGGTTCCTCCATACACTAAAATACTAGGTCTATTTAAGCGACCCAATGCCATAATCGCTCCGGGCATATTTTTATCGCAACCAACTACCGTTACCAAACCATCATACCATTGAGCGGATGCCACTGTTTCAATAGAATCTGCTATAATATCTCTGGACACTAAGGAATAACGCATACCTGTTGTTCCCATCGACATCCCATCACTCACACCGATTGTATGAAAAATCAAACCAATTAGGTCTCGTTTCTGCACACTCTTTTTGATTTTCTTAGCTAAACCATTTAAGTGCATATTACAGGGATTACCCTCCCATCCGGTACTAACGATACCGATTTGTGCTTTATCTAAATCTGCTTCTGTTAAACCAATGGCATGAAGCATTGCTTGTGCTCCTGGAGCACTTGGATCTTTCGTTATAGTTTTACTGTACTTGTTTAATTCTGGCATTGATGTTTAATACGATATTGAAATTTTATAAAAATTGACTTCAAAACTACTAGAGTCTAAGGTATATAATGGTTTTCTTTAAAACGGAGCTACGATTTACAGAATACCACTTTCTAATTTAAGAACCTGACAATCAACCCACTAAATAGGTGTATTTTACGGATTCTTACTCCTGAAAATGAATTTAGTAAGGAGTAAGAAACAAATTAAAAAGCCTATTTCGTAAAAAAAATAAAGCCATTCCTCTAGTTAAGAAGAATGGCTTTATTTAGTCTAGGATAAAATCAAAGCAATACCATTCTTCTATCTATGGGATAGAACGACCACTAAAAGGACGTTAATAATGATATTGACTTTCGACATATTTTACAATTAGAGCGACAAAGGTGCGAGTTTTTTTTCTAAAAACAAAAATAAATTATAAAGAAGTAAGAAGTGAGAGCAGAGAATAGAGACAGACTTCGTTGAAAAGACATAAATTTGGTTAAAAACGAAATATATCTCTACTCTCTATTCTCACTTCTCTGTTCTTTTCTATTTACTCATTCCAACGAACACCTATATGGATACCTGCATAAAATTGATTAATATTACTTTTATTACTCCCTAAAACGATGCTAGAAGTAGGCTCATTTAATACGTTCAATAATCCATCCCATTCTACATTAAAGTAGCGGTTATATTTTACAATAGGTGTAATGGTAATAAAATCTGAAACACCTATATCTAAACCGAGTCCAATACCTAATTTTGGAACAACATCTTTCAAGTTACTTGTCTGTACAGCATTATCACCTGGGTATTCATAGCTACCTTTAAAATAATGTACACCAGGAGATACTTGTATAAAAAAGCCTTTTTCAAAAAAAGATTCTTGTTTGGAAAAAGTTGGACAATCACAATCACTTTCTATATTCAAAACATAGATATTAGTGTTCAAATTGAAGCCAACACTTGCTAAGTCAAAGGTTTCTGAAGGTAAGTTATTTGTAGGAGTTGTATTGGAATAATTCACTAATAATTCTGGATATAATTCCACTCGATAATTTTCTAATGGTTTTAACCAGTAGTCTACTCCAAAGCTATAGCCTGTTTTTAGTAGGTCTTCATTACTTCTATTTCCAAACACCGCCTCTTCCCATTCTGGAATTTGTTGCTGAAAGTAGCCCCCTGTTACGCCAATTTGCGCATGGCTTTTTATTGTAAATAGTAAAGAAATAGATACAATAAGGAATTGTTTTGACATTTTCATATAAAGTCTCATTTTAGTAAAGCCAGCTGCTTTATTTAATTTACAACGTAACTAAGAAAAAATAAAATGTATATTTTATTTTTTCTTCGTTACCTAATTCTACTTTGGCACTCTAGTGTTTTCTTATTCACGATAGTAGGTAAAAAGTATATTTGGCAGATAGGGTTTTTAGAAGCAGCAAATTTGATTTGTTTTTTATTTAAAAAAACAAATCAAATTTGCTGCTTCTAAAAAATCTATTCCATCTACCGTTTACCTAATACTATAAGCTAGTGAAAAATACAGAGTGCCAAAGTAGAACTAACTAGTTACTTTACAACAAAACGAACAAAGTGCCAGATTAATTTTAGGAAAGATCGAATAAGCAAGAAATGTAAAAAGGGAAGCATGCATTGTAACTAAAGACCTTATAAAAAGTACACTGAAATAGATGTTTCCTAATAGACTTAATACTTACTAAATGCGCAAAATAAAAGGTTTTATTGACCAGATAGACCAGCATGGTATTAGCGGATGGGTGGTGGATCAGGAAAATACAGCAACAGATTTATATGTAGATGTTGAGATTGGTAATTTGAAATTTCCAAAAGTACCCTGTAATAAAGTGCGCTTGGATTTAAAAAAAAGAGGCATGCATCCAACAGGCGCATGTGGATTTAAAATTAAGTGCCTCATTGATAAATCTACTCCTCTTGCAGCAATAAAAGCCAGCTACAAAGACGTTAATTTACGTAAGAGTAGAAAACTTCAAAAAGCTCGTCTAAAACTCCTCGATAAAAATCAAAACACGCCTATTTTATTCTTCATCCATATTCCTAAAACAGCAGGAACTTCCTTTCGGATGATGCTTTCAGAGCAAATACACCAAACGAATACCTATCCGAATGAACACCTTATTGCTGCTAATGAGGAATTATACCCTCCATTCGAACAGATTTTTACGCTTGAGGATGAAACACTTTCCCAGTTAAAATTAATTTCTGGACATTATACTGCAGTTAAAGCTACTTTAATAGAAAATCGTAAAACTTTAGTTTTCCTAAGACATCCTATTCAGCGATGTATTTCTCACTTATTTCATATAAAATTAAATGATCAAAGGTTTCAAAGCGCCAACATATCTTTGGAACAGATTTTTACTCAATCAAAAAGAGCACTTAATAATGCCCAAGTCCGTCATCTCTCTACCATACCCTGTACGCTTAAATTAGAGGAAAAACACTTAGAAAGTGCTAAGGCATTTTTATCAAATTGCGACTTTGTTGGTTTAACAGAAGAATTTGAAAGGTCTATTGCGAAATTTGAAAAACAATTTGCGTTTCCTAAGAAGCAAATACTACAAGTCAATACTACAAAATCTAAACATAAACCTACCATACCTACTTCCCTATACGAACAGATCGTAGCGAATAACCAATATGACATGGCTTTGTATGACCATGCGGTCCATATTTTTCAAGAAGACTAGGTGATGGGAAGTTTATTTATTTATGCTGTTTCTATGTTTATTATTACACCTTGATATTTACTTACGTTTCGCTAAAATTAAGTACCTAACTAAAGAATGAGGAATTAAATCATCCTAGTAGGCAACTAACTGTAAAGTATCCAAAGGTGCTTCCATTTTAATATAAGCCGCTAATTTTTCTTGATCTATTTTCTTTTGCGAACTTGATTTTTTAGCATCCCATTTTATAAAGACCATAGATAATTCTGTTGCTTGTGCTTGTACAAAGTCTGTCTTCGATACATTTTTGGCGATAGCAATTTCTTTTATAGAAGGGAATAAGACTTTTATTTTTTTATAAAGCACATCTATATCCTGAATTTCCAAGCTATCTATTTGTTGTTGGTTATTTTGTTGCAAAGCTAAAATATTCGCTTCAATTTGAGACAATCTAACTGTTTGAGATTCTAGCGATTGCAGTTTCTGAGAAATTTCCCCACTCACTTGATTCTTTAATTTCCTAATATCTTCAATAGGAATTTCCTCACTTTGATAGGTAATGATGTCTATCGGTTTTCCTAGTTTAGCTTCCAGTTCCTCATCTGCTTTATTAATATCCATTTTCGATAGTGGTTCGCCAATAAGTTTTAAAATTATTTGCATGGTATCATTCCTCCCTTCCTCCTCTTTTACTGGAGCCCAATCTGAAAGGATGGTCCTTTTATCCTGAATATTTGCCTTGAGATAGGTATCTATAATTTTTTTATCATTTGCTTTTCTAATAGTTTTAAATAAAATATTCAAAGCAGGTATTAAAATAATGGCAGAAAAAAATATGATATAAAGACGATTCCTATTTCGCTCTTTAATATTCATATATTTTTTGTAGGGAAATCGTAGTAGTCTAATAATCAAATAGGTAGTAATGGCAATAAAAAAGGAATTCAGAAAAAATAAATAGAAAGCATTCAGAAAAAAGGGCCAATTACCATTTGCCAAACCATATCCAGCTACACACAAAGGAGGCATTAAAGCTGTTGCAATAGCAACCCCCGGTACCGCATTAGATTTATCCTTTCGGGTAATAGAGATTACCCCTGCTAAACCGCCGAAGATGGCAACCAGACCGTCTAATAAGGTAGGAGAAGTCCGATTCATTATTTCAGTCGTAATCGTTCCGAATGGAGTAAGTTTGAAATAAAGCACACTTGTCACCAAAGCAATAGCAATAGCAATTCCGAAATGTTGTAGAGAAATAAGCATGGTTCGTTTATCATTAATGCCTATCCCTAATCCAATCCCTAAAATTGGAGACATCAGAGGGGAGATTAACATAGCGCCTATGATAACGGCTGGAGAATTTAAATCTAAACCCAAAGAAGCAACCATGATAGAACACATCAATAACCAGGCATTGGATCCTCTCATCCGCTTATTGTTATGGATATTTTCAAGGGTTCCTTCTCTATCCATTCCTTCTCTTAATTCTACCAAATCATGAAAGAAATCTTTAGTTGCTTCCCAAATTTCAGGAAGACTTCTTTTATAGATAGGTGGTTGTGGGTTATTGGTCGTTGTCGGCATATACTAATTTATGGGCTTAGGAATTTAAGTTTTTCTGTTTAAAAACCTCAAAGTTACAAGCAAAAGTGTAAATTTACGAGCCTAAAATTAAATTTAATGCTTATGAAAACGGTATACTTTGTTCGACACGCCAAATCTAGCTGGGAAGATCATACTTTAAGAGATAAAGATAGACCTTTAAATAAAAGAGGAAAAAGAGATGCCCCTTTTATGGCCAATTTAATGAAAGAAAAAGGAATACAAGTAGATGCCATTGTTTCAAGCCCTGCGAATAGGGCTTTTACGACTGCTTGCCATTTTGCAGCAGCATTGGGCATAGAGTTGGAAGCAATACATAAAGAAGAGAATATTTATGAAGCTTACGATACAGAGGTCTTAGATATTATTAAAAAATTACCTAATAAATATCAAACTATTTTTGTCTTTGGTCACAATCCTGGTTTTACAAGTCTAGCCAATCTATTCACAACAGATTATATAAATAATGTACCTACTTGTGGCATTGTGCATGTTGCTGCAGCAGTGGAGGATTGGAAAGACTTTGGAGAAACAACAGGAAAACTAGTTGCTTTTCACTACCCAAAGCAATATTTTTAATATTATTACTATATTTAATAAGTTTTTTTAAAAATTACCACTTTTGGGGTAGGTAGATCACCCTAAGCCATCCTATTTTTGTAGTACAGTTTAAGGATGGCCTGTTAGTTCTCAATAGTGAGTATTGACGGGCTTTTTTTTGGTTTATTTGTTTAGATTGTTTATTTGTTTATACCATTAACTGGCTATATCTGATAAACAATCTAAACAAATAAACAGTATAAACAATCTCATCATCTCTTTAACAATACAATTTCTGAGCGCCTATTCGCTTGTCTACCTTCAGCTATTTCATTACTTTCTATTGGTTGATTTGGACCAAAACCTTTAGCGTTTACTCTCTCCGCTTCTATTCCTTTAGCTTTCAAATAATCCTTAACCGTGATTGCCCTCCTTTCAGATAATGCTAAATTACTATTAGACTTACCTATATTGTCTGTATGTCCGTTAATCTGGATATTTACAGTAGGATAAGCTTTTAGAATTTGAACGATACGCTCCAATTGTCCTTGTGCTTCTTCAGTTAATATTTCTTGATTAGAAAGGAAATGGACTTTATCTAATAAAAAGGTTTTAGGCAATATACTTTTCGGAAGGCTTAAAAAATCAGTGATTCTAGCAGACAAACTCCCTTTCTCAAAACCCAATTCCGTAGCCGTAGAACCCAATAAGGTAGGCAGTTTTTCAAGGGGCTTTACTATTTCTTTTTTTACTGGTTCTACAGGTGGCACCGTATTTTCTGTAAGCATGAAACCTGATAAGAGTTTAAATAAACCATATAAAAGTAGCGCAGCTATTAAAATCACCGGCAACCACCACCAATTTATAAGCGGCTGTTTTTCTTCGGAACGAGGTGGTATTCTAGGCGGCTCATTTTTCTCCGTATCAACGGTTTTATTAAGCAGAATGTGATTTCTAGCATCTTTGATAGGTGCTCTTCTATCTTGTTGTATTTTGGTAGAAGCTCTAGATGTTTTTTCAACTTCTTTTAATGGTGGTAGTTTTTTCTTAGGAGGTACCGCTTTTTCGGGTATGGTTTTTAAAGGAGTAGTTTTTGTACTTATAGGCTTTTTAGTTTTTTCGACAGGTGTTACTTTTGGTTTATTAAGAATATTCTTTTTGCTATCTTTTGCTGATATAGGTGTTTTAGCGGAAGGTAAACGACCATTGGTAGCTCTTTTCGTAAGTCCAGTATTATTCTTATCGATACCATTTGTAGCAATTCCCGTAGGATTCGCAACAAGATTTGCGGGCTTTATTTTCTCAGCAGGCGCTGGTGTTTTTTTCTTCTTCTCCACCTCAACATTGGATGGAACTGTTTTTTCGTTATTCAGCTCAATTACAATCGTTTCTGTCGTTGGTATCTTAACTACATTGTTATGCTCATCATAAGTCCGAGCATTGGTGTGGAAATGTCTTAAACCTACAACCATAGCTTCTTGGGATGCAAATAAACGACTTCTTGCAAGCCCTTTCCCTTCCTTATCGACCAAGACAAAATAATGCTGCTCTCCTTTTTTCTTCAAGTCATACAAACGTTTATCCTTACTTAACTGGATAGATTTTTGGATAGCTTTGTCTCTTATTTTTCTTGAGATATACGGCTGGCTAAATAATAAGGTATTTCCTTTAGTATCGTGATAGTGAAAATAATGTAATTTATTTTTCCTACTTTTAAATCCTTCGAATCCTACCTCCGCAAAAGGTGCTTTTTGCTTTAGCAAATATTTTTCTTTTGGTAACTTCTTTTTCTGGTTCTTCTTTTTCTTTTTCTTCTTAGGTACTTTTAATATTTTAACTGTACCTTTTGCCTCCTTTTTGAAATAGGCTAAAGCTTTATCTAACTTCGTTCGATTTTTAAATAGACGACTACGAACTATTTCTAGCCCATCCGGTCCCTTCATCACTACAAATACGCCCTCTTTAGCAGCAACTATATCTGTTACTAATTGCTGCTTTTGTTTCAGTGATTTAATTATTTTTTTTGCTGCTTTTGTTCTTCTAGTTTTACCATCATAAGCCCGACTGTACAAAAAAGGTCTCCCTTTAGCATCATTAAAATGGAAATAAAATAAGTTAGTGAAAAGATTATCTAGCAGCTCAAACCCTGCTTTTTTAGTTTTGGATACTTGAGATAAATCAAACCTTGGCTTTTTGTGAACTAAACGCTTCTTAGCTACCACTTTTTCTTTTAAGGTATCAAAGTTAACCTTAAAATTATCCGTTGTGCCTACAAATTCTTTTAGATAAGCTAATCCGTCACTTGCCAGTTCTAAAGATTTAAAAGAAGTACTTTCTATTTTTGAAATAGTAAAGGCATATCCCTTTGTTCCCTCTGAGCGAATATTTATCACGCTATTAGACTGAAGAGTGGTAAGCATCTTTTCTATTCGTTCTAAACAATCTGAACGAGATGGAAAATTTTTACCATATAAAATAGCTCGTTTATTCATAAAGACCTTAAAAGAAAAGGTCTTTTTTTCCTTGTTTTCATACATCTTGATAGTCATAGTATGTGCCGGTTTTGTTGATTCTTGCCAACAAGGTAAGAAATATTATCCTGCTTTAATAAAGTTTTACGGAGTTAGTAATATTGTTTATTTGTTAATTTGTCTAAGGATTTATAAAACACGGGCATTTAATTAGGCAAATAATTAAACTTGTTAAACAATAAACAACCTTACGTAGACGCAATAAGGCAACTATTTTTGAGCCTTCCTAACTCGAAAACGATTTGCTACAGAATCCATCTACCTAATTATTAATAATCAATGTAATTCATAACTTTTCAGAATAGAGATTAGAGAAGCGAGAATAGAGATAAACTAATAGGACTAGATATTTTTTTTGGGGTTTACTTCTTGGCTATTCCCAAATCTATTATAATACCCTAGACGCTATAATAAATCTAAACCCACTAATTGCAGTTTTGTTCTATATTATACAAAACCACTTCTTCAATTAATTCATATTCAACCTAATATAAAGTAGATTTGTATACTATGCTTAAGTTACAACCTCAAGCAGGAGTTTGAAATAACTCCAGGAACAAGAACATGAACATCCAAAACCGATTTAGTAAATGACCGACTTACACAAATTAGTCCTAGTCTTCCTAGGTACCCTACTACATTTATATGCGTTCGCTATTAGCAATACTACTTATATTGCAGCTAATGCTTCTCCTCCTATTGTTTTTACTTGTCCATCTGATTCTTTAGAAATAACGATACAATCAACCGCCACTTGTAGCCGAACCCCTATCGAATTTCAGACAAATCTTTTAACCACCAATCTAAAATGGGACTATGGAGATGGCTCTAGTGATAATGGCTTAGCTAATGGACACGCTACCCACATCTATTTAGAAACGGGCAACTATACCGTACAAGTGATGGCTGATTATGGAGACGGCTGCACGGAAACCCAAACAATTCAACTAAAAGTAGTTACTAGTGAATTAGATTTCACTTATCAAATCATAGATAAGACCGTTACATTCACCGCAATTACCAATGAATTTACGGCAGTTGACTTATATAAATGGACTTTGGGAGATGGGGCAGCTGCTTCTGGCTTAACTCCATCAACTATTTATACCTATAGAAATAATGGAGAATATATAGTCTCTCTAGTTGGAGAAGGGGATTGTGCTGCGGCCCCTACTACTAAAACAATAGTGGTGGGAGCAGCTCCTATTCCAGAAGATAGCCCAACAGCCTGTAATGATGGAATTGATAATGATGGAGATGGCAAAATTGATTGTGCAGATAGTGAATGTGAATGTATTTGCACGAGTGGCGCGTTTGGTTGCTGTGACAATTTTACTGCTAAGGTAAATCTTATTCATGCTACCCCGGGGAAAATGGACGGGAGTATTGAGGTTATTCCTTCAGGCGGAAGTGATAAGGCGGAAAACTACCAAATTTCATGGTCAATAACTCCTGCTCCGACAGGTTTTACCGCTACCAATCTTGCACCGGGTAATTACACTTTAGAAGTTATTGATATAGCTTATGGTTGTACGCTTTTTATTGATAGAACTATTACCGAAGATGCTTGTAGAACTACGCCTATTTTAGCGAATGTAGACGTTAGTAATTCCGCTTCTTGTGATAATCCAAGCGGAGAGGCCACGGTCAATCACCTTGGCGGCGCAAGCCCTTATGAATATTTATGGAGTAATGGTGCCACCAATAAATCTGTATTTAATCTGGCGGCTGGCACACAGCATGTTAGTATAACGGATGCGAATGGTTGTGAGACTATTGTACCATTTGAAATGCCTAGTACCAATCAACCTGTCACTGCTATATTTGATTATACCCTAACAGCAGATAGCATCCTATTTAGAGACCTCTCTGTGGGTCCTGTAGATAGTAAGCAGTGGACTTTTAACACGCCAAGTCTTATTTTAAATAATCGGACACCCTTACCACCAGCTGGCAATTATGAAATTTGTTTAATCATTAATAATGAATGTGGGGGGACTAGTAAGAGTTGTCAAACAGTAGGCATTGCACCTGCCTGTGCAGCAGAAGTGTTAGGTGTAACGATGATAGATGCACAATCAGAATATTGTATCCGAGCGCCTATTTTGTTTGAAACCAACGTAGTTGCGGAGCATTATACTTGGTACTTTGGTGATGCCAATACCTTTACTGGTACAGAATCCTCTACTTCGGGTAGTAACCTCAACACTACTTCTCACATATATTATGAGGCTGCCAACCCAAGTGTAAAGTTAGTGGTAGACTATGGCAATGGTTGTTTAGATAGTACCGCTATAGATTTGTCAATTATTAGTACAGATGCAGATTTCTCTTACACTATAATGGATGACTCTGCTCAATTTATTGCAGATAGCAGTGCCCATACTACTGATTTCCAATGGACCTTTTCTGGTCCAAATACCGCAACGACCGCTTATGGTAGCAAGGTCAATTTTGTTTTCCCTACATCTGGAGAATACACGGTTTCTTTAATGCCTATTGGCACTTGTAGTGCATTCATTACCCAAAAGATAGTACTATTTGCTAGTGACCTCAGTCCAGAAAATACGCCTCGTGCTTGTTCTGATGGAATAGATAATGATGGAGATGGATTGTTGGATTGCGAAGATAATGACTGTATATGCGAAATCTGCCCGACAGATATTGAGTTTTTCAGCCAAATTCAAATAGATAATTTTCCGATTAGTTATCCAGAATGTACGGTTATAGAAGGGAATGTAACGATTCAATCGCTTGATTCCGATATTACTAATTTGGAGGCATTAGGCCAATTGACAGCTATTGGTGGCACTTTACTAGTTGTTGAAAATCCAGATTTAGCCAGCCTAGCAGGATTAGACAATATTACAACCCTCGGTGGAGATTTAGAAATAGATCAGAATCCATTATTAACTAATTTCTATGGTTTAAATAAACTCTCTAGTATTGATGGCACTTTTGCTATTGGAGAACAAACCAATTTAAGTCAATTATTTAACTCTAATACCTTATTTTCTATTGGAGGAGATTTCTTACTCTATGGCGATACAAAGCTTCAAAATTTAAATTCCTTAAATACACTATTATTGTTAGGTGGGTCTTTAGAGCTTACCAATCAAAGTACCTTACAATCCTTGCAAGGTTTAGAAAACATAGGGGACCTTGGCGGCAGTCTATTATTAACAAATAATGCGCAATTAAATAGTCTTACTGCTTTATCTCCAATTACAGGAATTAATGGTGAATTAAACGTATCGAATAACCCAATGCTTACTGGTTTGGAGGGTTTAGAGAATATTAGTTCGACTTCGATTACTAAAATTACGATTCAATCTTCCACTGCACTCTCCTATTGTGCCGTTACCAGTGTTTGTGATTTTTTAAATGCAGTTGGCACTGCAAAAATCTCAGGAAATGCGACGGGTTGCAGTACGACCCAAGAGGTAATTGCCAATTGTTCAGATACACCAACGCCACCCTTATTCACCGAATTTCCGTGGTTAAATAATACGGTCAATCCTTCAAATTGTAGTTCAGAGAAAATAACAAAATACTTATCCAATGCCAATCAAATTTTTGTATTTGTAGAAACAGCTAATAGCGCTGTTTTGTATAATTCTTCTGGGCAAACCTGGTGTACTAATACCTCTAATTATGAGTGTAGAGATTTTTACTCCGTAATTGAAGTTTTGGAAGTGTGGGAATGTGGTACGACTACAGATATAGATGCAGATATGGATGGAACACCTGCTTCCACTGACCCTGACGACAATGACCCTTGTGTACCAGATAATACCGTCGCCAATTGTAATGACGGCAGTACGACTGATGCAGATATGGATGGAACGCCTGCTTCGACCGATCCTGATGATAATGATCCTTGTGTACCAGATAATACCGTCGCTAATTGTAATACGGGAGGTGGTACGATTCCAGATTTTTATACCGACTATCCTTGGCTCAATGACTTAGTTGATCCACTTAATTGTACGAATGAAAAAATCACTATTTATAAGTCTAGCGGATTTATTTACTTAGCAGTGGAAACTAGTTCAAGCCTTGTATTATATAATGCTCAAGGAACCCGTTATTGTAGCAATGGTATTGGGCTTAATTGTTTAGAATATTATCAAGTAGACGAAATAATAGAAACTTGGACTTGTGGAACGATTACCACGCCAATAGATGCAGATATGGATGGAACACCTGCTGCTACCGATCCCGATGATAATGACCCTTGTGTGCCAGACAATACCGTTGCTAATTGCGATACGGGTAGCACTACCGATGCAGATATGGATGGAACACCTGCATCTACCGACCCAGATGACAATGACCCTTGTGTGCCGGATAATACCGTCGCTAATTGTAATACAGGTGGTGGCACAGTTCCTGATTTCTTTGAGGACTATCCTTGGTTATCTACTTATGTTGACCCCACAAATTGTAGCGATGAAAAAATTACAATTTACAAATCTAGTGGTTACATATATCTCGCCATTGAGTCAGGGACTAGCCTAATTTTATATAGTGCAAATGGCACACGATATTGTACTTCTGGCGTTGGTTTAAATTGTTTGGAATATTACACCGTAGACGAAGTATTAGAGACTTGGGAATGTGGAGAAATAGCTTCTGGTCAAATAGATGAAGATATGGACGGGGTACTTGTAGAAGATGACCCAGATGATGCAGATCCATGTGTACCTAATAAAAATGCGGTCACTTGTGAGACAGACCCTGTGGGAGAACGTCCAATTATATTTACAGACTATCCTTGGTTAACAGATTATATAGACCCAACAACTTGCTCTACTAGCGATTCCATTATTGTTTATCGTTCTAGTGGCTATGTCTATTTATATATTAAAACTTCAGAAAGCAGTATTTTATATAGTGCTAATGGTACTCGCTACTGTAGCGACGGGGTTGGTCTTAATTGTTTAGAATACTATCAGATAGATGAATATATCAATATTTGGACCTGCCAAGAAAATCCTAACAATTCGATAGATAAGGATATGGATGGCACGCCAGCAGCGACTGATCCTGATGATAATGACCCTTGTGTACCTGATAATACCGTAGCAAATTGTAATACAGGCGGTACAATAGATGCAGATATGGATGGCACGCCAGCAGCGACTGATCCTGATGACAATGACCCTTGTGTACCTGATAACACAGTGGCGAATTGTAATACCAATGGTGGAGAAATACCTTCCTTTTTTGAAGAATACACTTGGCTGAGTACTCTAGTCGATCCGACCAATTGTACAGATGAAAAAATCACTATTTACACATCTAGCGGCTATACTTATCTTGCGATTGAAACAGCAACAAGTTTAGTGCTATACAGTGCAAATGGAACACGCTATTGTAGCAATGGCGTTGGCTTAAATTGTTTAGAATATTATCAGATAGATGAGGTACTAGAAACTTGGGAATGTGGAACTAATACTACACCCGTAGACCTTGATATGGACGGAACGCCTTCCAATACGGACCCTGACGATAATGATCCTTGTGTACCTGATAACACCGTAGCGAATTGTAATGATGGCAGTACGACCGATGCAGACATGGATGGAACACCCGCAGCTACCGACCCTGATGACAATGATCCTTGTGTGCCAGACAATACCGTAGCAAATTGTAATACAACAGAAACAACTCCTGCTATCTTTACAGAATATACTTGGCTATCAAGTAAGATAGATCCTAATAATTGTAAAGGGGATGCTGTTACGGTATATCGTTCAAGTGGATATGTATACTTATTTATAGAAAGTGGAAATACAGGTATTTTATATAGTGCAAATGGTACACAATATTGCGTCAGTGCAAGTAATTACGATTGTACTGCATTATATAAGATTGATGAAATATTGGATACTTGGTCTTGCACCTCTACTGCCCCTATCATTGGAGATTGTTCCAAAAATGTCGGTAATATTCGACTCATCAATTGTAGTGATGGAACGCCTTTCTTTTTCATAGAATTGCCGAACGGCACTATTCTAGATCCTTATTTTGAAGAGGGTTTAAGTTTTGATTACTTCGATGGACAAACCGTAAATTTTGATTTTTATTATGCAGATTTTTTCTCTCCTTGCAATTTCGTTCAAGGCACTATTATTTTAACTTGCATTGAGCAAAGTGAGGAATGTAACTGTCCAGATACAGATTTACCTGTTTGTGGAGCAGATGGTATTACCTATCAGAATACTTGTGAAGCACAGTGTGCAGGAGTAGAAATACTTTCGGAAACGGAATGTGGCAGCAACACCCCTAATTTCTTTACAGACTTTCCATGGTTATTCGATTTAGTAGATCCAACAAATTGTACAACTGAAAAAGTAACAGTCTATCGGACAGGTTTTTATCAGTATATTTGGGTAGAAACAACAGAAGGTAAAAAGATGTATTTTCAAGATGGGACCCTCTACTGTACAGAAGTACCAGAGTTTGATTGTATAGCTGCCTACCAGTTAGATAGGATTGATTATCAATGGTTTTGTAGTTCTGCGGTAACAACCGAGGGTTTAGCGCAAAGTAGAAATGCTCTTATCCCTAACACCACTCTACCTACTAAAAAAGAGCTAGAAGGCTTTTCTATATTTCCCAATCCAAGTCGAGGCACCTTTTTTATAGAATTGACTACGACGACTTTCCCTCAAACGGTGTCTCTAATGGATATTAGTGGGCAAGTATTCAAAGTGTTACCTGTAGCTGCTACCGATTCGGGTACAAAAGAAGTGCTCCCTATAGATATAACAAGTGTTTCGCCAGGTATCTACTTTATTCAAGTGGCTAGTGAACACGGTGTACAAACACAACGATTAGTTGTGGAATAAGAAATCAGAAGTCAGATCGTCAATTACATTGACTGTCAGAAGTCAGATTTATGACGTGGACCTAGACGCTAGATTCCACGTCATAAATCTGACTTCTGACAGTCAATGTAATTGACGATCTGACTTCTGATTTCTCTTTTCATTTCCGTCCTTTATTAGGTGCATACCCAAAGGCATCAGAAAAAATACGACTAAAATAATTAGGGTCATTAAAACCTACCATATAAGCCACCTCGAAGACATACAAATTACTGTTTTGTTCTAAGATTTCTTTAGCTTTTTCTAAACGGAAATTACGAAGATATAAAACAGGAGAAGGTTGCTTTAATGCTTTTAAGCGTCTATAAAGTTGGGAGTAACTAATATACAGGAGTTTTGATAATTCCTTAACGCCAAATTCGGGTACTTTATAATTTAGTTCAAGAAGGCGGTCCAATTCCTCCATAAAATCTAGAGACGGTACATCATTCTCTTTTTCATTAGTAGGCGCTGCTGCATATTTCCTTTCCAATTTTTGTCGCAGATCCAATAAGCGTTCCATTCGGATGAATAATTCTTCCTTGCTAAATGGTTTGGTGAGATAAGCATCTGCTCCATAATTAAGCCCCCTTAATTTATCTATTTCTTTCGTCTTACCTGTTAATAAAATGATAGGAATATGGTAAGTCCGCTCATCTTGTTTGAGGACTTCCAATAATTCGTAACCCGTTTTTTCAGGCATCATTACATCACTTATAATTATATCAGGAAGGTGTGCCAAAGCTAAATCAATCCCTTCTTGACCCGTTCTTGCAAGTTGTATGTTATAATAAGGGGCTAGGATATGATGTGCATATTCCATCATATCCGGATTGTCTTCTACAAAGAGCAAATTGGGTCGAGCATTATTTTTGCTGCTTCGCTGCTCCTTAAAATTAAGGAAAGTTTGTTTAAAATCAATAGAGGAATTATCCTCTAACTCGGCATTAGTATAATTTTTTTTAACAGACTGCAAATTGTTCCACATAGTTATTGTTTTTATTATTGGAGTTTTTTTCTTCCTCGCTTTTTTAGTTTTCTCCTTTTACTATTTATAGAACAACTATGGAAAGGTAAACTTTTTTTTCGGCTTTTTTATTTTATTAGCGATAAATTTATTTTTTATCTGATACCAAAAGCAGGTAAAAATTAGTAGACTTGTCCTCCTTTAAAAATACTTATATGAAATAGCTATTTTTTTGCTAGTTTTCTTTAAAAAATCACTGAATAATCTATTTAGTATTGATTAAAAAATAAGTTAGTCTTTTTGTTTTTGAATTGACCTTTTTTCTCATAGGTTTTCAACCCATTAG
>ENA-ORXT01002286-ORXT01002286.1-marine-metagenome-genome-assembly--contig:-NODE-2286-length-23267-cov-12.711298_pt1 | contig 23267 bp, 17 predicted proteins | sample MGYA00237868_ERZ511482 | MGnify/ENA metagenome assembly ERZ511482
CTGGATCGAGAAGCAAGTACTAAGAATCAGATTTATTTTATCTGCGGGCGACTCGCCAATCATATCCGTGCAGGAATTGAGAATTGAGAATTGAAAATGGAGAATTGAGAATGGAGAATTGAAAATGGAGAATTGAGAATTTACTAGACGTGAACTAGACGTTTTTTTTGGAAACACAAAAGGCATAAAAGTTCACAAAGGGTTTTTACAAAAGCTTGTTCTGTGTTTTTTTTGCTTAATACTATGTTAGTTCTTATTCCAAAAAAAATCGTATAGTGTTGGCCGTCTACCGAACAAAGTCTATTGTAAATAAAAATTCTTTTGTGAAAACCCTTTGCGAACTTTTATGCCTTTTGTGTTTCCAAAAAAAACATCTAGTTCACGTCACGTATACGTCTAGTAAATTCTCCATTCTCCATTTTCAATTCTCCATTAGTTTTTTATGATTTCCTCCACTCTTATTCCTTCTGCCGTTTCCAACATCATAAAATAGACCCCTGTATTCCAGCTAGTTGTTTCGATAGTGAACTGAAGTCGATGATTATCGAAACTTTGAGTCCATATCTTGGCTCCTAAAGTATTGAAAATATGGATATTACCGAGTTCTTTTTTACTAAATTCAGCAGTAAGTGTAAAGAAGGCACTTGCAGGGTTGGGATATAACTCTAAGGAAGACAAACTTTCAATATCTGGCACACTAACTGTTCCCACTACTATACTCGTTGTAATCGAACAGCCTATTGCATCTGTAATAGTAACTTGATACACGCCATCCACTAAATTGTTGGCAGTAACAGATGTTTGGACGGGTTCTGTATTCCAAAGATAAGTATAGGGTCTTTGACCGCCTCCCGCTAGTACAGTTGCTGTATTATTGATTACAGTGTCTGTCATAATAAATAATTCAGGAACTTCTTCTACGACTACCACTGCTTTTCCTACACAACCATTGGTATTATCTGTTACCAATACATCGTAAGTTCCCGCTTTATCAATGACTGGATTAGGTCCTTCCACACCTTCGATAATATTACCTGTTTCTGTACACCAAAGGTAAGTAAGATCGGTTGTATTACTTACAATGGTATTAAGTGTAATACTGTTATTTACACAACTTAAAGCTTGGGGTGTTTCTATTTCAACGTTTAAAGCCGTTTCCTCCTTAGCTACAATTACTTGCGTCATACTTTTGCAACCCGTAAGCGAATCTGTGATAATTAGAGTATAGGTTCCTGCTGCCTCTACAATTGGGTTTAGCGCATTGCCACCTGATAAAATAAACCCGTCTTCTGTGGACCATTCATAAATAAGATTATTTCCTGTGGCGACTGCGGATAATTGAATTGAGGTACTAGTACAACCTAATAAGGGAGGTTCTTCTATATCGATAGCAGGAGGTGCAGAAGTTTGAAAAATATCAATAGAAGCAGTCGTAATACAACCGCTACTAGTGTTAGTGATTGATAAAGTATAAGTGCCTTCTGTATTGATAGTTGGTCTAAGGGTATTAGCACCAACTACAATATTACCGACATCAGTCGTCCATTCTACCAAAAAGTCATCACCAATGCTACTGCTACTTGCATCTAAGGTAATAGAACGATTATTACAATCTAAGTCCTGATTGGGTTCGTTTATTCTTGCAATAGATGTTCCTGCTGCTTGCGTTACCACTACGGAGGCAGTTGCAACACAACCTGTTTCGGTATTAATAGCCCCTAGATTATAGGTGCCAGGAGCATCTACTGAAGGAGAGAGCGTTCTTCTACCATCCACGATATTTCCATCATCGGTAATCCATTGATAAGAAATAACAGCAGATTCGGGTGCACTTGCTTGTAACATAATAACGGGCATCTCGCAAGTTATTTCCATGGTAGAGACTACTTCTACTGTTGGTATTTCATCTTGTTGGCTAATTATGACCTCATCGATTACTTCACAATTTGCGAGCGTATCTTTAACTGTAAGGATATATGTTCCTGGAGCATCTATATTTATTAAAAAAGAAGTAGAATCACTTATAATGTTTCCATCTGCTGTATTCCATTCATAAATGATATTTTCTCCTCTTGAACTTTGACTACCATTCAGGGTCTTAATTAAACCTGATGCACAAGTCAAATCTTCGTCTGTTCCTGCATTGGCTATTAGCTGTATGCCATCCTCCACCACAACAGTAGAATTTGCATCGCAGTTATTCGTTCTATTTCTTACCGTAAGTTGATAGGTGCCTGGTGCGATGACTACAGGAGTTAAGGTATTTTCTCCGCTTTCGATAATTCCGTCTTCTGTTTCCCAAGAATAGATGAAATCTACACCAGTACTGCCATTACCATTTAGAACTGCTTTACCTGTTGTACAATCCAATTGTTGCGGCTCTCCTGCTACTGCTCTAGGCATGTTAACATCTTGTATAACATTAACGGTAGCAGTGCTACTACAGCCATTTCTAGTATTGGAAACAGTTAAGGTATACAAACCTTGTTGACTAGCAACTGGTCGAATAGATGTTGGATTTCTAAGCACACCATTTGTTGTAGACCATTGATACATAATGTCATCTCCAGTACTGCTGCCACTCCCATCTAAAGTTACGGCATCTTCTTCGCAACTTAACTGCTTAGTTGTTCCTGCATTGGCAATGGGTGTTTCAAAGTTTGTTTTAACATCTACCTGAGAAGAGGCACTACAACCATTGGTTGTATTGGTTACTAATAAAGTATAAATTCCTGCTGCTTCCACTAATGGAGTTAAGCTAGTTTCTTCATCCAATATGCTACCATTTGAAGTAGACCAAAGATAGGTAATGTTGGCGCCTTCATCGGCAATACCTTCTAATACAGCAAAAGAATTATTACAATCAATTTCTTTAGCAGGTCCCGCATTTACCTGAGGCAACTCTGTATCTCTTTCAATAGTAAATGTGCTAGTTTGATTACAGTCATTAGCATCCGTTACTGTTACCGTATGGTCTCCTGCGGTCAAAGAAACTGCAGACCCTTGAATATCTTCCCAAATGTAAGTATATGGAGCCGTTCCCCCAACAGCATTCACTTCCACTAAACCAACTGCATTCGTACAGTCTATATTATTCTGGCTAATAAGTTCGATGTTTAAAGGTTCGGGCTGGGTAATTATAATGATTTCCTCCTTACTATTGCCTGCACTATCCATGATAGTTACGGAATAATCTCCGACTTTAAGCAAACTTATTCCTGCTTCTGTACTTTCAGTAGACCATAGAAAAGAATAAGGTTCTTGTCCTCCAGAAACTTCTATACTAGCAAATCCATCCGCTCCATCGAAGCAAGAAACATTTTGGCTGGTCATATTAACAACTAAGGACACACTTTCCATAGGTGTAATAGTACCCGATGTACTAGTGCTGATCATAAGATCACCTCTACTCCCTGAACCATCTCCTAAAATTGAATTCGCATAAAAAGTGACTTCTGTATCAATTGTAGCTGGGGCTGTCCAGTCTACAGTCCAGTTTACTTGATTTTCTCCTTGAAAATCTAATGCAGGATTATGCTCAAAATAAGTTCTTTGATTACTATTTTTGAGGGTCGAGCTAGCACTAGGATTGGCTAAAGTTCCTATATTTTGATTGGTGTCGTCAAGTGCAACTAGCTGAAAACCAGCCCTAGTGGGTGCTCCCCCTGTTCTAGTTGAAACAACAGAAATTGTATACGTCGCATTAGGGGTGATTTGTGCTGGCAATCCTTCTATAAGTAGACTTCCTTCAAAGTTATTAGAATTATCCCCCTCGTGACAGCTTGTACAATTCGTTTCGCCAGGGGCACCTGTGCGACCATCTGGTGGATTGGAAGAATTACTAACTAAAAAGAAGGAAAATACAAATAATACAAATATTGGAGTAAATTGGCTTCTCATGAAAAAAAGTTTAGGTTTTAGAGTGTGAGTGTACGCATAAAACAACAAACGGTTTTACTTTTAACAGAATGTTAGTGCCTTATAGTAAACAAATTTGGTCTGAAAGCCGATAAGACTAAACTCTAAATCTAGTAGCATAAAAAGAATGAATTTATGAGTTATATCAAACAGCGACTTAAAAGTTTTAAATATGCCTTCGAAGGAATTTGGGAAGTGTTAAAAAGCCAAGCCAATCCTAAAATTCACCTGACTGCGGCAATTTTTACGATGCTAACTGCCTATTATCTAGAGCTTACACGAATAGAATGGTGTTTGATAATTCTTTGTATCGTTTTAGTGCTCAGTGCGGAAACATTTAATACCTCGATAGAACACTTAACTAATTTAGTATCTCCTGAGTATCATCCTTTAGCAAAAAAAACAAAAGATGCAGCAGCAGGAGCCGTCTTGTGGGTAGCTATGGGCACTTGCTTAGTTGGTGTACTTATCTTTTTACCCAAAATACTAGCTATGTTATAAATAGATGAGGCAGTAAAAGTACATAATAAGTTTGTTTATTTGTTTAGTAACGATGAAAAAATATTTGATCGTTTTCGAAATGGGCTTTTTTCTAATGGGTTGAAAACATATCAGAAAAAAGGTCAATTCAAAAACAAAAAGACCAAATATTTTTTAATCAATACTAAACAGAGGATAGAAACGATCTTATTTTAGATTTTCTTATTTGTTGGAATTTTTAAATTTGCTAACAAAACAATGGTTTTAAATTTTGTACCTGCTATAATTAAGGAAATATACCTAATTATATTTTTTTTTTAATAAAATTATCTACGGTTCAAGTTAAGGTAAGCGAAACAAATATTGATTTTTTGATTAAGTTTCAGAACTCCTTGATTTCCACATTTTTAAAAATACTTTGTAATATCTATAAAAAGGTTTGATTATAACTTTAAAAAAAACTATAGAAGTACTACTTTTGCACAAAATTTCAAAAAGGGCTTTTTTTTTCAGTCAAAAATAAAGCATTCAATGCGACAATTTATAATTTCTTTCTTATTCGTGTTTGCGTTAATGGCAAATGGTTTTTCACAAGACCAACATAAAGGCCATGATCATAGCACGCATGACCATTCTACCCACAATCATGCAAAGCAAGATCAGGGTACACAGGATCACAGTGGGCATAATCATGGCACACAGGATCATAGCGGTCATAATCACGGTACACAGGATCACAGTGGGCATAATCATGGCGCACATGCGGCAGGAGATGCGCACCAACATGGCGGCGGGCATGGCGGAACGATATGTGGCGAACCAGCACATCATGAATTTAATGCAGGGGATAATGCGATTCATCACATCGCAGATGCAAATGTGTATAGTATCGGTCCATTTATGATTCCCTTGCCTTGTATTTTATATTCTAAGGAAGATGGTTTGAAAACTTTCTTATCTTCTAAATTTCACTTTGATAGAGTGGGGCACGGAGATGGTCATGTAGCAGTAGATAAATATGTACTAGATGGCGGCACTGTAAGAAGAATAACAGATGCTGGCTTTCCGAAAGGAGAAGTAGCCATTAGTGGTTTTGTACACAAAAAAGAAGGTAAAAAAGAAGTTGCTTTTGTTTGTCATAACAACAAATTATATAGAACGGATGCAAAAAGTACTGCAGATGCAGGTCTTTTTGGTGGAGGCATTACCTCTTTTTATGATTTTTCTATTACTAAGAATGTAACTTCCATGTTACTGGTTTGTTCTTTCTTGTTCCTTTTATTTACTTCCGTTGCTCGTTCTATGAAGAAAAGGGCAGGAATGGCACCCGCTGGTTTGCAAAATTTCATGGAGCCATTTATTACTTTTATTAGAGACGAGGTGGCGATTCCGTTCCTTGGACCAAAATATGAGAAGTACTTACCTTTCTTATTGTGTATTTTCTTCTTTGTATTGGGACTTAACCTTTTCGGTCAAATACCTTTCTTTGGCGGAGCGAATGTTACTGGAAATCTTGCGGTTACGGCAGTTTTAGCTATTTTCGCTTTCTTAGTAACAAATATTAGCGGTAATGCGGATTATTGGAAGCATTTATTCTTAGCGCCCGGTACGCCGTGGTTCGTAAAGATTATTTTGATACCTGTGGAGTTGATGGGGATATTTATTAAGCCCTTTACATTGATGTTGCGTTTGTTTGCAAATATCACTGCAGGCCACATGGTAATATTAATATTTGTGAGTTTCATTTTTATCTTCGGTAAGAATGGTACGAACATCCCCGGTGCTGGATTAGGTGCAGTTGGAGCTACTTTATTGACCTTGTTTATGATGGCAATTGAGTTAATTGTCGCATTTGTACAGGCATTTGTATTTACGATATTAACCGCTTCTTATATTGGTGCTTCAACAGAGGAACACCATCATGCGGAACATGCGGAGCATCACTAAGAAAAAGAAGTCAGAAGTCAGACCGAAAAATAAATTTTTCTGTCAGAAGTGAGACTTATGACGTGTTCCTAGATGTTAACGACTACGTTATATTTGCGTCTAAGAACACGTCATAAGTCTGACTTCTGACAGAAAAATTTATTTTTCGGTCTGACTTCTGACTTCTTTTTCAGGTCTGACTTCTCACTTCTCAACAATTTGAAACTAATTTTTTTACCCTATAAATTTTTATAAAATGGGCGGTTCTGTAGTAGCTATAGGCATGGGATTAGCAGTTATTGGTGCTGGTCTTGGTATTGGCTGGATTGGCGCAAAAGCAATGGAAAGTATTGCTCGTCAACCAGAAGCTGTTGGTGATATTCGTGCGAATATGATCTTAATGGCTGCCTTCATTGAGGGTGCAGCGTTGATCGCATTGATTCTTTCTTTCTTGGTGGCATAACCGAGTTTGATAAGAACGTAAAGTATTAAGACTGACTACACAACGGTTGGTTGTGAGTCAGTCTTCCTAAGTTATTGTGTAAGTAGCTCAGGCATCTTGCCTGAAAATTTACTTCTACAGAAATTATTCTACTCAGGCAAGATGCCTGAGCTACATTCTATAAAAAACTAGAATTATGATTTTTCTTGCGGATTTTAGTGTAATCAAACCAGACTTTGGATTACTATTTTGGACATCCATTATCTTTTTATTGTTTTGGGCTTTGATGTACAAGTTTGCTTTTGGTCCTATTACAGAAGCTTTAAAAACTAGACAGACCGATATCCAAAATGCTTTGGATGAAGCCAAAAAGGCAAAAGAAGAAATGGCTTCTTTGAATGCTAGAAACGAGGAATTGATTAAAGAGGCGCAATCGGAGCGTGCAAAAATCATGAAAGAGGCGAAAGAAGTGAAAGAGCAGATTATTGCAGAGGCAAAAGTGAGAGCAAAGGAAGATGCGAATCGTATTGTAACTACGGCTAGACAAGAGATTGAAGGACAGAAGAAAGCCGCTTTATTAGATGCAAAAAACCAAATTGGTCAAATGGCATTAGATATTGCAGAAAAAGTGATTCGCAAAGATTTAAGTGCCAATCCAGCACAAGTGAACTTTGTAGATAAGCTAGTGAAGGAAATCAAAATGAATTAAATTCGTCCGTTGGAGCTTAGTCTTTAGTCTTTGGTGTATGCCTAAACTAAAGACTAAAGACCAATATATTGAATTCGTCCGTTGTAGCTTAGTCTTTAGTTTTTTGGTGTATGCCTAGACTAAAGACTAAAGACCAAGGACCAAAGACCAACATATATATGTCTGTAATAAGAATCGCTTCCCGATATGCGAAGTCTTTATTGGATTTAGCAACAGAACAAGGCAAGGTTGATAAGGTATTGGAAGATATGCAAACTTTCAATGAAGCAGTTGCACAGCGAGACTTTGAATTGGTCCTGAAAAGCCCAATCATTAAATCGGATAAGAAGCAAGCTATCATCAAAGAAATTTTTGGCGGTCAGTTTGATGAATTGACCATGATGTTCTTAGAAGTAATTGTTAGAAAAGGAAGAGAGCCTTATTTAGCACCCATTTCCAAAGAATTTCTTGCCCAATATAAAGCAACGCAGAAAGTTTCTTCTATTCGGTTAACCACCGCAACTGAATTAGCTCCTGCTTCTATGGAAACCATTAAAAAGCAGTTGTTAGCCAGTGCAGCAACGGATGAGAATGTGGAAATAGAGACGGTTATCAATCCAGACTTAATCGGTGGTTTTGTCATTGAATTTGATGATAAATTATACGATGCGAGTGTGGCACATAAGCTGGAATTACTGAGAAAAGAGTTCTCTGTCAATCAGTTCGAAAAGAAAATGTAAATATTCAGAAGTGAGAAGTGAGAAGTGAGAATAGAGAATCGTTCGTGCGAAATATAGCTTATTAGCCAATTTTAGCGTATCTCTATTCTCACTTCTCTGCTCTCTATTCTTTCTATATTATTTTTAGTAGCCTTACAAGCTACTTTATTCATCATTCAAAATTAAAAACTAAAGATATGGTTGGTGTAAAGCCTGATGAAATATCTGCGATAATTAAACAACAATTATCTGGTTTCAGCAACTCCACAGAGTTAGAAGAAGTTGGAACTGTATTGGAGGTTGGGGATGGTATTGCTCGTGTTTATGGTTTAACTAGCGCACAAGCAGGGGAATTGGTAGAATTTGAAACGGGTGTAAGAGCTATCGTTTTGAATTTAGAGGAAGACAACGTTGGGGTGGTATTGATGGGAAATAGTAAAGGCATTTCAGAAGGATCTAAAGTTCGTAGAACTGGTAAGATTGCTTCTATAAATGTTGGCGAAGGCTATATTGGAAGAGTTGTAAATACTTTAGGTGTTCCTATTGATGGTAAAGGACCAATCGAAGGTGTTACTTATGAGATAGCCTTAGAGCGTAAAGCACCAGGGGTAATCTACAGACAACCAGTAACGGAGCCACTTCAAACAGGTATCAAAGCGATTGATGCGATGATTCCAATTGGTAGAGGTCAACGGGAATTAATTATTGGTGACCGTCAAATTGGTAAAACGGCGATTGCGATTGATACCATTATCAATCAGAAAGAATTTTATGAGAGAGGGGAGCCTGTTTACTGTATATATGTGGCTTCTGGTCAGAAATCTTCTACGGTAGCGCAAATTGCGAAAACTTTAGAAGAAAACGGCGCAATGGATTACACTTGTATCGTTGCTGCTTCTGCTTCTGAACCTGCACCACTTCAGTTCTACGCACCATTCGCAGGTGCAGCAATTGGGGAATTTTTTAGAGACACGGGGCGTCCGGCATTGATTGTTTATGATGATTTATCAAAGCAAGCGGTAGCCTATAGAGAGGTATCTTTATTACTTCGTCGTCCACCTGGACGGGAAGCATACCCAGGGGATGTATTCTACTTACACTCCCGTTTATTAGAGCGTGCAGCAAAAATTATCAATGATGATAAGATTGCGAACGACATGAATGATTTACCTCAGTCTTTGAAAGATGCAGGTATCGTGAAAGGTGGAGGTTCTTTAACGGCATTGCCGATTATCGAAACACAAGCGGGTGACGTTTCTGCTTATATTCCTACCAACGTAATTTCTATTACAGATGGTCAGATATTCTTAGAGTCCAACTTGTTTAATGCTGGTGTACGTCCAGCGATTAACGTAGGTATCTCTGTATCTCGTGTGGGTGGTTCTGCACAGGTGAAATCCATGAAGAAAGTATCTGGTACCTTGAAATTGGATCAAGCACAATATAGAGAGTTAGAAGCTTTCTCTAAGTTTGGTTCTGATTTGGATCCAGCTACCATGGCGACCTTAGAAAAAGGGAAGCGAAATGTGGAAATCTTGAAGCAACCACAATACTCTCCAGTATCTGTAGAGAAGCAAGTGGCGATTATTTATTTAGGTACAAAAGGTTTATTAAAAGATGTACCTGTGAAGAAAGTAAAGGAATTTGAGGAGCAATTCTTATCTACACTAGAGTCAAGACACCCAGATGTGTTGGAGACCTTCCGTAAAGGGAAGTTAGATCCTGCATCAACAAAAGTACTAGAAACACTTGCAGCCGAAATGTCTGCTCGTTTTAAATAACAGGTGTAATAGAAGTCAGAAGTCAGACCGAAAAATAAATTTTTCTGTCAGAAGTCAGACTTATGACGTGTTCCTAGACGTTAACGACTACGTCATATTTGCGTTTAGGAACACGTCATAATTCTGACTTCTGACAGAAAAATTTATTTTTCGGTCTGACTTCTGACTTCTTCTAAATAAAGTTTATGGCTAATCTTAAAGAAGTTCGAGATCGGATTAAGTCCGTTAAAAATACGCAACAGATTACCAAGGCGATGAAAATGGTCGCTGCCTCTAAGTTGCGACGAGCGCAGATGGCAATTACGCAAATGCGTCCCTATGCGAATAAGCTGAATGAGATGTTGGTCAATATTCTTTCTAATCTGGAAGGAGATGCGAATACTACTTTTGGCAAAGAACGACCTATAGAGGCGGCTTGTATAGTGGTAGTTACTTCTAACAAGGGTTTGTGTGGAGCTTTTAATAATAATGTGATAAAAGCAGCTGCAGCAAAGATTGATACCGACTATGCAGCAGTTAGAAAAGCAGGTAAGTTGACTATTTTGCCGATTGGTAAAAAAGCACACCAGGCTTTTAAGAAACGCTGTCCTGATTGTACGATTATAACGGAACATGTTGCTTTATTTAGCGACTTGAGCTTTGATAATGTAGCAAAAGTATCTCAGCAGTTGATGGATGCTTTCGAAGCGGGGGATTATGATGTGATAGATGCGGCTTATGGTCGTTTTAAAAATGCGGCTGCTCAATTTCCTGAATGTGTTCAATTTTTACCAGTTGCCAAATTGGAAAAAAAGGCAGGGGAGGGAAAGCAACATAAGGCAGATTACATTTTTGAACCGAATAAAGAAGATTTGTTAAAGCACTTAGTGCCAAGTATTCTTCAAACGCAATTTCAGAAATTTGTCCTAGATACGCACGCTTCTGAGCATGGCGCAAGAATGACGGCAATGGATGCGGCAACAGAAAATGCAGAAGAATTGGTGAAAGAATTGAAAATATCTTATAACAAAGCTCGACAGGAAGCGATTACGAAAGAACTTTCGGAAATCGTGGGTGGTGCGGCTGCTTTGGGGGGATAATTCGAGTTGTGAGATACGAGTTTTAAAAAAGCCTTTAGAATCAGTTGGATTCTAAAGGCTTTTTTTCTTAAAAATTTCTAATTTTTAGGAAAAAACTCTCCTAAGTTCTTACCAATATAGATTATGAAGAACGAAGACAATCAAAATGACTAACTTTGAGAAAACAAAATTAATTATTTGGATGCAAAAATTTGAAAAACAAGGACACACAATCTATCACGGAGATGCAATAAAAGTTTTATCTGGTGAAATAGCTGACAAATCAGTTGATTTAGTCTTTATTGATCCTCCATATAATATTGGGAAAAAATTCAATGGAAAGAAATACAAACAAAAGGATAATGAATATCTTGATTGGTGTTATCAATGGATAGATTTATGCCTGAAAAAGCTAAAAGATACAGGTAGTATGTACATTATGACATCTACCCAGATGATGCCATATTTTGATATTTATTTGAGAGGAAAAATAGAGATACTTTCTCGAATAGCTTGGTATTATGATAGTTCAGGAGTACAGGCAAAAAAATACTATGGTTCGATGTATGAGCCAATACTTTTTTGTGTAAAGGATAAGAAAAATTATATTTTTAATGCCCAAGATATTTTAGTTGAAGCAAAAACGGGAGCAAAAAGAAAGTTGATTGACTATCGAAAAAATCCTCCTCAACCTTATAATACAAAGAAAGTTCCTGGTAATGTTTGGGAATATCCAAGAGTTAGGTATAGAATGAAGGAATATGAAAATCATCCGACTCAAAAGCCAATAAAATTTTTGGAGAGAATTATCAAAGCAAGTTCCAATGAAGGTGATTTAATCTTAGACCCATTTTCAGGTACTTTTACTACATCGCATGTTGCAAAGACCTTGAATCGTCAATCAATTGGAATTGAATTAGAGGACGAATATGTGAAAATTGGACTGAGAAGATTAGAAGTTTCAACGCATTATAATGGAGAAAAATTAGAAAAAGAAATTAAAACTTATGAGAGAGAAAAAATTGAAAAATCTCACGTTTTAAAATTATTTGAAGAACCCAATGCAGCACAGCTTTACGAAAGAAATAATGAACATTCTGGAAAATAATTTTGGCAAATTAGCTAATGATATTTTTCAAAAAAGTGAACTTTTAAAATATCTAAACCGTAAAACGGTTTCTGCCCATAGAGGTTCTAAAGCAAGAAGTAGCTTTGCGAACCTCTATGCTATTTATGTATTAGTGGATGATTATTTAGCTAAAAAATTTGATAAGAAAGGGAATTACTCAAATTATAAAGGAGCTGTTTTTACTTCTTTAAAAAGTAAAATGAACGATTTACCTTTTGGAGAGAAGCTTCAGAATCATGCGTTAAATCATCGACTAAATAAAGAATTTGAAGCGTTTTATGCTGATGCCGAACATATTCCAATACTGAGAGATAGTAAAACCAAAAGGTATTGGATAAACGAAAACCTATTGAAAGTAAAACACGGTAGAAAGACTTTCAATATTGCGAAATCAATCAAAGAAATTGTCGAGGCATATATAAAAACAAAACAAAAAGCTTTCAATAGTTTTCTCGAAACTTGTGAACAATTAAAAACAATTGGGCAAGCAGAACCCGAAAAGGTATCTGATTTTATTCTATCACTTTTGGAACCAAATGTAGATGCAAGAACTTTTGAAATAGTAAGTTATTCAATTCTTAAATTTTACTATGCTGAGCAAAGTATTTTTTGGGGATTTGAGATAGATAAGCTTGAAAAGGAAAATCTAAAACTCTACAAAACAGGAAGAACAAATGCTAATGACGGGGGGATTGATTTCGTTATGAAACCATTAGGAAGATTTTTTCAAGTAACGGAAACAACAAATGTCAAAAAGTATTTTCTTGATATTGATAAAATCGAAAGATACCCAATCACCTTCGTAATCAAATCCGAATTATCAGAAGAACAATTAAAAAAGATGTTGAAAGAAGGTGCAGAGGCTCAATTTGCAATAAAAGCAATAGTCAAAAAGTACATGGATGCAATTGAAGAACTTATCAATTTGCCAAAAATTAAATCTATTTTCAAAAATTTATTGAAAGAAGGAAAGGGTAACGAAGTTTTGGAAGAAATAATTCTACAAAGTAGAATTGAATTCAATATTGAATAGGTGTTTGATATAGAATTAACTTTACCGATCCTTAACAATCCCCTGCTCAATTAAAATCCCTCTTAACAGCGGCTCTAATTTAGCAGCAGTAGTCTTAGTCCGAATACTCTTCTTCAGTTTCTGTTGCGCCTCCTCATTCGGCATATTTTCGATTTCCAAAGTCAAATTCCTAACCAAGTCATTGTATTTATCTTTTTGGTATTTAAAAAACCAGATGATGGCACTACAAATCAAGCCAATTAATAATAGAATTTGATTAATATTGCTCTGTGCAAAACTCAAACCTCGTTCCGTAGAATTATCGAAGCGGTCGAATATTTTATCGATAGTGGGTTCTAGCGATTCTCGGATAGCGATTTGCAAGCGGTCTGTGGATTCATCATTGACCATTTCTCCCATAAAATCTTTGGCCATTCTCCGAGTCGTAACACCTAGTAAAGAGTCTCGCAGTAGCATCAAATCTTCTGCAGCTTGCTGCCCAATTAAGGATTCTCGAAGCTGATTGCCCGCATAGGCTAGGGGCAGTTCTTTTATTCGAGTATTTAAACTTAACATTAAATTTTTAAGATCGTCCTCTTGTAATTGATAAAAAATAGAATCCATACTTACCCTAACCGTATCTAGAATACCTGCCACCGCTTGTTTAATACGCACATCATTTTTAAACAAACTATCCATCATTACCCGAGTAGAGGTGGTTACAGAGTCGGTTAAATTTTCTAGAAACACGCCCATTCGCTGGGCAGTGGTATCGCTACTTAATTCTAAAGTAGCTCCTGCCACCACGCCTTTGCCTAGCTTTTTTCCAATGCTGTCTAGCACAACTTTCCTATTTTGGTCTTGTAAACCTCTGTTCAAAGCTGTTTTTAAGGAATTACAAGAGGTAAAAGCCCACGCTGCTAACAAAAGCACAATCAATGTAGAGGTTCTCATATTTTCTTTTTTTAGAAGTCAGAAGTCAGAAGTCAGAAGTCAGACCGAAAAATAAATTTTTCTGTTAGAAGTGAGACTTGGGACGTATTCTTAGACGTGACTAGACGTTTTTTTGAAACACAAAAGGAACAAAAGACACAAAAGGGTTTTCACAAAAGGTTGCTATACGTTCTGCGTTTTACAGGTATACTTTAAAAAATAAAACTTTTGTGAAAACCCTTTGTGAACTTTTGTGCCTTTTGTGTTTCAAAAAAAACGTCTAGTTACGTCTAGGAACACCTCCCAAGTCTGACTTCTGACTTCTTTTTCTTTTATGGGGAAGGTTTAAATTAATCACCTTTTTAAATAAGGTAAAAAATTAGTCCAAAAATAGATCATTTTGTTAAAGTATGTCGTTTTAAAAGAAGGAGTAGGGAGTTCTAAACATAGAAAGAATAGGTATTAATCTATCATTTTAGCCTACGATTTACGATTGATTTTAACACAACGTTATCTTTGTATAAAAAATAATGAATTGGAAGAAATATATTGCGGAAGCTCTAGGTACTTTTGCACTCGTCTTTTTTGGAACAGGTGCAGTAATAATTAATGAAGTATCAGGTGGAGCTATTGGACATTTGGGTATTGCCTTTGCCTTTGGTCTAATCGTCATGGTGATGATTTATTGTTTTGGCCCCATCTCAGGGGCACATATAAATCCGGCTGTAACCTTGGCTTTTGCTTATACCGATAGATTCAATCGGAGAGACACGGTACCTTATATAGTAGCACAAATTATTGGTGCTATTCTGGCTTCTGCTGTACTTCGATTGCTTTTCTTTGATAGCAGCACGATGGGGGAAACGCTTCCAGCAGGAACTTGGCAACAATCTTTTGTACTAGAGATTATTCTTACTTTCTTTTTAATGCTCGTGATTTTATTTGTTAGTCAAAATAAAGAGCATACCTCCTTTACCGCTATTGCGGTAGGAGCAACCGTTTTATTAGAAGCATTGGTGGCAGGACCTATATGTGGGGCTTCTATGAATCCTGCACGTTCTATTGCGCCTGCCTTGGTATCAGGCAATTTAACCTATCTTTGGTTGTATATTGTGGCGCCTATTATTGGTGCATTATTAGCCAGTATTACATGGAAATTATTAAGTACTGATTAGCGTTGTTTAGAAAAATTCTTATCTACTATTTTAGATAATAAAATAGTAGGTAAAAAGTATATTTAGCGGATAGGTGCTTTAGAGGGAGGGAATTTGATTTGTTTTTTATGAAAAAATAAATCAAATTCCCTCCCTCTAAGAACCTATCTGCTAGTAATTAATAATCAAACCCTGATAATTAATGAATAAGAAAGAAATCCAACACTTAGTAATAAAAGACCTATCCATCCAATTTGATACAGAATTGGGACAAGTTCAAGCGGTAAAGGATATTTCTTTTCATTTAAATAAAGGCGAAACCTTAGGCATAGTTGGAGAGTCGGGTTCTGGCAAAAGCGTTACCGCCTTGTCTATTATGCGTTTGCTTGCCAATACTGCGACCTTCAAAGGGCAAATACATTTAGAGGAGACGGACTTGTTGAGTTTAAGTTTAGCAGAGATAGGCGCATTAAGAGGCAAAGAAATAGCGATGATATTTCAAGAACCCATGAGTTCTTTAAATCCGATTATTAAGTGTGGGGTACAGATTGTAGAAGCGATTCAGCAGCAAGAGAACAGCAAGCTAGATGTAGCTAAAAAGCAGACACTAGAACTATTACAAAAAGTACAATTGACGGATGCTAAAAGAATTTATAATGCTTATCCACATGAATTATCAGGTGGACAAAAGCAGCGAATTATGATTGCTATGGCTTTGGCTGCACAACCTTCTATACTGATTGCTGATGAACCAACGACTGCTTTAGATGTCACCGTACAAAAAGGGATTTTAGCATTATTAAAAGACTTAAAAACGGAGTATCAATTATCGCTTATTTTTATTTCGCATGACTTAGGGGTGATTAAGCAAATAGCGGATCGAATATTGGTGATGCAAAAAGGAGAAATTGTAGAAGTTGGAACGGTTGCTCAAATATTCGAGCAAGCACAGCACCCTTATACGCAAGGTTTATTAGCATGTAGACCTTCCCAAAATCAACATTTATCCAAATTACCAACGCTAGAGAATAAGGACAAAGCGGCTATTCCCTTAAAAGATACGATTCAACGACAGCAAATAATCAATCAACCAACACCGCTATTGAAAATAGAAGGACTATCTACTTGGTACTCCGCCAAAAAGAATTTTTTTGGACAAACTACGGATTATGTAAAAGCTGTCGATGAAGTAAGTTTTGAAGTTTTCAAAGGAGAAACGTTTGGTTTAGTAGGGGAGTCAGGCTGTGGGAAATCTACCCTTGGTCGAACAATTTTGGGTTTGGAAAAGGCAAAAGCAGGTAAAGTTATATATGGCGACACCGATTTAATGCAACTGTCCAAAACGGCATGGCAAACTTGGCGGAAGCGCTTGCAAATTATTTTTCAAGATCCTTACAGTTCTCTTAATCCTGCACAACCCATTGGTCATGCGATACAAGAACCCATGCAAGTGCATCAATTATGGGGAACGGATAAAAATAGAAAAAATAAAGTTATTGAATTATTGGAAACGGTAGGTTTGAAAGAACAACATTTCTTGCGTTTTCCACATGAATTTTCTGGTGGGCAACGGCAGCGAATTTGTATCGCTAGGGCACTCGCTTTACAACCAGAATTTATTATCTGTGATGAATGTGTCTCGTCCCTAGACGTTTCTGTGCAGGCACAAATCCTTAATTTATTAATCGACTTGAGATCGCAATATGATCTAACTTATATCTTTATCTCTCATGATTTATCCGTCGTTCGATTTATTAGCGATAGAATTATGGTGATGAAAGGAGGAAAGGTAGTAGAGATTGGGGAGTCGGAACAATTGTATCAAGCACCTACCTCTGCTTATACGAAGGAGTTAATAGCTGCGATTCCCTAAATAATTGAGAATTGAGAATTGAAAATTGAGAATTAGTTAGACGCAAATTAGACGTAGCTGTTACGTCTAGTTTGCGTCTAACTAATTCTCAATTCTCAATTCTCAATTATTCCTCTTCTATTTCCGTTTCAGGATAAGAAATAAACAATAAGCCCAAAAAGGTTAGCAGCCCATTTAAAATTAATAGCTCAAAGCTGAATTTATAGCCAAATAATAATAATTCAGAATTTGCATTAATAATATAGGTAAGAATAGGGGCAGCTACACAAACAATCGGCGCCCATCGGTCATTAATACCTCTTTTAGTAAAAAATCCAAAAGTATATAAGCCTAATAAAGGTCCGTAAGTATAGCTAGCTACTTTAAATATAGCAGAAATGACTGCATCATCATTAATATAACGGAAAATTAAGATGACGAAAAATAGCAATAAGGAAAAGCCAATATGTACTAAAAACCTAGTCTTTTTATTGGCAGCTTCAACTTCCTCCGCATCCCCTTTCGCTTTGTTTTTATCAAAATTCAGAAAATCTATACAAAAAGAGGTGGTTAAAGCCGTTAGTGCAGAATCTGCACTAGAGTACGCTGCTGCAATCAAACCCAACATAAAGACGATACCTATAGCCGGAGGTAAATGATTAAGCGCTATAGTTGGATACAATAAGTCAGAACTCTCAGGAATCGCAAGGCCTACTTGGTTCGCATACACATATAATAAAGTGCCTAAAGCCAAGAACAATAAATTAGCAAAAACCAAAGCGATGCTAAACCAAAACATATTTTTTTGTGCATCGCCTATATTTTTACAACTCAGATTTTTTTGCATCATGTCTTGATCCAATCCAGTCATTACAATAGCCACTGATGCGCCTGCCATAAATTGCTTAAAAAAATTTTTAGGATCACTCCAACCGCCTTCAAAGAAAAAGGTCTGAGAATAGGGACTTTCTCGAACGGTCTGTACCATTTCGCCAAAAGATAAGTCTAACTTTTGCCCAATAGCGACCACCGTTAAAATAACGGCAGATAACATACAAAGTGTTTGTAAGGTATCGGTCCACACGATTGTTTTGATGCCGCCTCTAAAAGTATACACCCATATTAAGAAGATAGTGACTAAGACCGTGCCCCAAAATGGAAAGCCATAAGCTTCCATTACGAATTCTTGCAAGACGATAGCAATAAGATATAATCTAAAAGAAGCCCCAATGGTACGAGATAGTAGAAAGAAGGCAGCACCTGTCTTATAAGAAGCAATTCCAAAGCGCTGTTCTAGATAGGTATAAATAGAGGTAAGCTGTAGGCGATAATACATAGGCATTAATACCGTAGCAATCACAAAATAGCCTAACAAATAGCCTAAAACCATTTGCATATAGGAAAATTGATTGCTTTCTACCCAACCTGGTACAGAAATGAACGTAACGCCTGATAGGGTAGCACCCACCATTCCAAATGCCACTAAATACCACGGAGATCGACGACCTGCGATAAAGAAGTCGGCATTATCTGTATTTCTGCTCGTTAAATACGAAATAAACATCAATAGCATGAAATAGGCTGCTACGATGCCTAAAATAATTTCAGGAGTTAGTTGATTAATCATTCTAAGAGACCCTTAATAGGGGGTTGTATAGCTTGTGTAGTTTTAACAATAGCTTGTTTAAATATTTTTTGGTCTTTTTCTTATTTCGTCTCTCTATTTGATGACCTATAAACTTGTTACCTTAGCCAATAAGGTGGACAAATCTACAAAATATCCTGTAGCTACAAAAATTTTAGGCTTAATTGTTTTTTACACGCTATTTTTAGACTAATCAGTTGCGCTGAAATTATTCCCAAAAGGAATTACCTGAACCTTCACTTAGTATCATCAAGCCTAGCCCTAATTTAGGAATATCCGTTTCTGGAATTTCTAATTCGGTAGCTTCACTAACATAAGTATTGTCCTTTCTGTGAATAACAATAGCAGGATTTTCTAAAGAACCGAAATACAGGATATGAAGCCTCATTTTTTCCTGTTCAAGAAGTAATTCGTCAGACATGTTGTGTAGTTTAATTTCTAAAAACATATAAAGATTCGTGCCAATAAGTAATTAGGCATATAATTAAAATTGAAATGCAAATTAAAATCAAAAACACGCTGGCAATCAGCTATTTGAAATTTTAAGAATGAGCATTTAATTTTTTCACGTTCCTTACTTAATATTTGGCAGATTTTTTATACGTTATTTGTGTGTATTTTGTGTAGTTTATATTCACTTCGGACTGAAGCGAGGGTAAGTTTCTTGGGCGATTCATTTCTTCCTAAACAAATGTAAGAAATATTATTAATTAAAATGTTTTTTTAGTTTTATTTAATCGGGTAATATTACGTTTTCTTAAATAAAAAAAGGGTAAATGCTATTTAATAACGGCATTTACCCCTTTTTATTTATATAATTAGGAATTTGTGTAAAGGTTAAAATTTGATAAAACGTATATTTGCGTGCTACGTAATTGCCAAATTTATTTGGCAGATTTAAAATACATCACATTTTGTTCTAATAAATAAGTACGTAACGAAGGAAAAATAAAATGAACGTTTTATTTTTAAAGAACTTTTTCCTTAAATATTTTATAAAAATAAAATGACGGTTTATTTTTTGAGCGTTACTAAAAGAAGTGGAATCTGCCAAATAAATTTGGCAATTACGTAGTACGCAAATACACGTTTTGCACAATCCCCTTATTGATTATCTGGGCAAGTTGTTAAAATCCTTGCGGTATTGCGACTCAATCTATAAGCCTCCCTACAATCTAATGTAGCTGCGTCTCCACAGTAGAAGGTTCCATCTTGGAAGTAGAGTTGACCCCTAATTTCTGCACAATCTGCACTAGGAACAATGTAAATAAAGTTGTAAATACCAGTCATATAAGCAGTTACCGTAACACAACAATCATAGCTAGCTACTAAATCTGTTAACCAAGGAAAGTCTGAAAAATCAGGATCATTAGTTGGTATTTCTGTTTCGGGTTCATCTGTTGGTATTCCTGTTTCAGGATCTTCAGCAGGTGTATCTACTTCTATTTCTTCGACTGCCACAGCCGTACAGTTCCAAGCCATCGCAAGATTTTGGATAGTCAAATCATAAGAGGAACGGCAATCTAAGTCTGCACAATAGAAAGTACCATCTTGAAAGTAAAGCGCACTAGGTTTAGAAGCGCAAGTACTATCTCTTTCTAAATAGACATATTGATAAATACCACTATTGTAGACTTTTATAGTTTTAATATCGCAACAGTCTTGCGTATCTACTACTGTATCTAACCAAGGGAATTGAGAAAAATCTAAAGCATTGAAACTGACAATGGTACTCGTTGTTGTATCAACAACAGGTTCGGGAGTTTCTTCTATATTTGAATCATCAGCCACCTGCACTGTTGAACCATTTACAAACTGAAAGGTGTTGCCCTCTTTTTTCCAAATAATCGTAACAATCTTTAGCTGATCTTTATTCCAATCATCTTCTAATATTAAAGTATTGATTTGTGAAAAGGTGGCATCTACTACGATAGGAATAGATGTTTGGATAGGTCGTCCGAAGCTATCTTCTGTAAAGGAAGCTCTTAATATATTTTTATGCGCAACGATGCCTTCTTGTCCTTGTTGTGGATACAAGACATCTTCCTCTACTAGGTAAGTACCTACATAAAATTCCCCTTCTGCTGCTTGGAAGAACTGCGTTTTGACAATAGTTGTTAATTCTTGTCCTTCCAATTGGAAAAGAACACCTGTATTAGCGATTGGTATTGTTGAAGCATTTGCACTTACAGCTGCTTTGATCTCGGCTCGTTTTTCATCAATATTAGTGCTAAAAAGTCTTAGGTCCGTATTATTAAGAAAAAATTGTGGTTGACCAATACTCCCCAAGTTGCTTGTAAAATCTTTAGCTACAGGCGTTTCTAGGCCTCCACTGTGATGAACGGTCATAATAATTGCATTTGTTGGATTATCTGCAATAATAGAATCATTGGCTGTCCAACCCCAAGTGCCACAATGAGGGCACCAAGTGGCTGCAATTTTAGTAATTAAAGTCTGTTGCTGTGGTAGTACTTCTTGTGCTTGGACATCTAAAAAAAGCAATATGGAAAGTAAGGATAAAATTAGCTTTTTCATAAATATTAAATTTATACTCCAAAATTAGTGTTCAGAAAAGTTCTTTCTTTGATGGAGTATTATTAGGTTTAAAAAGAAGATTTGTTTTAACTGTTCAGAATAGAGAGTAGAGAAGTGAGATTAGAGACTAGACAGCAGGTTTGTTCTTAAAGTATAGCCTATACTATTAAATTTAGAACGGTTTTATCTCTATTCTCGCTTCTCTACTCTCTATTCTGAATAGTTATGATTTGTTATTCTATAATAAAATTGTAGATTTGGATAGTAGTGGGTAGGTTGATTATTGCTTACTACAGGAAGTGTCTTTAAGTTTTATTATGTACCATGTATTTTAATATTTAACAAAATATTTATATATCGTACGACTAAAGTATTTTAGATTTCAGTTGGGATTAGTTAAAAAAGGTTAAAATAGTAGCTGTTCTTTTCAATCACTGGTATACTTCGATTGATTCAAGTATTTTATCGAAGATTTAAAACGTCTAAATAGAAAAGTAGTATATTGGTTATCTTGGCAGAAAGCTCTTTTAGAGGGAGTGAATTTGATTTGTTTTTTACAAAAACAAATTAAATTCACTCCCTCTAAAAAAAAAACTATCTAATTTACTATTTACCTAATGCCAAAAGTTGGCAAAAAATAATGTTTTAATAATCAATAGCATGAATCCAACATCCCTTAAAGAGATATTAAACTCGGATCGCCCATTTAAATATGGAACGTACATCGGCAAAGGTTTTGAATTGTTCGGTAAGAATGCAGGTAATTTTGCCGCATTTAGCATACTTTCTGTTGTCATTATGTCCTTTGCAGGTAGTATTCCTTTCATAGGGGCTATAGGTAGCCGCTATTTGCTAGTACCTGCTTTGGCGGCAGGTTTTCTACTCGTTGCCCATCAACTTAATAAGGGAGAACGCACAGAATTTGGAGAACATTTCTCTGGTTTTCAGCATATTGTTCGATTGGCATTGGCAGGCATAGCTACGACTTTAATTATGACCGCCGCAATGGTTCCTTTTTTAGTAGCTAATGGGGATTTATTAAGTTGGTCTTGGGAACTAAAAAGTTTGGGGGATACTTTTGATTTTAATAAGGTTATTGAAACTTTTCCCGGGTTTTCTTCTTGGACGCTTTTGCTATTTCTCCCAATGCTCTATTTAGGCGTTGCCTATTCTTGGACTAGCCAATTCATTGTTTTCCATCATCTAAATGTATGGGATGCGATGGAGGCTAGTAGAAAACTGATTACTAAACATTGGTTTATTTACTTTTTGTTTTTAATCACCATCCTTATAATAGGCTTTGGAGGTTTAATAGGGTTTTTTGTAGGTGTATTTTTTACCTACCCTATTATGTTGTGTATAGATTATGCGGCTTTTGCAGATTTAACAGGCTTGGATCAAGTAGAAGCAGAAGAACAGGTAGATATTTATGTGAAGTAAGGTGCTGTATTGCTGTATTGCTGTATGGTTTTATTGCTGTATTGCTATATTGTTCTCTTCTGACGTTAACAAACCGCAGTTTAACTACCTCAGCAATAAAACAATGAGTCTACTCTAAAAAGTCATTTTGGGCGAAATATGCCAAATTTTTAAAATTTGGCATATTTATGCAGTTCTAAAATCAGCATATTATACAAAAATAGAGCGTCAGCTAAAAAAATGATAAAACGTGTATGTTGCGTCCTACGTAATTACCAAATTTATTGGGACTGTAAAATATCTGGATCAAATATATTTTACGCCAAAAAAGACCCCAAAATATATTTGATCCAGATAATTTACAGTCCCAATTTATTTGGCAGATTCAAAATACGCCAAACGTGGAATCTGCCAAATAAATTTGGCAATTACGTAGGACACAACATACACGAAACTATCATTCTTTAGCTGACGCGCTAAATATTTAATACAAGTATTTGACAAGTTTATCTAGTCGGTTGACATATGGAACCTTATTACACGGTCGCTTCCCGCGACCCTGTAATTTATCTGACT
>ENA-ORXT01002289-ORXT01002289.1-marine-metagenome-genome-assembly--contig:-NODE-2289-length-23261-cov-21.020963_pt1 | contig 23261 bp, 19 predicted proteins | sample MGYA00237868_ERZ511482 | MGnify/ENA metagenome assembly ERZ511482
CAGTGGCGACAGACGATGCGTGTGCGGCGGGAATCGCGCCGCCTCGTGGTCCTCCATGAAGCCGAGGTGATAGTCCCGATGCGGTTGCTGTGCCTGTCCACCCGGATTGACGACGTTGACCTGGGACGTGACCTGATAGTTCGGGCCGAGCCATGCCAGCGAGGCCAATGCGATGACGTCGTTGGCGTAGTAGTCGACGAACACGTCAGCGTTGCGCAAGGCCAGCTTCTCCAGCGCGTTCCAGACGCGATCGTTGGCTCCCGCTGGCGCGAAATGGTCGCCGGCGTCGCCCTTGGTCGCTCGCTCGGCATCGATCATCGCCTCGAACTCGATCGTCGCCGAGTCGAGGACTGCCGGATCGAACGCGCCCTCGAAGACCACGATGCCCGGGCCGCAGTCCAGCACACTGGCGATCTCGGCAAGCAGTGCCGGTCTGTCTGAATGGTCGCGCAGATCCACCGCCCGGTACGCAACCACGCCCTGTTCGACACGGATCGCGTTCGGATAGTCAGCAAGGTCGACCGGTTGCTCCACGATGGTGCGAAAGTCGTCGAGGGAGCACAATGCGGCATCGAACCAGCGCTCACTCATGGGACGACCGTCGGTTCAGTTCGACGAGACGTTCGAAACGCGGACGGATCAGGGTTCGCAGCAGATGATTGCGCTCAGACACCTGTGCTCGAACCGCTTCGCCCCACAGTGCTCGACCGACCATGAAGCCCGAGCAGCCTGCACGATTGGCCACGTCGAGCTGGTCGGCGAAGTCGTCGAACGAACCGCCGCCGGACAGCATCGCCCACGGCACGTCGACCGCTGCGGTCACCTGCTCACACGCTGCAGGCGATCCGGGGTAGGGCAGCTTCAGCAGGTCGGACCCGAATGTCGCGAACCGTTGGGCGGTCTCCACGATCAGCTCAGCGCGACGTTCCGATGTTGCCGAACCGTAGAACAGCGGTTCGAGCGCAATCGGAAGCTCCACGGAGTGGCACGCCGCGACCATCTCGACGGCAAACGCCTCCTGCTCGGCAACGAGCTTGCCATCGGGTCGGTACGGCAGGAGCAGCTTGGCCGAGGACGCCCCCGCAGCTTTCGCTTGCTCCGGCGACCACCCGTCGAGCAAACGCGTCGGTTCCGCCTCAGGGTCGTCGAGGTAGCCCTGCGCTTCGAGCGCGGCAAGAAACCCGACCCCTTCGGGCAGGGCCCCCGCATCGACCACCTGCGGGATCGAGTACTCGGGTTCGAGCATGACCCCCGTGGCCAGATCCGCCAGCGCTTCGACCACCTCGACCTTCAGTTCGGTGATCCCTGCATCGTCGATCGAATTCGGCGCGTCGGGCGCGAGGAACTGGCGGAGCGAGTCTCGATGATCGATGGCGAGGATCGAGAACCGGCCGGCGCTGTCGGTGAGGCCCTGCATGGTCACTCAGGCTTGGACACGACGGGGAGATCCCAGGCGTCGTGATCCCAGTTGTCCTGGATCCACAGGTGCGCCGGGTCGAAGCACGGCGGCGTGGTGCGCTCGTCGTCGTACAACTCGCCGGCGAGGTAGTTGAGGAACATCATGTGCGAGCTCGGGCACGCGACCGACGAGTGGTATCCCTTGGTGACCAGCACTGCCTCCCCGTCCCGTGCGCTGAACAGTTCGTCGAAGTCCTCGTCGTCGCGCCAGTTGCGCTGCATCACGAAGCCGTTGTCCGGCGTGACCCGGAAGTAGTACACCTCTTCGAGGTACGGCGAGCCGTCACGACCGTCGTGGCAGTGCGGCGCCCAGCCGGACCATGTGCCTCGCGGGACGTACACCTCGTACAAGATGAGGCGCTCGGCCTGGATCGGCGGAGCGAGCACGTGGTTGACATGCCGGTAGGCCGAGCCGCCGCCGCGCAGTTCCTGCTTCATCTCGCCGGGCTCGATCAGGCGCGTCGGATATTTGCCCTCGGCCGGCGCCGAGCCGATCGAGAACTCGAAACCAGCGTCCCCCGCAACGACGTCGATGGCATCGCCAGGGGTCACGTAGACGATGTGCGGCATCTCTTCGAACACCGAGGTTCGGCTGATCTCGAAGGTCTGCCCGCCTGCGGTCACCGCCCCGGCACCGCGAATCGGCACGATGGCCGTTTCCTCATCCGGACGCATGGATGCATGGGTCGCTCCGGCGTCCAACTCCACCACTGCGAAGCTCAAGAAGTCCCACCCTGCGTTCTCCGGCGTGATGTCGATTCGAATCGACCCGTCGGGGTTTCGCGCCCGGTGGTGTGCGAGGTCGGTCTCGCGCATCGGACCGACCGGTCGGGCATGGCGCAGTGGCTGGCCTGAATGTGACAGTGGTTCGTTCATGTCATTCTCCGAAGTCGATGTCGGCAATGCGGACGGGACGGTTCTCGGTCATCGAGAGTTTCGCTGCCTGGGCAATGACGAGCGGAGCGCGCCCGTCGGCACCTGAGGCCGGGCTCGCTCGGTCGCTGCGGACGTACTCAACGAACGCGTCCCACTGGTCGAGGTAGCTCTGCGCGTAGCGCTCGAGGAAGAAGTTCTGGAGTGGCGGCCGCCGGTAGCCGGATTCGGTGGCCAGGACACTGTTGAAGTCGTGGTAGTTGTCCGATGCTGCCTTGCCCAGGTTGCCGAAGGCCTCGACGCGCTGGTCATACCCGTAGGCCGCACGCCGACTGTTGTCGATTGTCGTGAGTGCGCCGCTCGCATGAGTCAGCACCACGACGCCGGTGTCGATGTCGCCGGCGTCGCCGATCTCTGAGTCGACACGCACCGCGCCGCGTGCGTACACCTCGACGACGTCGCTCCCGGTGACATACCGGGCCATGTCGAAGTCGTGGATGGTCATGTCGTTGAACATGCCGCCCGACACGCGGATGTAGTCGATTGGCGGCGGCGCCGGATCGCGACTGGTGATGTTGCAGAGGTGCACATCGCCGACCGCGCCGTTTTGCACCGCGTCGGCCACCGCTTTGTGACTCGGATCGAATCGTCGGTTGAAGCCGATCTGCAGCTTGACACCGGCAGCGCTGACCGCCGCAAGACCACGATCGACCTCCGCCACGTCGAGCGAGATCGGCTTCTCACAGAAGATCGCCTTACCCGCGGCCGCTGCTGCGACCATTGCGTCGACATGGGTGTCGGTGCTCGTGCAGATCGCCACGGCATCCACCTCACCGTCACTGACCGCATCGCCGAGCGACGGAGCGACGAGCGCGCCAAGATCCTCAGCGACCGACTGGGCAGCGGCCTCGACCACGTCGAACACGACAGTCACGACGGCGTTCGGCACCTGCCTGGCCAGCATCTCGGCATGCATCTTGCCGATTCGCCCGCAACCGAGGACGGCGAACCGAATCGGATCAGGCACGGCGCTGGCCTTGCTTTCCGCTGATGACATCGTCATGTGCTGCGACGACCGAGGGGCGATTCGACACCTCGGGCACGCCTACCTCCCAGTAGGTCCCGCCCTCGGTCCACTCATACCGGTGCGTCTGCAACGCGATGACGTAGGTCCGGTCCGATGCCCTCGCTCGACTGATCGCGGCTTCGAGTTCGGTGACAGTTTCCACCGTCTCTGCATTGCATCCCTGGGCCTTTGCCAGCATCTCGAAGTCGACGCGGACCTCGGTGTTCGGCCCCTTGCAATCGTCGAAGAGATTGTTGAACGGCTCCCCGCCCTGGTTGATCTGGAGGCGATTGATCACGGCGAACCCACCGTTGTCGCACACGATGACGATCATCTTGTGGCCGCTGATCACCGAGCTGTAGAGGTCCGAGTTGAGCATCATCGTGGAGCCATCGCCGACGAACACGATGACCTCGCGGTCGGGCATCGCCATCTTGGCGCCCCACCCACCAGCAATCTCGTAGCCCATACAGCTGAAGCCGTACTCACAGTCGAAGCTGTTGATTTCGTCGGCGCGCCAACCGTTGTTGACCTCACCGGGGAATCCTCCGGCAGCGGCCAACGCGTAGTCACCGGGCTGCTTGTTCCGATCGACGGCTCCGACGACCTGGGCGTACGTGACCGGCTCCCCCGCAGCGACCGAGTCGTCCGTCGGCGCAGCGATCTTGTCGATGTAGGCGTGGTACCCCGCCCGCTCGCTGGCAGCACGGTCGGTCCAGGCGTCATCCGTGCGCCAGTCGCCGAGCGCTTCACTCAGCTCTTCGAGCCCTGCGCGCGCATCTGCGACGAGCGGGAGCGATCGTCGTTTGCGAGCGTCGAAACGCGCGGCGTTGAGGCCGATGATCGTCACCTCAGGATGCTGGAACAGTGTCCACGAACCAGTCGTGAAGTCTTCGAGTCGACTGCCGACGGCCACGACCACATCGGCCTCTGCCGCCAGCGCGTTGGCGGAGTCGCACCCGGTGACACCGATCGGACCCGCGTTCAATTCGTGCGTGGCGACGAGGCTCGCTTTCCCGGCCACGGTCTCGACGACCGGGATGCGGTGGCGTTCGGCAAACGCGAGGAGCGCCGCCTCGGCGAAGGAGTAGTGCACACCCCCGCCGGCGAGGATCAGCGGCTGCTTCGCGCTGCGCAACGCCTCGACGGCTGCCGCAAGCTGGCCTCGATCCGGGCGAGCTCGCACGATGCCATGGTGCTTCGGCGCGAGGAACTCGTCCGGGACGTCGAAGGCCACTGCCTGGACGTCTTGGGGCAACCCGAAGAAGGCCGGGCCGCAGTCGGCCGGGTCGAGCATCGTGTCGATCGCCTGCGGCAACGATGTGAGGATCTGGTCGGGCACGGTGATCCGGTCCCAGTAACGAGCAACAGGACGAAATGCGTCATTGACAGTGGTCGACGGCACTCCGAAGTGTTCGACCTGCTGCAACACCGGGTCCGGCGTGCGTGACGCAAAGGTGTCACCGGCGAGCAACAGCAACGGTAAGCGGTTCGAGTGCGCCACGCCGGCCGCGGTGACCATGTTGGTTGCCCCCGGGCCGATCGAAGACGTTGCGGTCATGATCTGACGACGCCGAACCGCCTTGTTGTACGCGGTTGCCGCAAGCGCCATGCCTTGCTCGTTCTGCCCGCGCCAGGTCGGCAGTTCGTCCTGACGTTCTTCGAGGGCGTGCCCGAGGCAGGTGACGTTGCCGTGCCCGAAGATGCCGTAGACACCTGGGAACAGCGGTGCGGTGGCGCCGTCACCGAGTTCGGTGGTCTGTGCGATGAGATGCGCAACGATCGCCTGCGCGACCGTCAATCGTTGGGTCCCCATGTCGCGACTCCCCTTTCGTTCAGTTCTGTCGTGCAGTTCTGTCGTGCAGTTCTGATGTTCATGCAAGACGCTGGACCGGTTCCCAGCGTTCGGATTCCCAGCTCCGCAAGAGCGCGGCCTGGACACTGACGTAGTCGATTGCTTCGCCGAAGCCGGGCTGATGCTGCCGCTGAGCAGCAACACTCGACAGGAACTCGTAGTCCTCGATGACCTTGAGGTCCTCGTAGCCGATCGAGTTGGCATCACCTGGCACGAAGTTGCCGTGGTACGGATACCGATCGCCGGCGTAGACGGTCGTGTAGCCACGCGCCGCATCACCGACGAGGTTGAGCTGCAGCTCGTTCATCGTTTCGAGGTTCCACTTCAGCGAGCCCTTGGTGCCGTAGATCTCGAATGCGCACTGGCTCTCCGGGCCGACGATCGTCCGACTGGCTTCGAAGGTGCCGCGAGCACCACTCTCGAACTGCACCATTGCTCCGAAATAGTCCTCGTTCTCAACAGGGCCGGTCGGGTCGCCCGGCTCACCGGCGTCGTAGTGGGTCCCGCCCTCTTTGGGCAGTGGTCGGTCGGGGATGTAGGTGTGGCCGGTGCCGACGACCTTCTTGATCGGCCCGACCAGCATGTGTGCGAGGTCGATCGAATGGCTGAGGATGTCGGAACTCACGCCGTGGCCGGCGCCGTCGAGTTGGAACCGCCACGACAGCAGACCCATTGGATCCGAGCCGTACATCGTGAAGAACCGGCCGTTGTAGTTGGTGATGTCGCCGAGCGTCCCGTCTTCGATCAGGCCCTTGGCGTATTGCACGAGCGGTGCCCATCGGTAGTTGTAGCCCACCCCGGTGATGACGCCGGCTGCACGAGATGCGGCTTCGATTCGCACCGTCTGCTCGGGTGTCCCACCGACCGGCTTCTCGCAGAAGACATGCTTGCCGGCCTCGGCTGCGGCAATGGCAATCGGCTCGTGCAGCATGTTCGGAGCGCAGATGCACACCACGTCGACGTCGGCATGATTGATCGCCGCGTTCCAGTCGGTGGTCCCCTCGCGGAAACCGAACGACTCGACGGCCTCGTCGACGCGGGCCTGCATGTTGTCACTGATGATGATCAGTTCAGGGTCGTAGTCGCGGTCCGGAAACAACGTCGGGATGCGCAGGTACGAGCGGGTGTGGGCTTGGCCCATCCAGCCGAAGCCGATCACGGCAACGCCGATCTTCTTGCGGGTCATGAGATTCCTTGATCTGGAGGGGACGGATCTGGAGGGGACGGATCTGGACGGAACTGATCTGGGTGCACGATCGCAGCGGCCGTTGCGACGGCTGCTGCGACGTCGCCGTCCGCGGGATACAGCAACGACCGGCCGACGACGAGTCCCCGAACGTTGGGCACGACCATGGCGCGGCGCCACTCGTCGAATGCAGTCTCGGGGTCAGGTCCTGGTGCGCCACCGAGAATCAGACCGGGCAGCGATGTGGCGGCCATGACGCGCTCGACCTGGGCGGTCGCCGGCAGCTTGAGCCAGGTGTACGCCGAGCTCGCTCCGAGGGCGTTGGCGATGCCGACACACTTCACCAGCGCGTCATCGTCGGTGTCGAGGACCTTGCGACCCTCGACACTCGTCGTGTACGGCAGCGGTTCGAGCATTGCCAACTTCTGAGCCGCTGCGAGTTCGGTGATCCACCGAGCGCACGCTTCGATCGTCGGGCGCGAGCGCTCGTCGTCCAAGTCGATGCGCAGCAGCATCTTGCCGCCGTCCAGACCTTGGTCGACGATCGAGGGAACCGTGTGGCCCGTCAGCTGGTCGTCCAGTTCCCACGCCGAGCCGGTGAGCCCACCACGATTGATCGAACCAATGGCCACCTTGTCGTCGAGTGCACCGAGCAGCGCGAGGTCGTCGATGATGTCCGGCGTGGCCATCACACCGTCCACGCCGGGGTTCGCGAGCGCAGTCATGGTCCGTTCGAGCACGTCCCGGCGGTCCGCCATGACGAAGGGTTGCCCCGAGATTCCGACCATGCCGCGAGCGGGATGATCGATCGCGATGATGAATGTGTTGCCGTCCGAGGCGAGCAACGGTCTTGGCGTTCGTGCCGCCAACGCGCTGTCGATGGCAGTTGGCTCGGTGGCGCGGACCTCGAGCAGTTCGAGCCAAGCGTCGTCGGTGATGATCAAGACACGACCCGAACCGGTACATCACCCGTTGCGAGAAGGTGGTCGATCTCTTCGGGAGTCGGCATCTCGTCAGAGCACATCAGGCGCCCGGCAACGATCGCTCCTGCCGCATTGGCCCGGGTGACGATGTCCGCAGGATCCCAACCTGCAAGCAGACCGTGAGCGAGAGAGCCGCCGAATGCGTCGCCGGCTCCGAGGCCACACACGACCGGGACACGAATCGGGTCGACGATCGTGCGGGAATCAGCAGTGGCGACCATGACGCCGTCACCGCCCTGCTTGACGACGGCGACCGAGACACCACGTTCGAGCATGCGATCGGCGGCTTCGTGCGGCTCACGGGTTCCCACGGCGATCTCGCACTCGTCTTTGTTGCCGACCGCAACCGTGCAGTGGTCGATCGAGGGTGAGATGAACTCGGCTGCCTGTTCCGGGGAATCCCAGAACATGGGGCGGTAGTCGAGATCGATCACCGTGTGTTGCTTGCGACCGCGAGCCTCGAGCGCCGCCATTGCAGCCGAGCGCGAGGGTTCCTCGGCGAAACGCGAGCCTGCGAGCCAGAACAGCGGCGCCGACCGGATGGCGTCCATCGGCATGTCAGCAACGGAGATGTCCATGTCGGGGCCGCGTGGCTCGCGATAGAAGTAGATCGACGGCTCTTCTGGCGGCATCAGCTCACAGAAGACGACCGGAGTGAGTAGTTCCGGGTCGGTGGAGATGTAGGCGTCGTGCACGCCGAACTCGCGTAGCCCTTGGCGGACGTATGCGCCGAAGGCATCGTCGCCCACGCGATTGATCACGGCGGCTCGGCGGCCGAGTCGCGATGCGGCGACCGCCACGTTGGTCGGGCTCCCACCGATCGACTTGCGGAATGTCGACACGTCGGCGAGTGGGACATCGTGCTGCTCGGGATACATGTCCACCGACGAGCGGCCGAAGGTCAAGATCTCGACGTCTGCGAGATCGAAAGGTGCAGTCATGATCAGTCGTTGGGGCGCGGACGTCAGTCCGTCGAGACGCCGGAGCTCTGGAGTTCGTGCTCGAGTGCGTCGAGTTCGGCACCGCCGGACATCTTCTGTGTGAGTTCGTCCACCGTGATCTCTTCTTTCGCGAACGAGCCGAGCGACCGCCCGCGGTTCAGAATCAAGAAGCGGTTGCCCACCGGGTACGCATGACGCGGGTTGTGTGTGATGAAGATCACTGCGAGCCCCTGGTTTCGCGCTTCGACGATTCGCTTCAACACGACGCCGGACTGTCGAACACCGAGCGCTGAGGTCGGCTCGTCGAGGATCAGCAACTTGGCGCCGAAATAGCCGGCACGCGCAATGGCCACTGACTGGCGCTCGCCGCCGGACAGTGTGCCGACGGGCTGTTCGGTGTCGCGGATGTCGATGCCCATCTTGGCCATCTCGTCCTTCGCGATCTGCTTGGCCTTCTTCGTGTCGATCCACTTGAGGGGCCCGACGCCCTTGGTCGGCTCGGACCCCAGGAAGAAGTTGCGCCACACCGACATCATCGGCACCATCGCGAGGTCCTGATAGACGGTGGCGATTCCCGTGTCGAGAGCACCTCTCGGAGAGTCGAACATCACCTCTTCACCGTTGAAGCGAATCGTGCCCTCGGACTGCTGGTGCACCCCCGCCAAGATCTTGATGAACGTAGATTTCCCCGCACCGTTGTCGCCGAGCACGCAGGTGACCTCACCTGCGGCGACCTGCGTGCTGACGCCGGTCAGCGCAGTGATGCTGCCGTAGAACTTGGAGATGTTGTCGAGTTGGAGCAGTGGAGCTTCAGACATGATGAATCCTGACGGGTCGTTCAGCGAATCGGATGACGGGTCGGACCGAAGAGCTCATCGTCTGATCCCCTCGGCTTTGTTGCGCAGGAACTTGTTCGACACCACAGCGAGAAGCAAGATGATGCCGACGATCAAGAACCGCCAGTCGGTGTTCCAGCGGGCACTCGCGATGCCGATCGCCGGAATCGACAGGATGCAGGCGCCGATTGCTCCGCCGAAGGCAGTGCCGTAACCACCAGTGAGCAACGTGCCGCCGACGACAGCAGCGATGATGAAGATGAACTCCTGACCATCGCCGGAGTTGGCTTGGATCGAGTTGATGCGGAAGGCCACCAGGAGACCGACGAACCAGGCAGCGACAGACACCAGCATGAAGAGCTGCGTCTTGGTTCTCGCTGCCGGAACGCCGACCTGCCGAGCTGCCTCCTTGTTGCCGCCGACCGCCAAGGTCCAACTGCCGAACCTCGTACGGGCGAGTACCCACATCATCGCGATGGTGAACAGGACGAACCACAGCAACCGCACCGAGGTCTTGGCAGGCGGAATCCCTGCGGCCAACTCGTCGGCGGTGACGAAGAACATGCGGAACGCGAGTCCGGCGAGGACCACGACGGCGCCGAGCGCCAGCAGTCGCGTGCCCAATCGATCAGCGCGCGCTGCCCGGACACGGCGTTCCGTGTAGCGCAGACCCACGATGGCCCACGCAAGCACGACAATCGCGATCAAGGCGATCAGCGGTGCGAGCGCAGCGCGGAACTTGGCCGCCGACGAGTCGACGAAGATCGTCCCGGCGACCACCGCTATGGCAGTTGCCAGCACCGACGTCGCAACGAACTTGGTGATCGGATTTACCGACAGCGCCGCTTGTGAGGCCATCGCGATCAGCGCGATACCCACGCAGATCAGGACGAGAAAGAGAATGACTCGGATGCCCTGCGTCGTGAAGGGAAAGAACAGTTGATGGTTCGACGACGAGTCGATCAGCATCGCGACCACGCTTCCGAGCAGGACGAGAGCGAGCCCCCCGCCGAGCCGGGCCCTCATTCGAGAGTCGAGAACGACCGTACCGCGATCGACCGACGGTTCGTACCGCCACATCGACCATCCGGCCAGGCCGACGATCAGCCCGATCGCGATGACCGCGGCGATGATTGCATTGCCGGCGACACCGTCGACGGAATGCAGTGCAACAGCGCCACCGAGGCCGACGAGAGCCCCGACGACGAAGAGCACCAGCCCGACCGGCTGCTTGTCTTGTCGTCGTTGAAACCAGAGTTCACTGATCGCCAGCAGAACGATGACGAGCCCGATCGCCACGAGGGCGATGTAGAAGAAGTCACGCGTGTCGAGGACGTGCCCGTTGCGTTCCCACTCGGCTGCGAAGATCGTCCGGAAGACGTCGAAGTCAGATGCCTCGTCGGTGCGGCCGATCTGGATCTGACCGACGAAGCGCTTGGCGAGGCCGAGCTTGAGTCCGATCAGGGCGAAGAACGTTCCGAGGGTGATGATGAAGCTCGGCTGGCCGGTGCGCTCGACGACGAAACCGTTGAGGTAGCCGATGCCGAGCGCAACCAACAGCGAGAGCGGAATGCCGACGACGAGCGGGAGCCCACGGCCTCCGAGTTCGCCGGTCTCTTTGACCAAGTAGATGATGAGCATGCCCATTGCTCCGGTCATTGCACCGGAGGAGAGATCGAACTCTCCACCGATCATCAACATGGACACCGCGACGGCCATGATTCCGACGGTGGATGCGGTGTCGAGCCAGCCGAACGTCTGACCAACTGTTCCGAACGTCTCGGACACCGCCCAGAAAAACGTCCAGATCCCGACGGCGCCGATGATGGCGCCGACTTCGGGTCTGATGAAGAGGCGTTGAAAGATCGAGCGATACAAGAGCCGTTCATCGACAGCCGGAGCGAGTGAGTCACTTGGGTCGACAGCAGATGTGGCGACGTCGCCCCCGGACGCGGCGGCAACGGTTTGGTCTTCGTTCACAGAGTCCCCCAGGAATCGTGCGTGATCGTGCGTGAGCACCGGTGCGGGACGGGGACTCGTGTCCCCGTCCCGCACGCAAGTGATGTTCCGGTATTCAGGTGTTCAGTTGTCGCTGGTGATCAGCGTGTGCCTTCAGCGCTGAGGGCGATGACGTCCGCAGCGTTGTCCGGAGTCACGAAGCCAGGGCCCGTGAGGATCGGGAGGCCGCCACCGAGGGTGTTCTGGTTGGTGACGTTGAGGTACATCAGCAGCACGGGCATGTACCCCTGGAGGTACTGCTGCTGATCAACGGTGAACGCGACATCGCCGGCAGCGATCGCATCGAGGAGCTCGGGCGTGAGGTCGAAACCACCAATGGTGATGTCGTCTCGACCGAGGTCCTGTGCGGCGCGCAGTGCCGACATCGTGATGACCGGTCCGACGCCGAGAACGCCATCGATGTCCGGATCAGCAGCGAGGAACGCGTTGATCGTGTTCTGCTGCTCGGTGGTGTCGGCGTCGAGACCCATGAATTCGATCACGGTGTCACCGCCGAACGTCGCAGCGAGACCGTTGCAGCGCTCTTCCAGGCCGACGTTGCCCTGTTCCTGGAACGCACAGAGGACCTTGGTCGCTCCGGCATCGTTGAAGCGCTCACCGGCACCGTTGCCGGCAACGTCTTCGGACTGGCCGACGTGGGTCAGTGCGCCGATCGACTGATAGTCGTTCGAGCCCGAGTTCAAGGTGATGACCGGGATGCCGGCGCCGACGGCACCCTGCAGCGGTGCAACGAGAGCGTCCGGATCGGGCAGCGATGCTGCGATGCCGTTGGAACCTTCGGCGACTGCGGCTTCGATGTCTTGCACCATGACCTGCGCGTCGTTGACGCCGGGCTTCCAGACCAGGGTCACGCCGAGGTCTTCGGCAGCGGCGTCTGCGCCACGCTTCACGACAGACCAGAACGGGCCGTCGTCGGAGTGCGTGATCATGTGGAACGTGAGGTCACCTGCCTGTGTCTGGTCGACCTCTTCGGGTGCACTGGTCTCTGCAGGCGCAGCCGACTCGGCCGGGGCGTCTGTGTCGCTCGGCTCCTCTGTGTCGCTCGGCTCCTCTGAGTCGCCAGACGCAACCGAATCACTCGATGCAGCGGATTCGCTCGGAGCGGCGGACCCGTCGCTACTGCTGTCGTCGGAGCCACCGCAGGATGCGGCAACCAGTGCGAGTGCCGGCAGCAGCGCCAGCAGTTTCTTGGACTTCGTCATGTTCTCCCCTTTTCAGGTGTGTTGGTCCTCGTCAGTCGAGGCGGGTGCCTCGATCCCCCGGAGGTACTCGATGCTCGCGAGAACATCAAGAAGTGGGCCGGCACCTGCCGCGGGCTCATCCGCGGTGATGGCAGCGTCCTGTTCGAGTACGTACCACTGGTCGTACCCACGAGCTTCGAGTTCGGTGACGATGGCACCGATCGGGACGTCCCCACGTCCGAGGTTGCAGAACATCCCGGCCTGCACGCCTTCCATGATCGACTGCTCGCCGGTGAAGACCGGTGCAGCGAGATCCATGACCACGTCTTTGAGATGGACGTGACGGATTCGATCGAATGCGACGTCGATGAATTCGAGTGGGTCCATGCCGCCGATCTGCATGTGGCCCATGTCGAAGGTCCAGCCGACGTCGGAGGCATCGAGGAGCGCTTCGATGTCGGAGCGAGTCTCGATCACGGTGCGGAGGTGCGGATGGACAGCCTGGGTCATCCCGAACTCACCGATGACATCGTCGACGATGGCGAGCGTCTTGGCTGCGCAGTTCCAATCGTCGGTCGACAGTTCCGAACGCGGACCCCAGTTCCAGTCCGTCACACCGGAGGTGACGAACACGGTCGCACCAGCCGCCGACATCAGACTTGCTGCACGGCGAGCTGCATCGATCGTGGCATCGAGTTCGTGTGCCTGATGCAGGACGAGCGGAACGAAACCACCGATCATCTCCATGCCGAATTCGGCACACAGATCCTTCAGCTCGGCGGGGTCGGTCGGCAGGTACCCGTCGGAGCCCAGCTCGGTTGCGGTCAGGCCGAGCTGTTGCATTTCACCGAGCACGCGACGCGGTGCGAGTTCGATCCCCCAGCCGGGGACTTCGCAGACGCCCCAGCTGATCGGAGCACCTGCGAGCCGCGTCATCAAGTTCATGGTGTGAGGCCCCCCTCGGCGTCGCCGTCGATACAGCACTGGAATTAGAGCGCTCTAATTCCCGATGGGGCTACTATGACCGACGTCACCCGACGTGTCAACCCCAACCACCCGAGCGGACGGACTACCTCGCATGGCACAACCCACGATGCAACAGGTCGCTGAACGCGCCGGCGTCTCACTGGCGTTGGTGTCGTTGGTCATGCGCGACGCGCCCAACGTCTCGGCCTATCGCCGGCAACTCGTGCTCGACGCCGCCGCCGAACTCGGGTATCGCCCGAACGTCCTCGCTCGCAATCTGGCAAGCCGCCGGACCAACACGGTCGGCATCGTCCTCAACGACTTACACAATCCCTTCTTCGCCGAGATCGTCGACGGCATCCAGGCAGCGTCCGACGAGGCCGGCTACCGAGTGTTGATCGGCAACGGCAAGCGCTCCCGCCGGGGCGAAGCAGAGACCATCGAGACCTTCCTCCAGTTCCGCGTGGACGGCATCATCACCGCCGGCGCGACGATGCAGATGTCCGCCATCGAGGCCGCAGCTGCCAGCACCGCGCTGGTACTCGTCGGCCGAACGAGTCGTAGCCGAGTGATCGACTCGGTCAACACCGATGACGCCGTCGGCGCCCGGCTCGCCGTCGATCATCTCGTTTCGCTCGGCCACCGCCGCATCGCGCACATCGACGGTGGAACCGGCGCCGGTTCCGAAGCTCGCCGGCGCGGCTACTCGGCCGCAATGACCGACCACGGGCTCGCTGACGAGATCGTCATCGCAGGCGGAGACTTCAGCGAAGCCGGCGGGTATCACGCTGCCAGCGAACTCCTCGAACAGCCTCGACGACCGACCGCCATCTTCGCCGCGAACGACCTGTCTGCCGCCGGCGTACTCGACCGCGTCGAGGACGCCGGCATCGTCGTACCCGACGAGATGTCGATCGTCGGGTACGACAACACCGCGCTTGCGGCAATGCAACACATCTCGTTGACGACGATCAACCAGCCGCGCGACGACCTCGGGCGCCTTGCGATGAAGTTTCTCCTCGAGCGATTCGCTGAGAAGCGCACCGACTCGGTACACCATGTGATCGCGCCCACCCTCGTGATTCGACGGACCAGCAGCGAACTCAGACCCGGAGCGTCCGTATGACCAACGACCTGACCGCCCAGACGACCAATGAGATCAGCGAGGAGAACACACCGCTTCGAGTCGGCATCGTCGGCACCAGTTGGTGGGCCGACTCGATGTACTTGCCGGCCTTCGCCGCCCACTCGGGCGTCGACGTGGTCGGCCTGTGCGGCCGCACTCGCGCGACCGCCGAGGCACTGGCAGGAACGTGGAGTGTGCCGTGGGTATGCACCGACACCGATGAGTTTCTGGATGGCGAACGGCTCGACGCAGTGGTCATCGCCACCGCCACCGACAGCCACGAGGAGCTGACGATGAAGGCGCTCGATCGAGGGCTCCATGTACTGTGTGAGAAGCCACTCGCCCCAGACGTCGCAGCGGCAGATCGCATGGCTCAGCGGGCGGCCGAAACCGGCGCGATCACGCTGGTCCCGTTCACTTATCGGTACATGCCGACCAACCAGTTCGTGAAGCGACTGATCGACACCGGCTACGTGGGCACGCCGTTCCATCTCAACATGCGTTATTTCACCGGCTACGCCCGCGATCACGAGTACAACTGGCGATTCGATCGCGAGTTGGCCGGGTCAGGTGCACTCGGTGACCTCGGCAGTCACTGGCTGCACGTTGCTCGCTGGCTGCTCGGCGAGATCACTCACATCGGATGTGTCAGCGACAGTTTCTATGCTCGCGGCCCGCGCCCGGACGGAACGCCCTATGAGCAGAACGAGGACTCGGCCCTGATGACCGTTCGTTTCGCGAACGGCGCTCATGGGAGTCTGCAGGTCTGCGCTGCGAGTTGGGAGGGCACCGACTTCAACCAGACTCACCACCTCGACCTGCACGGAACCAGCGGCACCATCTACGCCGTCAATGACTGGTCGCACCGCCAGGAAGTGAGCGGTGTCCGCGCCGACCAGCCCGGTCCGGCCCAGGTTCTCGAGATCCCGGACGACATCTGGAACGGCGCGCGGCGGGGCCGAGTACACGACACGTACCGAGATGTGTTCCGTGCGGGCGGGGCCATGGTCGGCGACTGGGTCGATGCCGTGCGTGGCCAGACTCCGATCGAGCCCGACCTCGCCGAGGGCGCAGTCGTCCAGCACCTCATCGAACTGGCCACGCAGAGCGCCGCCGGCGACGGACGTCTGCTCGACGCTCGCCGGTGAAGGCACCCTCGGCCATCCTCGCCGCCCTGGCGACCGTTGCCCTGATGACCGCGGCCCTGGTCGGCTGCCAAGCCGACCAGACCGACGAGCAGGTCGACGAGCAGGTCGACGGACGGGCGGCTGACGCAGCGGACGCGATCGCGTCGGGGGTTGGCGTGGTGGCATCCGGGTGCCGGGGCACGACCGAGGAGTACGGCAGCGGCGTCAGCATCGACCGCCCCGGTCACGTCGTGACCACGGCACACAGCATCGCCGGAGCGACGTCGATCATGGTCGTCGACTCCTCGGGAACCGAGTTGCCTGCGACCGTCGTTGCCTTCGACAAAGATGCTGACCTCGCCCTCCTCGACGTGCCCGGCCTCACGGCGCCACCGCTCGCGGTGAGTGCTGCCGGTCTCGGCGAGGCGCAAGCTGTGGTCTGGTCCCCCGACGGCGGAGTCCGCTCGGTGTCCGTGGAAGTGACGAAGCGGCTCGCCATCACGATCGAGGACATCTATGTCGAAGACGAGGTGCAACGAACGGGTCTCGAACTCTCCGGCGAGATCTCGGTCGGCGACTCCGGTGGAGCGGTGGTGAACTCGGCGGGCGATGTGATTGGGATCGTCTACGCCAGGTCACGATCGCGACCGCAGACCGCCTTCGCGACCGACGACCAGGAACTGACGGATCTCCTGCGCGATCGCCCGAGCGACCGCACCGACCGTTGCCAGTGAGGTGTGCAACAGTTCGAGCGTGAGCACTGAGCGCTACGAGTATCCCTATCCGTCCGCAGCGGCGGCTGCCGAGCACCCCTTCGACGAACTCGACTTCGTACGACGCCCGCCCGACGAGATGCGGGCGCGGAGCGCCGCGTTCCTGGACCTGATGGACCACCGTCGCAGCGTGCGGATGCTGTCCGACGAGCCGGTACCGGTCGACTTGATCGAGGCGGCCGTGAGCACGGCATCGACGGCGCCGTCGGGCGCCCACCAGCAGCCCTGGCAGTTCGTGGCGATCTCGAACCCTGCGCTCAAGCGCGAGATCCGTGAGGCTGCCGAGGCAGAGGAGCGCGTCAACTACGAGGGGCACCGGATGAACGATGCATGGCAGCACGAGTTGGCTCCGCTCGGCACCGACTGGCACAAAGAGTTCCTCGAGATCGCCCCGTGGATCGTCGTGCTCTTCGAGGAGCGGTACGGGATCCGCGACGACGGCTCGAAACGCACGCACTACTACGTGAAGGAAAGTTGCGGAATCGCTGCCGGCCTGTTCGTTGCTGCGCTGCACAACATGGGTCTTGCGACGTTGACGCACACGCCGAGCCCGATGGCGTTCCTCACACGGGTGCTGGGACGCGGTGCCAACGAGCGCCCCTTCGTGCTGTTTCCGATCGGCTATCCGGTCGAGCGCTGCCAGGTACCGCGCCTCGAACGCAAGGCGCTCGACCAGGTGCTGACCGTGACCGCCTAGGCGAGCTTTTCGACGAAACCTTCGAGTTGGCGCAGGTTCCGGCACTCGTAGACACCGTCGGTGTAGGTGCCGTACTCGCCGACGATCGAATCACCGGTGTTCCAGTAGCTCTTCGGCTCCGGGTTCAACCAGTACACGTGACGGGCCTTCTGTTGGATCTCCTTGACGACCCAACTCTGGCTGGCGTGGTAGTTGTTGCGGGCATCGCCGAGCAGCAGGACCGTGGTCTTGGAGCCGACGTCCTTGCCGTACTTGTCCCAGAACACCTCGAACGCGTGACCATAGTCCGAGTGACCGTCGACCCACACGACGTCGGCTTCGGTGTTCACTCGATGGATTGCCTCGGTGATGTCTTCGGTGGCCTTGAAGTAGTCGGTCACTTCGTCCAGGCCGTCGATGAACACGAACGACCGGACTTTGCTGAACTGACCGGAGATGGCATAGACCAGCATCAGCGTGAAGCGGGCGAACGCCGCGACGGATCCTGAGATGTCGGCGATCACCATCAGTTCGGGCTTCGCTGGGCGCGGATACTTGAACTTGGGTTCAGCGGGCACACCGCCGTAGCTCAACGAGTGCCGGACCGTGTTGCGGAAGTCGAGCGGACCCTTTCGGCCGTGCTTGCGCTTGCGCGCGAGACGCGCCGCGAGCTTGCGGGTGAGCGGCTGCAACGACTTCTTCAGTGCGGTCATCTCGTCGCGCGAGGCGTGCATGAACTCGACGTCCTCGGGGAGCGGCTTGCGCAGCGTCTTGGCCATGGCTTCCGCACCGCGGTCAGCGACCAGACGGCGACGGATCTCGGCTTCGATCTCGCCCTTGAACTTCTCGATGCGATCGGAGTACTCCTCTTTTTCCAGCCGCTCTTCGAGGGACGTGAGTTCGCCGGTGGCGTCCTCTCGTGACTGCTCCATCATCTTGTCGAGCATCCCGTCGAGGTCGAGGTTCCGCAGCGTGCGGTACAGGTAGTATGTGCCACCGACGGGTCGCCCCGGCTCCATGCCGGCAAAGCGCTGCACACTCTGCTTGGCCATGGCCCGCATCATTCCCTGGTCACCATTCATCAGTGCCTGCATCAGCATCTGGGCGATCTCTTCGGGCGTCATGCCGTCCATGGCGCCTTGGCCCTGTCCGTCGCCCTGCTGTTGCTGCTCCTGCATCTCGCGCCACATCTCGTCGATGTCGGTCTCGCCGTCACCCTCGCCGATCTTGTACTCCGGGCCGCGCAGGCTGAAGTAGACCTCGAAGACCGTTTCGAAGCTGCGCCAGTGCGCGTGGTTCTTGATCAGCGTGGCACCGAGCGCGTACTTGAACGCCTCACGGTCCTCGAGTGGGATGTGTTGCACGGCCTCCATCGCGTCGAGGTTCTCCGTGAGGCTGACCGGCAGGCCGGCGTTGCGGAGTTCGACGACGAAGCCGTTCAGGAGTTCGATCATCGTCAGGCCGTCGCGCTCATTCGTCGACCGTCAGTTCCTTGGCGGCCTTGGCGATGTCGGTCTGGTACTTCAGAAGGATGTTCAGCGTCTCCTTCGCGGTCTGCTCGTCGATCGTGTCGATGTTGAGGATCATCAGGGTCCGCGCCCAGTCGAGGGTCTCTGAGACGCTCGGTGCCTTCTTCAGGTCGAGTTGACGGATCGAGCGCACGATGCGGGCGACCTGATCGGCCAGAGCCTCGGTGATGTCGGGGACCTTTGCAAGCACGATCTCGCGCTCACGTTCCAGTTCGGGATAGTCGACGTGGAGGTACAGGCAGCGTCGCTTGAGCGCCTCGGACAACTCGCGGGTGTTGTTCGAGGTGAGGAACACCAGCGGGATCTGCTTGGCGGTGATCGTGCCGAGTTCGGGGATCGAAACCTGATAGTCGGAGAGGATCTCGAGCAGCAGTGCTTCGGTCTCCACTTCGACGCGGTCGACTTCGTCGATCAGCAGCACGACCGGCTCGTCGGCGGTGATTGCCTCGAGCAGCGGCCGGGTCAGCAAGAACTCGTCGGAGAAGATGTCGTCCTGGACGTCGGTCCACTCCTCGCTGTTGTCCCCTCGTTCGGTCTGGATCCGCAGCAACTGCTTCTTGTAGTTCCACTCGTAGAGGGCTTTGCTCTCGTCCAGGCCCTCGTAGCACTGCAGGCGGATGAGCTTGGACCCGGTGATCTCGGCGACCGACTTCGCGAGCTGCGTCTTGCCCGTTCCCGCTGGCCCCTCGACGAGGATCGGCTTGCCCAGGCGATCGGCGAGGAATGCCACGCCGGCAATGCCGTCGTCTGCGAGATAGTTCACTTCTTTCAGTGCGTCACGGACGCTCTGCACGTCCTGGAAGCGATTCTTGTCGGCAACAGCGCCGGGATCAGTCGTCATGGGCGCCGACGATACTTGTCGGGCTTGCACGGTCGGCAATTGGAAAGTCAGACAAGCGTCACGGTGCCGCGTACCGGGTCCAGTTCGATTTCTGCGCCGTCGGGAATCAGCGTCAGCGCATTGCGCACCCCGATCACCGCAGCGATTCCGAGCTCGCGGGCGATCACGGCGGTGTGGCTGAGGAGACCGCCGCCTTCGGTGACTACTCCCCCAGACATCGCCAGGATCGCATTGAACGTTGGCACGGTGAGCCGGGTGACGATGATGTCGCCGGGCTCGGCTCGCTCGAAGGCCTCGTCGGCATCGGCGACGACTCGCGCGATACCGCGAACGACCTCGGTGCCGACGCCGGTCCCGGTCAGCGCCTTGGGCGTGCCGTCCGGCGAACCCGGTTCGAGGTCTCCGGCGTCGAGCAGTGTGGTGACGACGAGGATGGCCCGCATCATCTCGGGCATCTTGCCCGGCAACACGGTGACATCGGGAACCTTCGGCGCCGGGCCGATGATCGCCGGCGGGTCCATGTCGATCCAGGTCATTCGCTCCGCGCAGCGAGCGGCCAGTACGCCAGCTGATGGCCCGGCACCCGTCAACAGTTCGCGCAGTTCGGCGATCGTCGCGTCGAAGACATGTTCCTCGGTGTCGATCCGGCCGGACGCGACGAGACGACGCCCGGCCTCGACCACTCCATGACGAAGGATGCCGCTCGGCCATTCGACGGTGATCGGGCCGTTTTCGTCGCGTAGCCCGTAGAGCGTGCGGGCCTGTTCGACGAGGTCGGCGAACGCAGCGCGATCGGCTGGGTCGAGCTGTTCACTCAGGTCGCTGAACGCCCGCTCGCCGACCTCGGCCGCTGCGGCGAGATCGGGTCGGGATGCGTTGCGAATCGACGACAGCACAACCTCGGGGAGTTCCACGAGGGTCCGGTTGCGGATGTCGTAGCCCGTCGTGACGCGGTTGCCGAACTCGGCGAGGTAGTCATCGAGCAGGACCGCTGCACGTTCGCTGATCGCGCGGACATCGTCGAGTGTCTGCACGTCGGCATCACCGACTTCGTCGGCGATCTCGGCCAGCGCCCGGCTCGGCGCGCTGGTGGCAGGCGACGAGCCAGCGAGCGTGGTCATCACGTCGCCGATGTCCAGACCCCAGTCGGAAGCTTCGACCAGGAGTCGGCCGATCGGGGCGAGGTCACTCGTGTGTAACCGGAAGTGCAGCGTGCCGGCCCATTCGACGTGTGCCCAGACCTCGCCAAGATGGGCGGCAAGGGCCTGGTCATCGAGTGCCGAGACGTCGATAGCGCCAAGGCGCCGATTGGTGTCGTCGAGCTTCGGCTTCCATTCGCCCTCCCAGCGGGCGAACTCCTGCAACCAGAACTGATCGTCCATTGCGGTGACCGACCGCTTGGCCCGCCGACGGAATGCCGGATGAAGGCGGGTGAGCACCCACATCACCGGCTTGGGCGGCAACGGCAGGTCGCGCCCGCCGCCGACGAGGGGCACCATGGAGGAATAGAACCGACCGTTGACGAATGCTGCCTTCATCCCGGCCAGGGGCGCGCCTGCGAGTTCGAACCCCTCCCCGAGGCCACGCTCGAGCGCGATCTCCATCATGTCGCGCATCGGTCGCGAGACCGTGGGGTCGAAGTGAGCCGTGTCGAGTTCCCAGGTGCCCGGCCCGGGAGCCGGCCAATCTGTCCTGGTGTTGACCGCCGCGTCGCCCATGGGTCCAGTGTGACAGACCTGCTGATCTACGCTCGCAAGATATGCCGACTGCCGCGTTCGAAGACAAGGCCGACGAGTTCGTCGCAACGATGAATCATCTGCTCGCTGAGTTGTCCAGCGGTTCCGATCATCGGACCGAATGCCTTATCGAGGCGGCAAACCTGGTGTCGGCGGTCGTCGATGCCGATGGTCGTCATACGGCCCAGGAACTGGAGGCGTGGGTCGATGCACTCGGTCGCAAGCTCACACCGCCGATGATCCTGACGCCCACTCAGCTGCGCGCCGACGACACGCTTGGCGGTTCTGCTGCCTGGTTGTCGAAGCCGAGCACGATGTTCGACCTGCTCGTCAAAGCCGATGCGCGTGACTCGAAGCGCCGAGCGAATGCGTACTACACCCACGCACTGTCGATCGCCCACGCCACGGCCGCGCTCGACATGGTGCCGTCGACCGACGAGATCACGGCGATCGACCGGTTCCGCACGGTGATGTTGAAGGTCATGGACGACCACGGCGTGCCCCGACCCGGCCAGCCTGACGCACCTGCCACTGCATCAACTGCGGTCGGTGATTCGCCCGCGGAGCCGGCTGCGGTCGAGTTGCCGCCAGAGCGGTCGATCGAGGAGCTGCTCGCCCAGCTCGATGCGCTGGTCGGCCTGGATCACGTGAAAGCAGAAGTGCGGCGCCTCACGTCGCTGCTGCGAATCCAGGAGCTGCGCGCCGAGCGCGACCTCCCGGTGATCGAGACCAGCAAGCACCTCGTGTTCACCGGCAATCCGGGCACGGGCAAGACCACGGTGGCCCGGCTCCTGTCGCAGATCTTCCGGACGCTCGGTGTCGTCACCACGGGGCACCTCGTCGAGACCGACCGTTCGGGCCTCGTCGCCGGCTTCGTCGGCCAGACCGCGACCACCACCAAGAAGGTCCTCGAGTCGGCCCTCGGCGGCACCTTGCTGATCGACGAGGCGTACGCGCTGGCTCGTGGCGGGGAGAACGACTTCGGGCTCGAAGCGGTCGACACGATCGTCAAGTTCATGGAAGACCATCGCGACGACTTGTCGGTCGTCGCTGCGGGCTATCCCGTCGAGATGAGTGAACTGATCGACACGAACCCCGGCCTGAAGAGCCGCTTCACGCGCACGATCGAGTTCCCCGACTACGACACCGAGGAACTGATCGCGATCTTCGGGTTGATCAGCGGCAGCAAGGAGTACCACCTCGACGATGGCGGCAAGGTCCGGCTCGGCGAGATCATCGACGCCGAACCTCGGGGCCGCGGCTTCGGCAACGCTCGCTTCGTCCGCAACGTCTTCGAAGCTGCTGTCGGCCACCACGCGCTGCGCCTCACCGACATCGAAGCGCCGACCGACGACCAACTCACCACCCTCACCGCGCCAGACCTCCACCCGGTCTGACGCATCGGCCTGCCGACAAGCGCGTACTGCCCATGGGAGAGCGAACCCCACCGCCGGGTGGGGTTTCGTCTCCCGACTCGGAGGTCGGTCAGAGGTGGCGCCGAGGCATCAGGGCGAGCGACCCTCGATACCGGTCAGCGCACGGCTGCGTCGACGGTCAGCGTCGCGGTGTCAGCGTCGAGCACTGCGCTCGTTCCGATCGGGATTGCCCGGGGCCGGGCGCCGTGACCGATCGGAAGGCCGCCCAGTATTGGGACGTCGAGCCGGGCCAGGCGATCTCGGAGCACGTCGATCTCGTTCCAACCTCCGCGCGTCATCTCGTCAGATCCGCATGCGGTGTACTGACCCACGGCGACACCGACGATGTTGTCGAGAGCACCGGAGTTCGTCAGCATCGTCAGCTGCCTGTCGATGTGTCCAAGGCGAAGGTTGAACGCTTCGAGCAACAGGATCGCTCCGTCCAGGCTGGGGAGTGCCCAGCCCGCAGCGGTGGCGAGCAGGTCTTGATTTCCGCCGATCAGGCGACCGCTGACGTGTCCCGAGGTGGTGAGCGCTGACGTGGGCTCCGTCGGATCTGAAGAGATCACGACCGGACTGGTGGTGAACGCAGCTGATTCGAATGACGACGCCGACTCCTGACCGTGTCGAGCGACGCTCCACGCCGCACCGTGCAAGCCGACCAACCCGCACTC